>Ga0100395_1004743_pt1 | contig 9670 bp, 6 predicted proteins | sample CryGeymeta201519_FD_81542 | JGI IMG/M metagenome (GOLD analysis project Ga0100395, IMG submission 81542) | Groundwater microbial communities from Crystal Geyser aquifers in Utah, USA - Crystal Geyser metaG 2015-19 | ecosystem: Environmental > Aquatic > Deep subsurface > Groundwater | place: USA... | reverse complement strand
TAGCTGCTATTCCAAACTGTGTAGAGCCGCAGTAAAGTTTAAGATCCTTTACGTTGGCACTGGCTGCAGCACTGGCTCTGTTGTAAACCACAATCTGGCTTACGGTTAGGTCTTCCGTGCTATTAGCGCTTAACTTCCAAATACCCAATACTTGTCCGGTGCTTGCCATAGCAACAATACCTGTCTGGGGTGAAGAAGAGTCTAATGCTCCGGTAAGAACTCCCGCGCTGCTCAAGGTTAATCCTTGACCGGCTTTTGCGGTAGCAACGTTGGCCGCATTAGTGGTAACCTTTCCGGTTGATTCAACTGCAGATATCTGAACAGCGTTTCCAGATGTCCAAGTGGGAACAGATAAAACATTAGCCTTTAAATTTATACTTATAGTCTGACCTGCGGCTAAAGACAAGGCTGGAGAAGGATAGAAAGAATACTCTGTTCCGGTTGCATCTGTAGTATTAGGAACAACGGTTGAACCCAATTGGGTGCTTCCGTAATAAGCTTCCAAGTTAGTAAAGGCTGCGCCTAAACTCTGTGAACCAGCAGTGACTGCTGCATTAGAAACAGCATCTTTGAAACCTAGCTTTGAGACATCAACTCCTTCGGCAGCTCCGGCAGTTATAAGCCAAGAACCGATTATAACGCTTTGGGCGCCATAAACTGTAGTAATGTCACCGATAGTAAGATTCTGGGCGGCAGACAAACTGGCAGATGATACTGTTAATTTGTTGCCTGACTGTATTGCGGCCGGGAAGTTAAATGTTCCCAAGGAAGTCATTCTTTGCGCATTGGTTGTTCCTACTTGAAGAGAAGCCGTCAATTCACTTGCGTTCACGAGACCGGTTCCTTGAATGTCAGCTTTTATTTCAATGATTTTTGTCTGGCCGACAGGAACGGTAAAGCTCATGGACAAAGTGGTACTGGCGCCTATGCTCAAAGAAGTTTGGGTATTTCCTACCTGATAACCATCGTAAATCACTCTTGCGTTCTTAATAACAGTAGTGGTTGCGGTACCAGAAGTGGCAACTTTGATGATCAAAGAACTCACTTTAATATCTTCGCCAACTGCTTTGGCGCTGAATTTAGCCAAAGTGATGTTGGTTGAATTTAAAGCAACGTTCCCTGAAGGAGAATCAGTGGACTTGGAAATTGTTAAGTTTCCGCTGGCCACTGTTGCTGCCGTGGAATTCAGAACACTCCAAATGTACGTGGTATCAGTGGTATCAGGAGCTAAATAAACGCCATAATTGGCATCCATGACTACGATATCACTGCTCTTTTGAAGCGAGAATTGAATGGTTCTTGTTGAACCTCCAACAACATCAGCTTTCAAAGAAACAGTTCTGGTGACTCCAGAAGCTATTTCGTAAGGAGTGGATAGCGCAAATGTTACGCTGCCATCAGTAGCTAAACTAGCTACGGTCGAGCCAATCTGCGTAGCTCCAACCCATAATGAAAGGTTGGAAATATCAGTTTTGGCAATGGAACCTAATTGCAGGAATTTTATTGAATAAACTGCAACTTTCTGGTTTGAAGCAGCAAGAGTAAATCTCATTACTTCAAAAGCATTGGTTCCAGGATCAACTGTTGAAGAATTAGTGCCTGCGGCAACTTTTAAGCGGGCGAAATCATCAACTACGGCTACGGTCATCGTATTTCCGTTTATCGGGAAAGTGCCATTAACAGCCGTGGCATCAGTTGTGATATCGGTTGCCGCTGCTACGCCAAATCCAATGGTTTTGCCAGCAGTAGCATCCTTATATAAGTCGGCTTTTACTGTAACGGTTTTTACTCCGGAAACAGTGAAAAGACCGGCCGCGTTAGTGAACGTTACTACTCCCAAAGACAGGGAAGTCATTTCAGCTAATTTGGTATCGCCATCGTAAAGGTAAACATTGGGAATATCCGTATCGGTGGAAATTCCTGTTCTCTTTATCTTTAAGGTGGTTACCTTAGCTGTTGTCCCTTCCGGGGTAGAAAAGTTCAATTTAGCAAAAGGAATTAAGGCCTGAGAGCCAGCTGCGCCAGAGGCGCCATCAGAAACAATCTGGGTAGAGGCAGGGCTATCGGCAGCTAATGCTACCGTTAAACCTGCAGCTGTGGGAAGAGTGGTTCCAGTACCTGTTTCGGTACCTGTTCCGGTACCGGTTCCTGTTCCTGTTCCCGCGCCTGAGGTCAAAATACTGTTCAATTTAGCAATTGTTTTTGCCCCAACAAAACCAGTCCCTTGAGTTAACCCGATCGGGGTTAAAACATCAGCAGCATATAATTCCTGGAATTTGACTACTGCAGCTTTGGTTAAATTACCAAAGTAAGTAGTTTCACTCCCAGCAGAACCGACTCCGGATGCAGCAACTTGAGTCGCCGCGTCCTGATTCAAAATTGCCTGAAGGCATTTAACATCAGTACCTGTCATCGTCAGCGTCAAGTTTCTGGAAAAAGTAATTCCAGAACAAGCAGCGGGAACGGCAGTTGATGTTCCACCCATGGCAGTTATTTGGGCTTGCAATGTAGCTATTTGAGCCAGCAAAGCATCAATTTGAGTCTGAAGTTCGGCGGCTGTCAATGCTTGAGCGGAAGGAGCTATCATGGTAACCATACCAACAACCATCGCAATCGCTACTATCTTTTTTGTTATATTATTCATTTGTATTTTTTTGTGATTTTAATTTTTAATTGATTATTATTTTTATATTTCTTCGCATCGACCGTGATTTTCGCGGCCAAAGCTTTAAAGGCCACGAAATTCGCGATTTCGAATTTTAACACAATATCCACAAATCGACTTGTGGAAAACTTTACCCCGCTTAAAGATAAATCTTTAACGGGGTTTACTAGTTGACCAGATACAATTCCAGCGCCTCCGAATATTTCTTCTCTTCAAAGAGTTTTTTCATTTCCACCAAAATATTTCCCTGCGCTTCGCTTAAAGTCCGGCTGTCCAAATCCGAAATTAAATTCTCGGTTATCTTGGACAGAACGTTTTCTACTTCTTCTGTCCCTCCATAAACTACTCCCAAAGAATCTAATTTTTGTTTATTCCCTTCTAATTTTTTGGTTTCATCAACGATTTTCCTTATCGCCAAAGGATCTGACGTAGTGGCGTCAATTTTGGATAAAGTCCTGGCCGCTTCGTAAATATTCGTTTGGAATTCGCTTATGGTCGGGGCCATATTCTTTGCCGGCGCCTTGGCCAAGTCCTCCAATCTGTCGTTGGCTAATTTCAACTGGAAAGCAGTTTGTTCATTTTTGGGAACAAAAACTGCCTCATATTCATGGGCAATTTTTCTGATGGCATAAAGGAAGTCGCCGGGCATGGAATTCTTTACCAGGCCGTATCCGAAGGTTCCGAATAAGACAAAAACGGCAATCACGGTGGCGAAAACCGGCTTGGAATACGGGAAGAAGGTGAATTTCGGTTCCTCGCCCAAAATCCGGCTCTTATTAAAAGAAACCCAGCTATTTGTGGGTGTAATTTGGCGAAGTTCTCTGATTTTGCCAATGAGTTCTTGATCAGTTAACTTCATACAGTTATGACGGATTAAACACTAATCTATTACAGTAGCCAAATTAAACAACCTCGGGCTTTGTTTAAATTACGCCTCTTCTACAGGCGGGTTGAGTTCATTTTTCAGGGATTTTAAAGCACGGTGAAGCAATACCCGGGTGGTCTCCTCAGATTTATCAAGCATTTTAGCCACTTCTTGTATGGGCAAATCGTCCAAATAATGCCAGATAATCACATTCTGGTATTCATCTTTCAGATTGGTTAAAGCCGCTTTAACCTGGACAAGATCGAAATCCAGGGCAATTTTCTCTTCAAATCCCGGCCGGGGGTCGGCAATCGGCAGGCTTTCAGTGGAAACAATCTGTGTCCTACCCTTCTCCCGATAATGATCGGTAACTAAATTTCGGGCAATCCGATACAAAAATGCCGAAGGATTCTCAATTTTGTTCTCGGTATTCTTATATGCTTCCCAGCCTCTTAAAAAAGTTTCCGAACACAAATCTTGGGCGATATCTTCCGAACTTACCTTTAAAAAGATAAAACGATATATCTTTTTAATATGTTTGTCGTAGATTTTGCCGAATTCTTTTCTTGGATTTGCCATAAAATAAAGCTGTACAAGGTAGGACATCTTGTCCTACCTACTATATATATGTATGTCCTACCCCGTATATCAACTTCCAGAGCCAAACGCTCTTTTGTGTTTGTATTCCAGAAGTCGTAATCCTAAAAATCTCCGACCTTGGGTAGTTTTAAGATAATTTTCTCGGCGTTTGGCATCTGCTTGATTAAGACAACCTTCAAAATAGATAAGTTTAAATGGCATTTTAAATTTTGTAGCAAAAGATAAACCTTTTTTATGTTCTTCTAATCTTCTTTTTAGATTGTTGGTATAGCCAATATAACGGTCAAAATCTTTTAAACTTTCTAATACATAAACATAGAAGAACATACTGGAAGTTGTATTACGGGGTCCTACCTAAGATTGAATTATTTTTGTGCGAAGAGAATTTAATTCTCTTCTTTCATCTCTCGATGTCTGGTAAAAAGTGTTGTTTTTTTCCCCTATTCTTTCAATTATGCCCTCGCCAAGCATATGTTCAAAATCCCTTCTCAAGGTTCTTTTTGTCACCTCGGGGAAAACCTGTTTCATCTGCCAAACCTGGGCCCTGCCGTTTTCTTTCAAAAAAGTCAGAATCTTCTCCTGTCTTTCCGTGCGCTCCGACACCGCTTGTATTGAAAGCGATAATGGCCGGACTTCGGGAAGCACAACTGAACTTTCTTCCGAAGGGCAGTCATCTTTCTTTTCCGGTTTTATCTTTTTTAATTCTCCCCTTAAATTAGCATATTCTTCCTTAATTGCCAATATAACGGAGGGACTTACCCAGTTCTGGGCTTTCGCTATCTCAAAAAAGCTGTCTAAAACCTCCAAATCTTTTTCATTCGGCTTGACTAAAATACAATCGCCCAACTCCCTCATTTTATATCTCAAGGGCTCTTTTTTGGGAAAAAGCAAGGTTAAGCGATAAAGGGTATTTGTAAGTTGAATTAAAAACTCCCTGTCCATACCCGGTATATCAACTTCCAAAACCAAACGTTTATTCGTAACGCTGATTTGGAGTTATCGTTCTATGCCCGTCATATCAACTTCCGACTGAATTATTCTGCTTGCGTTTGGTTGATTTTACGAATAATTGGAAGTTGTATTACCGGGCATATAGACGTTTTTTTAATATACCAGAAAAAATAATCGGGGTCAAAAGAAAAAACCGCCCTTTTATATATCCAAGAGCGGCTTTCTAATCCTCGAGAGAGTTTGCTTCGACAAATATGTCGATAACTGAATCCCTCTCCTCCATCGCAAACCGGATGCCCAACTTGTTCAGATAGCTTGTTAATTGCTCCACTATCTGTTTTGCTCTCGCCTCGCCGCCTACGTTTTTCTTATAGATAGTTTTGACGCACGCAGGATTTTCAAGTTCGTCTTTTCCAACCCGGTATTCCAGCTTTTTCATTATTCACCTCCCAATGAACTATTTTATTTCAATTCTATTCTCTGAAACAAAAAAATCAAGTAGCGATGGCTTGGATTATCCGTTTGGCGCATTGCTTGATCAAGTATTTTTCCGTATCTAAAACCGAATCGGCGAATTTTTTAGTGGGCTCTATATACTTTTTATGCATCGGCAAAAGAACTTTTTCGACATATTTATCATTCTTAAACTTTGTTCTCCTTTTAATCCGGGTTTTATCCTTTGCTTCAAGAAAAATAAGAAAATCCAGAAGACGGCGAACTGCCGGATTATAAAAAAGCAAATAACCTTCAACAATAACTATCCCCTTCTTTTTCTTCAAAGAAATCAAATCTTTCTGTAATTTATCCCATTTTATCGCCTGGGGCAGTCCCAATTTTTCATTCCGTAAAGTAAGGGTAATTTCTCTCCAAACCTCTGGTATTTATCCATATGCAAAATCTTGGCTTTTCTGCCAAAATGTTTTTTTAGTTCTTTTGCCACCGCCGTTTTCCCAGTGCCCGATCCCCCGGCAATCCCGATAAAAAACGAGGCCATATTATCTATATATTCCCTGGCGTTGGCCTATATGAAGGATAACAACTAGCAGCAGATTTTTGTAAATTTTATAAGTAATCCGATAAGGCCAAATACGATAGGAGTAAACTCCTTCCAATTTTCCATGAAGCTTTTTCCCCTGGAAAGGGTTTTTAATTAAGTCGGGCAAAATACAGAGGATTTTTTCCTGATATCTTTTAGGAATTTTTGCCAGTTCTTTTTTTACCTCTGGTTCGAACTTTATTTGATACTCCATATTTAATTTTAGACTTATCTGCTGAAATAAAACCGTACTCGGCTAAAACTTTTTCTAATGTGGGGTACTTTTTGTATTTGCCCGTACGAACGTCTCTATCAACCTCTTTGATGGTTTTGTCTAAATCAGGAAAATCACGCATTACCTCTAACGTCTCCTGCCAAGACTCAAATTCTTCGGCGGACATAATAACGACTTTGGGTTTGCCTTTTTCAGTCAAGGTATAGTGGGTAGCTGGTTTTTGTACCATTTCGGCAATTTTAAATATCTTTTTCCTTGCCTCAGAAATAGGCAGGGTTGTTTTTGTATCCATAGATTTAATTTTATTTTATTTGATGCTTATATGTACATTATAATGTACATCAACCTACTTTGTCAAGTATCGAGCACCAGCGAAGATCGAAAAGAAGAAAATCTTCTTTGAGTCCTATGGATTGCAGTTATTATTCGTCGACGTCGCCAAATACCCTTTTTTAATTAGGGGCAAAGACTATCTGAGCAAAGGCCCATTTGTTGGTTACAAATTAGATTCCAAGAATAACTTGTAAATTGGTTATTTTCAAAAGTTAAATTTTCGGTCTGAGGACAGGTGGTTCCCATTATATAAATACCATATTGATTATTTTTCAAAAAGGTATTCTTGATAATTGATTCTGAATTTTTTAAATAGATACCTGCTTCTGAACCATACTTTATAGTTGCCTGATCAAATTCAACTTTGCTATCTTGAACCGAAACTAAACCCTGTTCCTCCCAATAAGGGTTCCATATCCCCCCATAACTCACGATAACATTTTTTAGAATCGAACCTTCGCTTCCCGAAACAAAAGTTAATCCTCCCCAACTTCCGGCGTCCGGAAAAGAAGTAAAAACGATAGGGTTATCAACTGTTCCTTCCGCTATTAATTTTCCCTCTATTCTTAAATAAGCTGCGTAAAACCCGACATTTTGTCCTTTTATGATTACGCCGGGGTTGATTGTTAAGGTATAACCCGAATTAATAATTACGAAATTTTCTATAAGATAAGGAATGTCATTCTTAAACCAAGTGAGATTTTGAGAAATATTCCCAAAAACCAAAATTCCATTCTTTTGATTATCTTCTCCTTGATTATCCTTGAAAATAACATTTGGGTCTAAGGCATAAATTGGGTTTTCATTTCCTTCAAATTTGTTTCCTTCGACAATGGGCAAATCATTTTCTGTCAAAAAATCAATAAAGATTCCGTGCTTATTGTCTTTAATTAAATCACAATCCTTTATCGTCGGACTTCCTCCTTTAATTTCTATTCCCACAGTTGAAACGGCAATTCCACTACCTAAAAAATTGGTATTTTCAATAGTCGAACTAGAGTTAACCAATTTCAATCCCCTGTCTGTATAATTTTCTAAAATTGAATTTTTAAAAATAATTGAACTGTTTTCCACTAAAACAGCCGGCGGCGAACCACATCCCCAACCAAGACATCTTCTTCCGTATTTAATATCGGTCCAAATTAATTCTGAATTAGTGCTGGAAGCAGTAAAATAAATTCCACTCCAATAATTCGGTTCGGCCGAAGAAGTAAAAATAATTTTATTATTCTCTTCTCCAATTGCTTTCAATGTTCCCTTTACCTCTAAACCAGCACTTTCGTTAAATTTTAAAATTACTCCTGGCTCAATTTTTAAGGTACTTGTCGCTGGAATAGTCAAATTATTCTGAATTATATATGGATTACCAAGATAAGTTAGAGTAATTTCCGGAAATTCATCAAGGGGTAAACTGGAAATTGTTGTCGGAGAAGTAGAAACCGAATTTTTCGCTCTCGGCGTGCCGTTAATATTATTTCCAGCAGCGTCTTGGCCGTTTCTCGTTATTAAATTATTGCTCGCCCAATTAGTAGAGGTAGTACCAGTAGTGGTAACGAAAATTCTTTCCATCGAGATTTTTAAATTTTTATCTCCAGCAAACCAATTAATACATTTTCCAGCTTGATTTTTGAAACAACCTATTTTATCAATTAAATTTCTCTCTTTATCTCTTAACTCCAATTCATTTCCTTCATCATTGAATCTTAAATTTCCTTTAAAAATAAAATTGGCCTCAATATTGCTAATAGTATTGTTATTTGTACTTTCTAAAAGATAATATTGGTAGGCTAAAATTGTAGTGGTAGCTATGGAGTTAGCCGAAGAAGTAGAAAAAATGATAAATTCTTTTCCATCTTTTCTTATTTCCCAGTCCGCTAAATCAATGTCTTGATCACTATTATTATACAATTCAAACCACTCATCATTTGAAGAAGTTGCGGTTCCCATCCAAGCAATCTCGTTAATGACAACTTCTAAAGTGGGGGTCTCTGGAGTGGTTATAGCGATAGTTATCGTGGCGCTATTTGTAGCATTATTATTGTCGATCACAGTTAAACTAACCAAAAAATCGCTGGAAGTGGAATAAGAATGAGTGGTTGTTGCTTTTATTTCGGTTGAGGTAGTGGTGTCACCAAAATCCCAGAGATAGCTGGTAATAGTACCATCAAGGTCAGTTGAAGAAGAAGCGTCAAAAATAATTTCTTGGTTAATTATTGGATTTACTAGAGAGTAAATAAACTGGGCAATGGGTAATTGATTTTCAGTTGGTTGAGGGCTCTGATTTTGGGTTTTCGGGGTTGGATTTTGAATTTCAAAATCATTTTGATTATTGTCAGTATCAATATAATTTTGGGTGGTAGATGACCATCTTCTGCCAATAGATTTTCCGGATTCTGGATTTACCGCAGCGGTGGTTTCAAATTCTTGAGCATCTCCCCAACCGACTTTATCAATTATTTCTCTATCTGCATTTTTTAGCAGAATCACATTGTTTTCGGTTAGAACAAGATCTTCTTTCAAAATATCAGGAGTTGTCGTCGAGGATCGACTAATTAAAAAATAATTATGGGGTTGAATTATTTTTCCTTCGAATGGGGTTGAAGAAACAAGTGAATCCCAGGATGTCCCGCTTGCTGTTTTTCTCTGAATATACCAACCGCTCAAATTAACCTCGTTTTCTTCTGAATTATAAAGTTCTATAAATCTTTCTTCTGTCGGCGAAATCTGAACTTCAGTAATTAATATCTGGGGCGTCGACGATGTAGAAGATAGCGACGGTTCTTCTGGTTCTGGAGATGGTGACGCATACGAAGATCCTCCTCCGCCTCCCTCGCCGCCGAAATAAATTTCCTCAACATAAGCGCAACCCTGGTTTATTATTTTTTGGAGAGTTGCTTCACCGATTCCGTTCACTCTTATTAAATCGGAAATGGAATAAAAAGGCCTCGCGTCAATTATTCTTTGAGCCAACACTGGACCAATACC
>Ga0100395_1004685_pt1 | contig 9731 bp, 1 predicted proteins | sample CryGeymeta201519_FD_81542 | JGI IMG/M metagenome (GOLD analysis project Ga0100395, IMG submission 81542) | Groundwater microbial communities from Crystal Geyser aquifers in Utah, USA - Crystal Geyser metaG 2015-19 | ecosystem: Environmental > Aquatic > Deep subsurface > Groundwater | place: USA... | reverse complement strand
CGATACCGGTGTTGACTGTCTGCTGAATCTCACGGCGTCGCTGTTTCGGCGTCGCTCCGGTATACGCAAGGAGTGTTCCTTCCCCGCCAGCGGCTTTCGTAGCACCTTCGAGTAACGTCTTCACCGCTGACAAGTGCTGTGCGAAAATGATAGATTTGTTACCCGCTTCATGCTCCTCATTAAGCACCCTGATAGCTTCCTGCGCTTTCGGATTGGTGTCATAGCCTTGATCGTGGATGATGTTGTACAGACTCGCATAGCGGCGACCTGTACTAATGCCTTTTGCCTCCCACTTCTTCTCGACTGCCCCGTAGGCACTCCGTTGTGCGTCGCTCATGCCTATCGGGTCCCGTTCCTGTCGTTCCGGCGCGGGAACCGTGCCGCTGCCGTAGAGCGTGAACGGCTTCATCTCCGCCTGCAATGCTCGCTGCATGGCCGACTGATAGGCATTCCCGCCGCTCCCGATCTCCATATATTTGGTTAGGAAGTTCGTCATGTTGCCCAGCGCGCCCGGCTTGGTCAGGTTGCCGATCTTCCATAACTCACTGATGTCGTTGCGTTGTGACGACCCGGACATGGTGAGCACCTTCAAGCCACCTTGCTTCTTTGCGCCGCTTTCCAGGCCTTCCCGTAACTCCTGAATCTTCTTCGCCTGCTCGCTGGTCGCGTCCTTCCCGGAAACCATCCGATGAACCTCGTCAATCACCAGGGCGTCAAAATGGCCTTCCTTCAGTATTCTCTCAAGGTCATCCCCCACCGTGCTGATACCAGTTACGACCATGCTGGCGTCGCCTGAGTAGGCTGTGCCGCGCTGTTCCGCGGTCCCGTCAGCAATCGCGGTCTTAAGTCCAGGAGCGAACTTTGTCACGTCATCACCCACCTGCTGCCGAAGGTTTGCGAGGGTAACGTATAGAGTGCGCCCCTTGCCCTTCGTTTGATTGACGTGCTCCTGCGCGAAGGCGATAGCGGTGAGGGTCTTTCCTTTCCCAACGTTCAGGTTGGCGAAGGCTGCCCGACCGGGGCTTTGATGCGGGTAAAGTGCTGCCGCCGCCTGGTCGGGGTGAAGGTCGCCGCCCTTCATGGCGTCGTAGTTCAATCCCTTGATGGCATGCTTCTGAATTTTTCGGTCGTGGAGTTTCTGCATATCCTGTGACAACGCGTTGCCTGAACCGAGAATTTTCCCATAGCCCTGCTGCTTGACCGTGAGCGTCAGCCTGCCGTCGTCGTCTTTGGCGATATCATAATCGTCGCCGTCCAGTCCTAACGCCTGTGCCTTGTGCTCCAGAATGCGGATGTCGGAGTGCCGCATAGATACATCCCCGCCCCGCTTCAGTGCGTCAATGAATTCCGATCCGGCTTCAAGGCTCCCGGCGATCTGCCCCAACTGTTCCTGTTGGCGGTTGATGAGACGGGCATTGTAGTTCTTCGCGTGGGCGTCAGAAAGCACATCCTTTTCTACAGCGACTTCATTCGCTTTGATTTCGCCGTCCAATCGTTCTACTTCGGCAAGAGTCTTCTTAACACGTTCGGAACCTTCATCTTCATGCTGTTGGAGAACTCGCTTTATGGCTACGGCCTTGTTCTTTGTGTTAGCTGCCAGCAGCCGCGCCGTGTTGCGGACGCCCAGCGTCTCAACGATGTTGTCGCTCAGTCCGGGGGCCATGCCCAGGTCGGTAGCCAGAGCGGAAAGTGCCGCATGGCCGCCAGCCCGGAAGGATTCGTGAAGTCCCTGCCCCTGCGCCGTTACGCGTTGCCACAAGGCAACGTTGCCGATTGCCCGCGCTTCGTCACCGTGACGCTTCAGAGCTTCGCCGATCACAGCCTTGCTGGGATCAATCTTCTCGGCGAAGGAATCATCGTCTTCCATCTCCGCCTTGGGAAGCCCCTTTTCCTTCCGTATCCTCTCAAGGGCATGTTGCGCCACCTGTTGCGCCTGCTCGGTAGTCATGTTGTCAAGAATTTTCTTATGGGTATCCGGCAAATCATTATACTCGGCGGGTTTCTCCAACTCCGATCCTACTACATCGGCCGCGATTTTATTAAAAGCGTGCTGCTCGATGATGTCGTTGACTTTGCGGAGCGTCAGTCCCTTTTCCCCCCGCTCTTCGCCTCTACCTTCCTTATCTTCGGCTTCGGACTTCTCAGGCTTCGTCTCGTCTTCCGATTTTAGGACTTCCCTCGCCTTTTTTTCTGCCACGCGCGTTTCTTTCGGAATAATATTCACTCCCAAAACTTTGCTCAGCTTTTTAGCGTATTCGACGTGGGCCGTCTGGCGTTCTTCGGATTCCTTAACCTTCTTCTCTCGCTCGGACTTGCGTTCCGATTCTGACAGGGACGTGACGCGTTGCTTCTCTTTCTCCTTGCGCTCTTGTGACTTGGCTTTCCATTCTTTCTTCGTTCCAAGTTTATCAATTCGAAGATGTTCAAACCCGCTACCCTTTGGGGCCCAAACGACGCGGTGATGCCCTTCGAACGGCGCAATCAGGACGTGCATCCCGTCGCCTTCCTTACCCCTGCCGTGGAGAGTGACCCAGTGGGATTCAATACCGTGTGTCTTGTTGACCTTCGCCTGAAGATCGCCCGACCAGGACTTAGCCAGGTTGTGCGTTGGCCGTATACTCTCGTCAGCAGGTACTTTGCGCGTCCTCAGTTTGGAGAGTATCAGGCGCGGCACGGACTTCATCATCGCCGGCTGTGCCTTAGGAGCAAATACCTTCGACCAATCAAACAGCTTATCCTGCATCCTTGCCGCTACTCTATGACTGATACTGAGAAAATGCACCTTCCCTTGTGGGTCTTTGGCATCCAATATTCGCGCCTTGTGCTGCGTGATGTCTCGCCGCGTCACTCGCCAGCCCTGTTTTGCGAGATTCACATGCAGTCGGCTCGCCGCCCATTTCGGATTCTCATGGTAGTACCAGTGCGCCTGCCAGTCTTCACCCGCTTCGCCGTGTAAGTATTGTAGGTTAAGCACTTTCCGCGTGGCCTGGGCCAAACCACCGGACGGCTCAAAGTCAAGCTGGTGCGTCTCGCGCTCGTAGGGGGCTACATGAACGACCTTGCCGTTGACAGTACGGTCATAGGCGTGAACAACGGACTTGCTCAGCCGCAGCCGCAACCCCTTGTAGATGTTCGCCATGTCGCTGCTGAAAGTTCCTACGTTGTCCACGGCCTTGATTTGCTCAGGCTCGAAGGCGATCCAAACCCGATGGTTATGCCCGCCCCCCATGTTGTTGCCACCAATGTGGGTAATGCCGTCGTAACCGGCGTGCATCAAGAGACTTTGCCAGTATTTCTTCGACAGAGAGTAATGTGCCATGACCGTCTTCTTGCCGCCTTGCCCATCACTGGTTTCTCTTTCGTGGGGGTCTATCTCCACTTGGTTGCTAACGCGCGCGAGAGCATCTTCCGCTCGCATCGTTGGGTAATATCGGGGTATGGTTCCGAGAGAATGCGCCGCGCCCGTGTCCTTCCATGCAGGATGGGTTTCAATGGCTTTCGCTAAACGTTTCGCCGTCTCTTCCGTTAGCGGTGCCTCAGGGTCAAACGGGTTACGGATGTTCAGGTAGACGGCTTTCATATTCTGGTGTTTTTGTCTGACTGTGATTCCAAGTTCTTGGAGCAGTTCTGCCACTTCTGGCACATCATCATTTACCGCGAGTGCTTGTTCTGCATACTTCCAATCGGTTGTTCCTGCGTGCAGGTTAACAAAGGTGCGTCTAATCCCATCCCATGGAGTCTCACCAAGTCCAGATCGATATTTTTCTGAATATGGATGTATCTGGAGAAAGGCATAAATGTTCTTCAAATCAACTCTATCTAAAGAACGAGAGAACGGAGACGCATCTTTATTCATGTAATGCTCGGCCACGGTCCTATCCTCCGTAAAGTAGAACCCCGCCCCATACAACGCATTCGGGTCTTGCTTCGACTTGTCGAAGGCGTCAAACTCACCGTACGCCGTTCCGTGGTAGACCACCACAGGCTTGCCGTCCTTGACTACCTGCGACTGCTCAACCTCATAGGTCTCCTGCGGTTCGCCTTTCGGGTTGACCACCTTCGACGCCTTCTCCGGGTCAGTGTCCCACGGCCCAAACCAGTTCAGGAACGCCTTCGCCAACGTGCCGTTCTTACGATAGTCGTCGGCATCCGATTTTCCTTCCGGTTGTTCCCGCCTGTCAGGCTCGGCAATGCTCTCCTGTGATTGCCCCCGCGACTCCAACGCTTCAGCGACGTGAGACATAAGCCGGTCTCCCCATGCCGATCCCGTGCCAGTCGTCATCCACCGCTTCTTGCCCTTCGGACCAACGCGTAAAATGAGATTGGGACGGGACTTCGCCAGTACCAACCGCAACTTCCGCTTGCCTTGAGCTCTCTCCTGAAGATCGTCATGCAATGCCACCTCCTTCTCTCGTGATCCGTTGACGTGCTTGATCCAATCAGAATTCAACTCCCATTCCTCTTCCGTCTGTCCGATGATAGGCAGTCCGTCAGGCATCACACGACCTCCACGATGTCTCTACCGCCCTTGATGACGACTTCCTTTTCATTGAGGCACCCAAGCCCTGTGAACGGCATTGAGACGATTCGGTCAATAGGAACTCGCATGGCAATGGAGGCATTCCCAAAATCTCTCGCTACGGTAAGACTGATAGACCATGACTCCAAAGCATTGCCGTCCCACACCGCCCTTTCCCCCACAAGGATGTTCCGCAATCCCTTCGCCTTCACCCCGCGGTAAAGGAGGATGCTGTCGCCAAATTTATTCTTGAGAACTTCCTGACTCCGGGAGTGCATGAACTTGAGGGCAGCGACAATGGCGGGCTTGTGTTTGGTGTGCTCTGCTAACTCTCTAAACCCCCTCACGTTCTCTTCCATGCGCACCATCTTATTGCCTTCTAAGCGACACTCATTGTTTACCGCATCAGCCGCCGCGCTTACCGCGTTGAACTTTTCCTTTGACCACTTCTCAGCGTTATTGTCTATGTCGCACAACAGGTCAAGAAGCTTCCTGTGCAACTTGATAATAAGAGCATTCTGCTTCACAATGTCAGACTCAAGTTCCCCTAAGAAACTCGCATCCATGCCCCCCGTCAACTTCTGCCATCGCTCCTGTTGCCACTTGCTCAGCTTCCTACCGAACGTCTCAGCGGCCACTTTCTGTACGAAAAAAGACTTTATGCTGCTGTCATTTGACGTGTCCGCCCACTGCCGGATCAGGTCATTGCACCATTCATAATCCACGTCAAACCCTTGCTGCTTTAACTCGGAGTGCATGGAGTTGACAACGTTCTTTTTCCAACCACTTGCCGCGCTGTCTCCCGCATTCGTTCTCACGATCCGAGGAGATCCCTGCACGAAGAGGCCGCAAAGCCTTTCAACGGAGTCCCTATATTCCGGTTCTGTCAAACCCTCCTCAACCGCTGACCGTAATATGAAACTCACATAGGTGGCATCGCTAGGGATGTCTCCCGTAAGAATCCTTCTTCCTCCCGGCGTCATGTCCATTACGTCGGATAATCCTTTGTCTCCACGGCACGCTTCGCTTATACGGTGAGCGTCTTCGATGGACGGCTGAGACAACCACTTGACATTTAACCCCCCTTGCTCAAGTTCTATCGCATCCCACGCTTTTCGCGTAGGGTCATTGTCCAGGACGTACATCCGGTGGAGTTCCTCATGTTCCTTCTCTCCGTGTTCCGTCCGCGTCCACCTTTTCTTCCCAGATGGCATAACGGGAAGGAGTTGGTAGCCAGGTTGCCCTTTGAAGTGTTGGCCGCGAGCCTTCGTCGAACTGCCAAGCCCCAACTGCGACTTCCGCAAGATGAGACGCGGCAAGGATTTCTTCATCCGCTTCCATAAGCCCATAATCAGACGCCAGTACCGCTTTCCGTCGTCTTCGGTCAAGTGATACTCTTCCTCAACGCGTTGCCGCGCGAGTCTCCAGTGACGTTCATCGGCAGGAGTTTTCAGAAAGGCGGGCATCACATCAAACCTTTCTCGCGCATACTCACAAATGTCCCTGCAACCGTTTTACTGCGCGCAGGTACGCATTCTCAATGGCAATTTGCTCGGGCGTCAAAACAATCGTGGGCGGGGGCTCCCATCGGTCATCATAGGAGTCTAACATCCGTTGACTATTTTTGAGCGTTCCACTTTCTTTGTCATACGTGTATCCGGCCCTTCTATTCTCCAAGGCTTTCCGCTGTATCCGTCTTGCTCGTGTAGCAACCAACGCTTCATTCCATAGATGAATCTCTTCGGGAACGGCGTCCCGAATAGTGTACCAGGTGTCGATATGGGCATACACATCTTTATCCTCGCCCTTCCATTGAGCATGACGCGCGCCCACAACCACAAATACACCATCCTGTTTGTTAGCCCCTATTTGGCCTATTTCTTTGTCTCCGAGCGAATGAGTCTTAATCTCTCGTATGTTTTTAGGATTATCAGAGAGCGGCGTTGGTTTATCCATGAAAGAGACGTGCATAGGCTTCTTATCCTCTGCTTTCTGTTTATGAGTGATTTCCGCTGCTCGTTGTCGTTGCGCTTCTACCTCGCGGGCCATCGCCCCATCATTTGTCTTTTTGAATTCCTCATCCTTCCGCCTGTCAGCATCTTTAGTGATTTTCGCTGCTCGTTGTCGCTGCGCTTTTACCTCGCGGGCCATCGCCCTATCATTTGTTTTTTTGAATTCCTCATCCTTCCGCCTGTCAGCATCTTTGCGGGCCAATTTTACAAGACTATCATATTTAGCGATGGGGACAATATAACTCTTCGACTCTCTGTCCCAGTGCCCGCCACGACCACGAACCTTTTGACTAATATCCAAACTGGATGGACAGCGAAACTCTACATAGTGTCCCTTGACCACAATAGAATATAAGCCCTCATTCCAATCGTTGTAATCAGGGTGTACCGGAACGTCCGACATATCTATTGGATCCGCCCTCCACCCGGCCACCGCGCGATCGTGCTCAGCATCAACATCTGGTAGGTCTCCCCGACGGAACGGGTTGGAATGTCCTGCTGTATACCCCCTATCGTATTCTGGAGAAATACCGGGAATCTTAAACGGAATGCCAACAGCTCTATGCACACGCCCTTGTCCACGACCCTGCATGTAGTCGCGTGTACGGTTCCCTTGTTCTATCTTGTGCAATTCGATGGGAGTTAGTCTATAGACAGATGGATGAGTATCGGGAGCGTGTCCCGGACGACGCTTAGCTCCCTTGTGACTTGACCCCTGCCCGCCTTCGAGATGCGTCGTCCCAAACTGCAATCCGAGTTGCGACTTGATAAGAATCTCCGTAAAGGACGCGGCAAGGGACTTATGCAGCGGCTTCTTGCCAAACCCCATCAGGCTACGTCCGTTGGATTGTGGCATCAGATCAAACTCTGCCAGAATTCGTGCGTCGTCTTCCTGCTTAATTCCTTTGACCATTGCTCCCATGTTCCGTAACTTCCCTGCAACGATCTTCGCCATGTGTCGTTCTTCTGGAAGGTCTGTGAGCAGCCAGTATTGTTCCGTTTCACTCTTACTGCCAAGCCTATGTGACCGGCCGGCCAGTTGTTTAAACTCTGACCCCGACCACGGAAGAATGATGTTGATTTGCGCCCTTGGGTGCTTGCCGGTTGTATCGTGCAGCGATAGCCCCGTACCTCCGCTGCTGATCGTCGCGATAAGTGCTTTTTTCTTTCCGGCTTGGAAAGAGTTGATGTCAACAGTGCGTTTAGATACGGTAGTGTTTCCATGCACCTGCCCCACTTTCGACGGTCCACCGAGTTCCTGGAGTATTTGTTCCATCGGATTGTTCAGTTTCGGTAATATGCGCTTTACCTCGGGAATGAACCGCGACACATCTACGTCACCTTTGCTATTGTACGCCACAAATATAGATACTGATTTACCTTTCTTAAGCAATTGTTTGGCGAGATCGATCCCCTGTCGCAACTTGAAATCCTGAAGCAGTCGCCGCGCCGCTATAATACGTTGCAGCCCGAGTGTTTTGGCTTGTCCCACTGAAATCATATTTGCTGCTCGATCGTATGCTGCCAATACGTCTCGATAGGTTTTCACTTCATCATCGGTCAGGTGGATCTCAGAGAAATTGTTAATCAACTTGGAGTCCAATTTGACTTCCCGGTTGGAACCTATCCCTAACTGATTGAGTTTACGGAAGACGTTCACATAATCTTCCACCCCACCTATGTGACGTACCTTTCGCAGTTTCATCATTGTATCGTCTTCGCTGTTACTCCACCGTTCATTACGAAATTTTTGAGGCCGAAAGGTTCTTTGTTCGTAGTATTCAACATGGTGTAGCGCCAAAAAATTGTCGAAGTTTTCCCACAACCCCAACTTTTCGAGATACTTCAATTCCCATAATTGCTGAAAAGGAGTTGCAGACATATACAAACATCTTGACGCGCGTCTTCCAAGGTCCATACCCGCTTGATACGTTGGAGTTGTTGTTTTCTGCGGGAACTTCTTGTCGCTCAGATTTTGCGATTCATCGAAAATTACCCAGTCCCATTTACGCGATCCTCCTTTTTCTCTATTGATACGCATGTCATCATACGTCGTGATAAACAGTCCATCGCCCTTTATATCCTTGACGGTAGACGAAGTGATATTCAGTCCAAACGTCGCCATTGCTTCCGCTGCCCACTTGTTCGCCAGTTGTCGGTTCGGCACGACAATTAAAGCCGATTTGGGCTTAGCGTGCGCCAGGGCTGCCAAGGCAATGAATGTTTTTCCGGTACCGGTATCGTTTGCCAACAAATACCCTTTCTTACCCTTCTCGAAGGCGGATAGAATCTGTTCCGTGTCGTCTACCTGGAATTGATCCCCGCCCCTCAAAAGCGACGCCTTGACCTCTGCGTTCAATCGCACGGTCGGCTTGGGGCGCAGTTCTTCACCGTAGGACACCGTTTCAAGTTTTCCCGCTGTTACTCCTTCGGCGAGTTCTCCTCGGTCTCCCTCCTCATTGGCTCCAGTGACTCCAGGAATGCCTCTTCCATTGCTATCTCCTTCATCTCTTCCTCGCTCACTTTCCGGACTTTCAACGGGCTTTTTTTCTTTCGGCCTTTTCTGTTCATAGGGTTCTCCTTTCAATGCAGCTTTAATGCGTGTTACAACGTCATCAGACTCGCCAAACATAATCCATGCCTTGAGTGCGCCATTCCACCTTGCTCCCGCCTGCTTCAGAGCGTCCTTCACCGGGTAAGTATTGCCTCGAATGAGATACCCGCCCTTGTAGGATTCGAGAAACAATCCTTCAGGTAAGGCAGTCGATTTCTCCTCAGGTGTATCCTCGACGATAGACGCGTACCACGTCGCCTTCGGTAACTGCTCCCGCAAAGTATTCGCATGTTTCGGGGACACAGCCCATCCAGACCTCTCCCAGTCGGTATCGTAGCCGCCTTCGATCTTCTGCCAGCGACCGCCCAACCGCTCTTTCAGTAGGGCTTTGTGCTTCTCGAAAGACGGATTCTTCCTCTTATGCGCGTGCAGGTTCACGAGTAGCATTCCGTTGTGCGAGCGTATGTGCGCGATTTCGTTAGGGTGCGCGCCCGGCTTGCGGACCCGCTTGTCGCCTTCGGTGTCATAATGGTGTGGCTGGTCTACCCGTATCCCCTTGCAGAGAATGTCCGTGAAACATTGCCGTAGAGACTTGAACAATCCCATTTGCATGGGTTCTGGCTTTGTCTCAAAGAGACTGGAAGCT
>Ga0100395_1004667_pt1 | contig 9753 bp, 11 predicted proteins | sample CryGeymeta201519_FD_81542 | JGI IMG/M metagenome (GOLD analysis project Ga0100395, IMG submission 81542) | Groundwater microbial communities from Crystal Geyser aquifers in Utah, USA - Crystal Geyser metaG 2015-19 | ecosystem: Environmental > Aquatic > Deep subsurface > Groundwater | place: USA... | reverse complement strand
GAAATTATTCTAATTTTATTTCTCCTTTTACCAACTTTTTCTTTGGCTTTGGAGCTTTCGTATCCAGAAATTGGTCCGGGAGGTCAAAAAATTAAAATTGAATTAGGAATGCATTTAAATAGACTTATTGCCTGGTTTTATTATTTTATTGTTGGAATTTCCGGTCTTGCTGCTTTCTTTATGTTGGTCTGGGGAGGTTTCCAATGGCTAACCTCGGCTGGAAGCCCTTCCAAGATTTCCGAAGCAAAAGACCGGATTACTTCTGCTATCTTGGGTTTAATAATTATTTTGGCTTCTTTTTTAATTTTAAAAGTTATCAATCCGGAATTAATTACTCTCAAATTACCGGGATTACCATAATTTAAGGGTAGGGTCTAATCACTATCTGCCTTTCGGGCTCTTTACCAATACTTTCGGTGGTCACATCTTGTCTTCCAGCCAATTCTAAATGAATAATCCTTCTCTCGTAGGCAGGCATAGGGAATAAAATTTTTTCTTTTTTAGTCAGGGCTACTTCATCAGCCACGGATTTAGCCATTTCTTTTAAATAGTCAATCTTTTGCTTTTTATAATCATTAATATCCAGATCAATATAGAAATTTTCTTTGATTTTTCTCTTTAAAATTGCTTTCAAAAGGTGCTGAATCTCAAAGAGGGTTTGACCTCTCTCGCCAATTAAAATTTGGGGATCTTCAGTTTTTAAATTAATAGGCAAAGTTAAATCTTCGGGGGATAAAAACTCAATTTCAACTTCAAGAGTAGCTTTTTCAAAAAACTCTTTCACGGTCTTTTTAATCTCTTCTATTTGATTTTGGTTAAGCATGTCTTTTGCCCCGTAGTAGAAATTTGACAACCCTGCCCTCTAATCTCATCGCTGAAAACATCCGACCTTCCATTTTTTAATAAATTATCTTAAAAGTTAGATAAGCTTGATTATGGGCATAGAGGGCGGGGTTATTTGCCGGAGGCAGTCAAATTTTCACTACGGGGTTTGAAAATAAGGTATTGTTGGACCAAAGAAAACAAAGAGGTAGTTATCCAATAAAGGGCGATGGCGGCTGGTAGTTTCCAGAGAATTAAAACAGTAAAAATTGGAAAAAAATAAAGCATTTGTTTTTGAAACAGATTGGAAAATTGAGTCATCTGGTCTGTTTTTTTAGGAGTTTTTCCCAAACCTACTGGCTGGTAGAGGGTTAACATCTTAGTTTGGAAAAACTGGAAAATTGCGGCTATCAGTGCCAAAATAAGAGATGATTCAGCTAGATTAATTAAACCAAAAAAATTGGGGTTAATGATTCTGGGTTGGGAAACAAAACTATATAAATTGGTCATTTCTTCTGGTCGCAACCCCTTCCAAAATACCTGGTAGAGGGCAATTAAAATTGGAAGTTGAATCAAGAGGGGTAAAAATCCACCAAAGGGATTAATTTTTTCTTTTCGATAAGTTTCCATTATTGCCTGAGCCTGTTTTTCTTTATCATCTTTGTATTTATCTTGGATTTCCTGGATTTTAGGTTGAAGATCAGTCAAAACTTTTTGAGATCTTAGAGATTGAGCCATAAAGGGATAAATAATCAATCTGGTTAAAATAGTTAACAAAATAACCGCCACCCCAAAATCATGACCGGGTATTAATTGGTAAAATATTACCAGGCCATTAAATAACGGTCGGTATAGTATTGTGTTAAAAGCACCAATAAGGAAGTTCATAAAATTTTTGCTTTTTTAAACAATTTTTCAATAGTTTCGTCAATCTTCCAAAAATCCTTTTTCTCTATCTCCGGCAAGGCTATTAATATACCATCTGACCTTTTTTTAAATTTCCCAATTTTAAATCTCACCGATTCGGAGATTCTTCTTTTAATTTTATTCCGCAAAGAAGCTTTTTTTGAAATCTTTTGGGAGACTACAAAACCAAAACGAATTTGACCTAAGTGATTTTCAACAATTTTTAATATTAAAAAATCTTCTTTAAAACTCCTCCCTTTTTTAAAAACATATTCAAAATCCTTTTTTTTAGTTAACCTATTATTTTTAGGAAGCATCTTTTAAACCGTGAGTTTCCAACGACCTTTTCTTTTTCTTCGAGCCAAAACCCTTTTGCCAGCTTTAGTTTTTGCCCTTGCCCTAAATCCGTGAGTTCTTTTCCTTTTTCTCTTTTTAGGATGATAAGTAATTGACATACCCGGCAGAGAAATTTCGACATTTAATCGATTCATTTATTATTTAAATCTAAGGCCAGAAATTTCTCTAAATCCAACACGCCTGGTAGTATATCTTTCGATGCTTTATAAAAAAGCATCGAGTCGAAATTCTTCTACCGGGCATATTTTATATCTTACAGTTTTATTAAAGTTTCGTCAACCCCCCACCTTTCGTCCTTTACCAAAAGATATTTTAAAAATCTCTATCCATCTTAGTATAAGAAACTACGAAAGGTGGGGGGGTCAATCCACAGGTTTTACCCAAATTATCAACAGAATTGGTGCTTTTCGCTTGATTTTACATTCTCTTGACTTATAGTATACTTAATTAAGTTGAGAAACATATCGCTATGATAAATGAAGAGCTCTGGCAAGCAGTCTTGGCTCAAATTCAATTGAATATCTCGTCAGCGAATTTCGCCACCTGGTTTAAAAATACCCAGGTCACCTCTCAAAAAGATGGAGTAGTTTTCATTTCCGTATCAAATTCTTTTGTTAAAGAATGGCTCGAACAAAAATACAATAAAATTATTTTTAAAATCTTGCATAATTTAGATAAAGATATAAAAGAAGTAAGATATGAAACTGGGAAATCGGGTTTAAAAATTTTAAGAAAGATTCCCTCTCCTTTTTTAGAAGAAGGCCAATTAGAATTTAAAGAATTTAAAATTGATAGTGAATCAAATCTCAACCCCAGATATACTTTTGACACATTTGTGGTCGGTCCTTTTAATGAACTAGCTCAGGCAGCGGCTTCAGCAGTGACAAAAAGCCCTGGCCAAGTTTATAATCCTTTTTTCATTTATGGGGGAGTGGGGCTAGGAAAAACTCATTTATTGCAGGCAATTGGTAATGAAATAGTTAAAAATTTCCCTCAAAGGAAAGTAAAATATATGCCAACTGAGAAATTTGTTTCGGAGGTAATTTCCTCAATAAGAAATCACCAAATCGAAAAACTAAAATCAACCTATCAGACAATTGATGTTTTAATTATTGACGATGTCCAGTTTTTAGCTGGGAAAGAAAAAACTCAAGAAGAATTTTTTTACATGTTTAATAGTTTATATGAAAAAAACAAACAAATTGTTCTTTCTTCCGACCGTCAACCAAAGGCTATCCCAACCCTGACTGAAAGATTAAGATCTCGTTTTGAAGGTGGAATGATAGCTGATATATCCCTTCCTGATTTTGAAACAAGGATTGCAATTTTGAAAGCAAAATGCCAAGAAAGAAAAACTAATTTTCCAGGAGAAACTTTAGATTATATCGCCTCCAATATCAAAAAAAATATTAGAGAATTAGAGGGGGCTTTAAATATTTTAGTTGCTTATCAAAAATTAAATAATTCCCTTCCCGATTTTAAAACAGTCAAATCTTTGCTTAATAACTTAATTTCTTCTCCGGCTAAGGTCATAAATGCAAAAAAAATAATCAAAGCGGTAAGTGAGTTTTACGATTTAAAAGAAAAGGATTTAATCTCTTCTTCTCGAAAAAAAGAAATCGTCAAACCAAGACAGATAGCCATGTATTTATTAAGAGAGGAATTAAAGGGTTCTTTTCCTTTTATTGGTAGGAAATTAGGGGGTAAGGATCATACAACGGCAATTCACGCCTACAAAAAAATTTGCAAAGAGTTAGATTTAAACGAGGGTTTAATTGAGGAAATCAACCTAATTAAACAGAGGGTTTTAAGTGGATAAAAAATTGAAATTTAAAGATTCAGTAAAAGTCCAGTAATAACCCTCAATTAATCCCCATCTTATTTAAAAAAGAAAAACCCCTTATCCACACAAACAACAACAATAATAATAACAATAATAATAACTATGAAAATAACTATTTTAAAAGAGAAATTAAAAGAAGGCATGAATATAGTTGAAAAGATTTCTCAAAAAACCCTTGCTTTACCAATTTTACAAAACACATTTTTCCGGGTAGAAAAAAATTTTTTAAAATTAACCACGACAAATCTAGAGTCAGGAACTACTTGGTGGAACCTTGTCAAAGTAGAAAAAGAAGGTCAGATTTGCATCCCGACTAGATTTTTTTCCGGCCTTATTAATTCACTTCCCAATAAGCCAATTAACCTGGAGGTCATAGATTTAGTTTTATCTTTAGAATGCGAAAACTATAAAACAAAAATTAAAGGATTTAATCCAGAAGACTTTCCGATAATTCCGCCGATAAAAGAAGGAGAAGTATTAAGCGTTGATTGTTTTAGTTTTTGCCAAGCTCTTAATCAGGTTTTAGATATTCCTTCATCCTCTTTGGCTAGGCCGGAAATTTCTGGGATCTTTTTATCTTTCCAATCAGATTTAGTAAAAATAGTGGCTACCGATAGTTTTCGTTTAGCTGAGAGAAAAATTTTTTTAAAGACCAATCTTTCTAAAGAATATTCTCTAATTTTACCCCAAGGGGCGGCTAGAGAAATTGTTAGTATTTTTGGAGACAAAGAAGGGGAATTAAAAATCTATTTTTCTCCAAATCAGATTTGGTTGGAATATATGATGGTTGAGGTTTCCCACCCCCAACTTCAATTTACTTCTCGATTAATTGAAGGTGAGTACCCTGATTATCAAGAAATAATCCCTAAGAAATTCGAAACCCATCTTACTCTCCCTAAAGAAGAATTTTTAAGCCAGGTCAAAACCGCTAGTCTTTTTAGTGGAAAAATTAGTGAGGTAAAGTTAAAAATTGATCCCAAAAGTGGAGTTGTCGAAATTTTAAGTCAGAGTCCTGACCTAGGAGAGTACAATAGTTTTTTGAAAGGGAAAATCGAAGGTAAAGAGGTATTAATTTCTTTTAATCACCGTTTCTTAATTGATGGAATCTCAGAAATAAAAACAAAAGAATTAATCCTTGAAATAACGAATGAAGAAGGACCGGCTGTTTTAAAACCCACTGATAGCGAGGATTATCTCTATATCATAATGCCAATTAAAACCCCGTAGGCAAGCCAGCCGATTATTCAGGTTTTGGAAAATTTTCTTTAGGGTATCTTGGCAAAACTCTTTCTAGGAAATCGTGGAAAATTGGACCAGCCAGGACCACTCCCGGTTCTTTGGCCATAGGTATATTGTTATTATTTCCCACCCATACCCCAACCGAGAGAGAAGGGGTATAACTTAGCGTCCAGCCATCTCTGTAATCCTGGGTTGTTCCAGTTTTGACAGCCACCTGATAATTCTCAAAATACAAAGGCGACCTTAAACCAAAAATTGGAGCCCTGGCTTCGTTGTCCGATAAGATATCATTAATGAGTCTCGCAGACTTTTTCTCTAAAACCCTTTTCGGTGTTTTTTTATTTTCTTCAATAATATTTCCTGAATAATCTTCAATTTTTAAAATAGCCGAAGGCGAAACCATTAAACCATCATTGGCAAAGACCCCGTAAGCTGAGGTCATTTCTAATAATTTTACCTCTCCCCCCCCTAAAACAATTGCCGGTCCATAAAAAGAGATGGGTTTATCCAAAGTAGTTATCCCCATTTCTCTGGCTGTTTCAATACTTTCTTTCAAACCTTCAACAAATACTTTCTCCTGATTTAAAAAATTATTAATTTCCAGATTTTCTATTTTATTTTCAGAACCAACTAAATAAAGAACTTTTATCGAAGGAATATTTAAAGACTGAGCCAGTCCCTGTCTTAAGGAAACCCATTCTCGGAAGAGACCATCATAATTTTTGGGGAGATATTCTTTGTTACCCCAAACTCCAAAGTTGGTCGGTCCATCGAAAACTTGAGTTTTGTCATCGTATCCTTTTTGAAAAGCGGTGGCATAAACAAAAGGTTTAAAGGCCGAACCTGGTTGCCTACCAGGATTTTCTTTTGTACCGACTGCCACATTAAATTGAGGATCGAATAAACAATCCACCCCACTTTTACATCCTGCAGGAATAGCCTGAGTATAATAATCTCCAGTCCCCACTGTCATTGCTAAAATCTCACCAGTTTTTGGAGAGATAACCACTAAACCAGCGTTATGGGCATTATAACTTTTATTCCTCTCAATTCCTTTTTTCACCACCTCCTCAGCAATTTTTTGTAATTCCCAATCAAGGGAGGTAAAAATTTTCAATCCACTCCTTGCCAAAAATTCTTCTCCAAATTTTTCTTCCAATTGTTGTTTAACCCATAAAGTAAAATAGGGGGCTTTAATTTCAATTTTCTTTTCGACAAATTTTATTTCTTCTTTCTTTGTCTTTTCTGCTCTCTCTTTTTCCAAATATCCTTCGGCTGCCATTCGATCTAAAACATAATCCTTCCTCACTAAAAGTTCTTTTTTATTCTCTCCGTAAGGGGAAAGGCGATAAGGAGCCTTAATTAAAGCAGCCAAGGTTGCCGCTTCGGCTAAAGAAATTTCAGAAACGGGTTTTCCAAAATAAGTTTGGCTGGCAGCCTCTGCTCCGTAGGTATTTTGGCCAAAAGGAATTTGATTTAGATACCATTCTAAAATCTGATCTTTTGAATATCTACTATCTAATTCCAAGGCCAAAATTATTTCCCTAATCTTCCTTTGAGCAGTTTTTTCGGTTGAGAAAAAGGTTGACCTTATTAATTGCTGGGGGATAGTTGAACCTCCATAGGTTGGTTTTCCAATTTTCAAATCTTCCAAAATTGCTCTCAAAATTCCTTTTAAATCAACTCCAAAATGGTGGTAAAAATTTGAATCTTCAGCTGAAATCACTGCCTGTTTTAAATATTCAGGTATATTCTTTAAAGGAACCCAGGTTCTTTTTTCTTCACCATAGACTTCATACAAGAGAATTTGGCCCGTTCTGTCATAAATTTTGGTTGATTGAATAATTTGTCTCTCAGTAAATACTTCCGGTCGAGGAAGGTCTTTGGCATAGTAGAAAAACAAAATCAGAAAACAGAAAACAAAAAACAGAAAACCGAAAATAGAGAATTTTAAAAATAATCTTATTTTACTCCTTAGGGGCCCTCTGGGAGGGTGGTGGGTGGGTCGTAGTCTTTTTGCCATAACCTCAATATTATGATAACATTTTAAATACCCGAATGATAACGAAGGGTGAAGAAGAGATTTATCTCTTTGACTATGCCAGTTGAAACTAATTTAAAGAAAATCAAGGAAATTCTATTTTCTCGTTATATTGAAAAAGTTTATCCCTCAAAAGAAAAACTGAAGAGTCTTTTAAAATCCGATAAAAGATTAGCTATTTATATTGGCATCGACCCAACTGCGCCTCATTTACATTTGGGCCACTCCACCAATTTTCTTTTATTAAAAAAATTTCAAGAACTGGGGCACAAAGTAATTCTCTTAATCGGTGATTTTACTGCCAGAATTGGAGACCCAACCGGGAAACTAAGCGCTAGGAAACCTTTATCAGAGCAGGAAATTTTAAGAAACTGCCGAGGATATAAAACTCAAACTGGAAAAATCTTAGACTTTGTTTCAAAAGAAAATCCGGCAGAACTAAAATTTAATAGTCAATGGCTTTCTCAATTGAGATTAGACGAGATAATTAAACTAATGGCGGAAACAACTGTTGGCCAAATACTAAAGAGGGAAATGTTTCAAAGAAGGATAAAGGAAGAAAAAGAAATTTATCTCAATGAATTTTTGTATCCGCTTTTGCAGGGTTATGATTCAGTGGCAATGAGGATCGATATTGAAATGGGAGGCAATGACCAGACCTTTAATATGATGGTGGGAAGAGATTTAGTTAAAGATTATTTAGATAAAGAAAAGATAGTTATTTCCACAAAACTCTTAATTAACCCCAAGACCCAGAGAAAATTAATGTCAAAAAGTGAAGGTAATTTTATTGCCCTAGACGATTCCCCCGACCAAATGTATGGGAAAATTATGGCTCTTCCAGATGAGGTGGTTTTACCTATTTTCAATTTATGTACGGAAATTGAGGATGAGAAGATAAAAGAGATTATGAAATTAAATCCGAGGGAGGCTAAAACTAAACTAGCCAAAGAGATTGTCAGTATCTATTATGGCAGAGGAAAAGCCGAAAGAGCCGAGAGAGAATTTAACAGGGTTTTTAGAGAAAAAAAATTACCGACAATTATTCCTCAAGTCCAAATAAAAGAAAAATCGCTTAATATTCTAGAACTCTTGGTAAAGATAAAATTAATTTCTTCCAAATCCGAGGCAAAAAGGCTCATTTTACAAAAAGCAGTAAAAATTAACGGAGTTTTAAAAGAAAATTGGCAAGAAATTATCGAAATAAAAAAAGGAATAGTAATTCAGGTCGGCAAGAGGAGATTTGTTAAAGCAATATAATTAAAACCCCCTCCTCTAGAGGAGGGGGGGATAAATTTTATTCTTCGACTTCTTCCTTTTCTTCCTCTTCTTCCTTTTCTTCCTCTTCTTCTTTTGGTTCCTCTTCTTCATTTAAGAATTCCTCTTCGTAGATCATAATTTCTCGAATTAATTTTCAATTGAGATTTCTCGCGACCTTTAGGCGAAATATCTTTCGCCTATAGGGGATTATAGATTTCCAAGAATACTTGTCAAGTCCTCCTAAGTTTCGTTTATCCACAAGCAAATATATTGAGGCGAGATATAAAAAAGGATTTGAAAAACATCGAAATTTGGGAGGACAAGTCCTAAATTTCAATTATTTTAAATTTTTTTTCTTTTTTGCACCAACCCCAAACTTCAATATTTAAAAAATTCCTTTTTGGCAACCTATTTTTTTTAAGGAATTTTTTTATTTTCTTCTCCCTCGTTGATAAATTAGCTTTCGTTGTTAGTTGGATGAATTTAATTTCGCTAGTTTTTCCCTTCCAACAAATTAAATCAAAAATTCCAAAAATATCATTTTGTTTAAATTTTATTTTTGCTGGGTACCAAAAAATCCAATTTTTCTTTTTTAGTTTTTCTACTGCCTTCTTTCTAATAAATTGTTCAGTTGGCATAATGATTGTTTTTACTAAGATTTTTATATTTCTCTAAGGGTTGTAGATTTTTCAAAGACCAGCATTGTTTAAATTCTTCTTCTTCTGGTTTTTCATATTTGAATAAACTTCTCGGCTTTTTGTGGTCTATATGGATTTCTCCGTTTAGAAATTTCTTCCAAGTCATTCCATTTTTAAATTGTTTCTCCAAGTGTTTTTTTAATTCCTCCGCCGTATATCCAACTAAATCCTCCCATTTTTTGCCCCCTTTACCGTTTTTTAAACTATTCCTAATTAAAACCTCCATCCTGTGGTCTAAATTTCCCTTTGAGGTTTTTCTTATTTTTCGTGTATAGCGATTCACTATTATTCTTGATTTGTCTGGATTATTTTTTCTCCATTTTGTGCAAACAATATATCTTTTATCCTTATTAGCATCTCTATATTTTTTACAAATAGCCCTTGCTTTTTCGGGATTTTTCTTTCTCCATAACCTACCATATAATCTAAACCTTTCTTTATTATTTTGATAATATAGTTGGTTGTGTTCTTTTTTCTTTTGTGGGTCTTTGTATGACATATAATCTCATTATGAACATTTTTAAAAATCAAAAGCCCCGTTATTTTTTAAGTTTCTTTTATTCCTTTTGTCAATTTATTTATTTTAG
>Ga0100395_1004640_pt1 | contig 9785 bp, 8 predicted proteins | sample CryGeymeta201519_FD_81542 | JGI IMG/M metagenome (GOLD analysis project Ga0100395, IMG submission 81542) | Groundwater microbial communities from Crystal Geyser aquifers in Utah, USA - Crystal Geyser metaG 2015-19 | ecosystem: Environmental > Aquatic > Deep subsurface > Groundwater | place: USA... | reverse complement strand
GATTACCGCTACTCTCATTGCTGATTCCTCACTCTATCTTTTCAGAGGGTTAATTCCATGGTTCATCTTTTTTATCAGATTCTTCTCCGGTAAAGAACGCCTTCACTGAATCAAAAAAACTGTGCGTTTTGGGTCTATGTTGTTTATGGTGTTTGCCCTGCAAACTTTCATCAAACGCTTTGAGCAATTCTTTTTGCTCAGGGTTTAATTTAACAGGCGTCTCCAAATGTACTTGTACAATCATATCGCCCACTTGAGAAGATCGAACCGACTTGACACCTTTGCCGGACAACTTAACTCTTTGACCCGATTGCGTTCCCGCCGGAATTTTTAAATTCGCACGTCCATTAAGGGTTGGCACATCAATTGTGCCACCAAGCGTTGCCGTGGCAAAAGACAATGGCATCTCACAAAAAAGAGTATTCCCATCGCGTTTAAAGATGGCGTGTTCCTTAACACGAATACGGACATAAAGATCACCATGCGGCGCGCCGGGTTCGCCGGCTTCACCTTCTCCTTGTAAGCGGATTCGGTCGCCGGTATCGACTCCGGCCGGAATCTTCACTGTCAGTGTTTTATGGCTATGCTGGTAACCCTCACCACGACAAATTTTACAGGGGGTTTTAATCACCTTGCCGGTACCATGACAGTTTGGACAGGTGCGAGCCACCGCAAAGAACCCTTGCTGAACCCTAACCTGACCCGACCCCTGACAGGTTGGGCAGGTATGTACATCTGTACCGGGTTCTGCACCATGACCATCACAATGTTCACAGACTTCTTTGGTGGGAATACGAATATCAACACGGGTGCCGGCAACGGCATCTTCTAACGAAATATCCAGTTCATATTGCATGTCATTACCCGGTTGCGGGCCGCGTCGTCCACCGCCAAAACCGCCACCAAAGATGTCGCCAAAAATATCACTAAAGTCAGCAAATCCGCCGCCACCAAAGCCCCCGTGGCCACCACTGCCATCAACGCCAGCATGACCAAATTGGTCATAAGCTTGTCGTTTTTGAGAATCCGACAAGATTTCATAAGCTTCAGAGGCTTCTTTAAACTTTTCTTCAGCCTCTTTATTATCAGGATTTCGATCCGGGTGATAGCGCATCGCCAGTTTACGATAGGCTTTCTTAATTTCACCCTCGGAAGCCGTTTTCGACACTTCTAAAATTTCGTAATAATCTCTTTTAGTCATAGTCACTTAAGTCTTTTTTTAAAATTAGTATTCAAAAAAGCGCCTTTTTTGCCAGGCCTGGTTGTTTTTGAACAAACAAAAGCCCTTTTGAATACTAACTGATGAATTTCCTATTTGATTGTATTTCGATTGAACCCATAAAAGAAACGGGCAACCCTAAGAATTGCCCGAATTATACCGATATTAACTGTCTATCTTCGCTTATTTCACAGCAAATGCTGCTCAATAAACGTTATTTTTTATCATCATCTTTGACTTCTTCAAACTCAGCATCAACGATATCATCGTCAGTTGCTTGGCTAGACCCTTGTTGCTCAGCTGCGCCTGCATCGGCACCGGGTTGTTGAGCATATGCTTTCTCCGCCAACTTCTGGCTAGCTGTTGCCAAAGCTTGTGATTTTTCATCAATCGCTTCTTTGCTGTCTCCTTTAATGGCTTCTTCTAAATCAGCAATTGCTTTTTCAATCGCTTCTTTTTCCGCAGCATCAACCCCATCGCCTTGCTCAGTCAGCATTTTTTGCGTTCCATGAATCATCGCATCTGCTTGGTTACGGGCTTCAACCAACTCTTTGAGTGTGGCATCTTCCGCAGCATGCGCTTCTGCATCCTTCACCATTGATTCAATTTCTTCTTCTGTCAAACCAGAAGAGGCTTTGATGGTAATGTGTTGCTCTTTATTAGTGGCTTTGTCTTTAGCTGAAACATTCAAAATACCATTGGCATCAATATCGAAGGTAACTTCAATCTGTGGTGTGCCTCTTGGTGCAGGTGGAATTTCGTCCAGATTGAACTGCCCCAGTGACTTGTTACCGGAAGAGATTTCACGCTCACCTTGTAACACATGGATGGTCACTGCCGACTGATTATCTTCAGCGGTAGAGAATGTCTGAGATTTACGGGTTGGGATGGTGGTATTTTTTTCGATCAACTTCGTCATCACGCCGCCCATGGTTTCAATCCCAAGCGATAAAGGCGTTACATCTAATAATAAGACATCGTTGACATCACCGGAAAGCACACCCCCTTGAATCGCTGCACCCATCGCAACGGCTTCGTCCGGGTTGACATCTTTACGCGGTTCTTTACCAAAGAATGCCTTAACAGCTGCCTGCACCATGGGGACACGGGTTGACCCACCCACCAAAATAACATCGTCAATTTCAGCAGCGGAAAGCCCGGCATCTTTTAAAGCGGTTTTACAAGGTTCAATTGAACGCTGCACCAACCCTTCAATTAAAGATTCGAATTTTGCACGGGTGATTTTCATATTTAAATGTTTTGGTCCGGTGGCATCTGCTGTGACATAAGGCAAGTTAATATCCGTCTGCTCACGAGAAGACAACTCCACTTTGGCTTTTTCAGCCGCTTCACGAACCCGTTGTAACGCCAACTTATCCAGTTTTAGATCAACGTTTTGGTCTTTCTTAAATTCAGTTGCGATATAGTCAACAATCACATTATCAAAGTCTTCCCCACCCAGGAAAGTATCGCCGTTGGTAGATAACACTTCAACTTGCTTTTCGCCATCCATATCGGCCACTTCGATAATGGAAATATCAAAGGTTCCACCCCCCAAGTCATAAACAGCAATTTTGCTATCAGCTTTAACCTTATCCATACCATAAGCTAAGGCTGCGGCAGTGGGTTCGTTGATAATCCGTTTAACCTCTAACCCGGCGATTTTACCGGCATCCTTGGTAGCTTGACGCTGAGAGTCATTGAAATAAGCAGGCACCGTAATCACCGCTTCAGTGACTTCATGACCTAAATAGTCTTCTGCGGTTTTCTTCATTTTCATGAGCGTGCGAGCGGACACTTCTTGAGGAGAGAGTTTTTTATCCCCTACCTGTACCAAGCATCACCATTATCCGCAGCGATAATTTTATAAGAAACCATATCTTTATCTTTGGCAACCACCGGATCATCCGCGCGACGGCCAATCAAACGTTTAATGGCAAACAAAGTATTTTCCGGGTTTGTCACTGCTTGACGTTTAGCAGAGTCCCCAACCAACACTTCACCGCCATCCACATAAGCGACAATAGAAGGGGTTGTTCTAACCCCTTCAGCATTTGGAATTACTTTTGTTTCCTTGCCTTCCATTACCGCCACACAAGAGTTGGTGGTTCCTAAGTCAATCCCGATAATTTTTCCCATTGTTACTCTCCAAATATCTGTGCCGATTACAAACTGTAACCCGCGATTTTTAAACTAAATTTTCTCGTTGCCTTTTATATAAGGCAGCCTTACTCAGATTCAAGCCCTAACAGCCATTTTTTTGAAAACTATTGCGCAACAATAACTCTTGCCGGACGAACCAAGCGCTCATTTAATAGATAGCCTTTTTGGAAAACCTCCATCACCATTTGCGATTCATGGTCTGGCGACGGCACCATTGTCATGGCTTCATGCAATTGTGGATCAAATTTTTCACCTTCTGGATTGACTCTTTCCACATTAAATTTTTGCATCACATCCAAAAACAGCTTAAAGGTCATGTCAAGACCTTCTCGGATACTTTCGGCAGACGCATCTTCTTTTGCCGCAGCATCTAAGCCCATTTCCATTGAATCTAAAACGGGCAACAACTCATCCACAAATTTTTCCAAAGCAAACTTATGAGCGTTCTCCACATCCATACGAGTCCGACGCTTTAGATTTTCCATATCGGCTAAGGTTCGCAATGCCAATTCTTTTTGCGACGCTGCTTCTTGTTCGGCTTCTGCCAACATCGCTTCTAAATCATGTTCAACCGTATCTTCTGCTTGTTGCGTTTCATCTGAAATACCGTCTTGATGGGCATCATCTTGCATATCTTTTGAATTTTTGGGGTTAGAATCTTGTTGTTCTGTCTTGCTTTTAGACATTTTGGGTTCTCCAGAATTGATAATTTGAAATCAGAGGATATATAAGGACACTTTTTTAGCTTTCAAGCAATCCGTCGTTTTTTTAAAAAAATGGCCAGGCCTGGCCGTTTTATGGACTATTTATTCAGCAAAGAACTGAGAATGCGAGCAGTCATATCCACTCTGGGGACAATTTTGTCGTAAGCCATTCGACTGGGTCCCACCACACCAAGCACACCAATGACTTGCCCTTCCCGCTCATAGGGCGAGGCGATGACACTGCAATTTTGATAACTTTCATGACCACATTCCTGTCCAATAAAAATTTGAACCCCCTTGGCTTGCATACTTTTATTTAACAATGCCAGTAAATCCGAATGTTCTTCAAAGGAATGAAATAACGCTTTTAATTTTTGCGCATCGGCCACTTCATCATAGTTAAGCAGATTGCTTTTTCCGGAAATAAAATAAGGCTTATCATTTTTTAAACTTTGATCAATGACTTCATCCGTTGCCGTGACAACCGATAACATCAGCTGATCAACCGACTGCCGCAAACGATTTAAACGACTGACCAACATCTGCTTAACGTCAGACAAATGATGCCCTACAAAATGTTGGTTGAAATAATTGGCCGCCTGCAACAGATGTTGATCCGATACCGGTTCATCAAATTCAATCACGCGATTCTGCACATCCTTGTCATTTAAAACCAACACCACCAAAGCGCGGCGCTCGCCCAGTTTTACAAAGTCAATATGGCGCAATACCTCTTGTTGCTGATTCGGCAACATCACCAAACTGGCCATGCCGGTTAAGCCCGACAAGATATGGGATGCAGACCCTAATAATTCTTGCTGTGAATGGGCTTGAATAAACCCCTGTTTAATTTGCCGGGTTAAGGATTGCTGCAAGGGTTGCACGGTTAAAATCGTATCGACAAAAAAACGAATCCCCGATTGGGTCGGGACTCGGCCTGCGGAAGTGTGCGGCGAGTGAATCAAGCCGAGTTTTTCTAAGTCCGCCATTACATTGCGTACGGTTGCCGAACTCACCCCCACATCGGGCAATTTAGCCAATGCGGATGAGCCGACAGGTTTCCCCTCATTTAGGTATAATGCCATCAAATGTTTAAACAATAATTGGGATCTTTCGTTTAGCGTCATAAAATTGGTTTCAAGGGTTGCGTTAGATGTTCGCTGACATCATTTAGCTTAAATGGCTCGAACGTTATGATGTTATATAGTCGCAAAAGCTTTTTTCAAGACCTAAGTTAAAAATCGTTTGACCGCACGCCCTCCCTTTTTCAGCAGTAAGGATAAAACGTATGTTCGAGAAAATCGGCATTTTTGGAAAGTACAATGGCATCCAGTCTTGGGAATTGATTGATAAGTTAATTCTCTATTTTCAAAAGAAGCACAAAACGGTGATTTTAGACCAACGTTCTTGTTGTGACTTTCCCATTGAACGCTATGGCATTGAGCGTTTAGAGCGCCAACTGCTATTACCTCAGATCGACCTTGCCATCGTGGTCGGCGGCGACGGCACTTTTTTAGATGTGGCCAGAACCGTTGTCGATTTCAAAATTCCGCTGCTGGGCATCAACCTGGGACGGCTTGGATTTTTAACCGACGTTTCACCCGACACCATGGTCATCACCCTGGATGAAGTGTTGGATGGTGATTATCAATGTGAAGAAAGAATGCTGTTGAATGTAAAAGTTCAACTAGAAGGCAAAACCCTGTTTAATGAAGTCGCCTTTAATGATGTGGTGTTGCACAAAAACGATTCGCCGCGCATGATTGAATTTGAAACCTTTATCGACAAACGGTTTTTAAACAGCCAACGCTCTGACGGGCTGATTATTGCCACCCCGACCGGCTCCACTGCCTATTCACTCTCTGCCGGCGGCCCCATCGTTGATCCGGAGCTGAATGCCATGACCTTAGTTTCCATTAACCCCCATACCATGAGCACGCGTCCGGTGGTGGTCTCAGGCGATAGTGAAATTTTGATTCGCCCCCACGACAATTGTAGTGGCACCGCTTCCATTATTTGTGATGGTCAACTGTCCTTCCACATTGAAGCCAATCATGAAACCACCATTACCCGTCATGCCAATTTTATTAAAATGATTCACCCCAAAAATCATGACCACTTCAAACTGTTGCGTGCCAAATTAAAATGGGGTAAAAAGCTTTAAACCAAGACAGATTTACATACAATAAGACTCTAAAAATCACCAGGCCTGGCCAAAATTCATTGAGATTAATTGAGAAAACCATGTTACAAGAACTCACTATTCAAAACCTCGCACTGATTCAATCGTTACAACTCCCCTTTAATAAAGGCTTTACCACCTTAACGGGTGAAACGGGTGCGGGTAAATCCATTTTATTGGACGCGCTGGGTTTAGCACTGGGCGAGAGAGCGGATAGCAGTTTGGTGCGCCATGGAACCGATAAAGCCGATGTGACTGCCGATTTTGACATTACCAAATTGCCGACAGTACAAGCCTGGTTAATCGACAATGAATTAGAAGATGCAGACAGTTGTTTACTAAGGCGAACGCTGACTGCCGAAGGGCGTTCCAAAGCGTATATTAATGGTCGCCCTGCGTCTGTTAGCCAACTCAAACAACTCAGCAGCTTGCTGATTGATATTCATGGTCAACATGAACACCAATCACTCATGCACCCACCCAAACAACTGGAACTGTTGGATGCCTATGCGCAACACCCAACCTTATTAGAAACCACCGCCCAAAACTACCAGGCCTGGCAAAAACTGAACCACACCTTGCAAAGCCGACTGGCAGATCAATCGGATCGTCAAAGCCGTATTGAACTGTTAGCCTTTCAACAACAGGAATTTGATCGCATTCAGCCGCAAGCCGGTGAATTTGAAATGCTCGCCGAAGAGCAAAACACCCTGTCTCATGCCAGTGAAATCAAACAGGCGGTTTACAACGCTTATGAACAGCTTGAAGGCGATAAGGGCATTGTTGAACAGCTCAACCAAACCCTATCTGAATTGAGCAAAGCCAGTGAATACAGCCCGCAACTGGCAGAAGCGCTACAACAACTCGAATCGATTCAAATCGATGTTCAAGCGGTGGCTGACGACATACAACACCAAAATAACCAAGTCAGCTTAGACCCGGATCGATTACAACAGGTGGATGAACGACTGACTGAACTGTTTGGTCTGGCCAAAAAACACCTATTAGACCCGAATGCCTTAACCCAAAAACATCAAGAAATTAATGCCGAATTAGCCTACCTAAATAATGAGGATGCCTCGCTGGAACACCTTCAACTCAAGATTGACCAGGCCTGGCAAGTCTTTATGAACAGTGCACAAGCCCTAACAAAATCTCGCCAAACCGCAGCGCAACACCTCAGTAAAACTGTCACCCAAGCCATGCAAACGCTGGGGATGCCACATGGACAATTTGACATTAGCCTGAATGAAGCAACCAAACCATCACGTTTGGGACAAGACCAAGTGCAATTTAACGTCACCGCCAATAAAGGCCAACCCTTGCAACCCTTGTCCAAAGTGGCATCGGGGGGTGAACTGTCTCGCATTAGCCTGGCCATTCAAGTGGCGAGTGCCGAAGTGGCCAGTTTACCGTCAATGATATTTGATGAGGTTGATGTCGGCATCGGCGGCGGCATTGCCGAAGTAGTGGGGCAAAAAATGCAACAACTCGGCCAGCATCGCCAAATCTTTTCGATTACCCATCTTGCACAAGTGGCGGCTTATGGTGACCAGCAGTTAAGCATCCAAAAACAAACTCAAAAAGACCAAACGCTCACCCAAGTCACCGAACTGAGCCCCAAAGAAAGGGTCGAAGAACTCGCCCGCATGCTCGGCGGAGTCACCATTACCGACTCAACCCTGCAACACGCCCAAGAAATGCTCGATACCGCACAACATAAATAGATTTTCCGAACACGAAACCATAGAAACCATAATCACTAAGCCGGATATTTAAAGCATATTGCCTAATTGAACACCGATGCTCAAGGTATTGTTTAGATAGTTATAGTCAATCAGGCTTTCACCATAGCCATAAAACCATTGTGCATAAAAGTTAAGATTACGGTGAATCGGATAGTTATAACCCAGCTCTAAAGCCCCTTTATTGCGTTTTTCATTAAAATTATTGCGCACCATAACGCTGAGATGGTGATCTGAAGATTTCGTCGCGTACAACAACTCTGAGTGCCCAAGATAGTGGCTGATGTCAGCATTATCATCACTTGAAGCCGATTCGGGGAATCTTATCCAAGGCTTAACAATAAATGCCGAGTTATCTTGCTCAAAAACAAGTCGTAAAAAACCACGATTCCAAGAGCGCGATAAACTGCCCGGTTTGCCATTCGATTGATAAATCAACCCTACTTCAATCAAACGATTTTTCCAGCCCAAAATATCCCATTGATTATCAAAACGGATCCAAGCCTCAGGTTGATGGTTGGTTTCTCGAAAAGGTGAGGAAATAGTATGATTATAGGCTTGCCAAAATGATCGATTGGTATACCCCACAAACCAGTGATCTCCCACGCCAATAAAGTTATCTGAAATGGGGACTTTGACACTGAATTGAAACTTGATTTCCAGCGCATCAAAACGATCATTTTTTAAAAACTGTTCAACAAAGGGTTGCTCGTTAACGCCTGAAAAGTGATAAGCCCCAAATAACACATAGTTTGGTAAATAGCTTTGTAAGGAAAATTGGGTGTTTTTATTCGATCGTTCAGATTGTAACCGTTGCTCAACAGCCGAAGGATTAGAGATTGAGCCGTCTTTAACCAAACATTGCTGGCGAATGTCGTTTAAATGGGTCTCTGCCGGGTAGGTTAACACCAATTCTTGTAAACAATTTGAATCATAGACTGGCGTGAATACTTCGACTTCGGTTTCTGCCAAGACCAAAGGCATGACCAAAAGTAATCCCATTAAATAACAGATTTTCAGTCGGTTGTTCATCTATTCAACACTCATCAGAAAGCGTGTGCAAGATTGAAACCGGGTATTTGCCTTTGCCTGACCGATTAACTTTTTCATGATTTTTTTTGTCCATTTTGATCTCGTTTTAGCATCTTGATTCGATGAAATTTTGATTCAAAATGCATCATACCACGCGCCAAACGAACTGCCTTTAACAGCTTTGTGGATGACCCATTATTAACGATAAAGCCGTTGGTAGGTTCCGCCGGAGGTGACGAGGTCTTCGTGGCTACCGGATTCAATAATATGGCCGTCTTCAAACACCAAAATACGATCAGCTTGCTTAATGGAGCTTAGACGATGAGCAACAATCAGCGTTGTTCTCCCTTTTAAAAATGGGGCGAGATCAAGATAGAGTTTGCGTCCAGTTTCCATATCTAACGCCGAAGTGGCTTCATCCATAATCACCACTTTGGGGTCTTGTAATATCATCCGTGCAATTGCCAATCGTTGACGCTGCCCGCCGGATAGTTTGACACCATTACGCCCAACCATAGTGTCTAGTTGATGTTCCATATCTGCCACCACATCGTCCAATTGCGCCATTTTTAAGGCTTCCCACAGGGATTGCTCCGGTAAATCTTGGCCTAGGGTTAAATTGAATCGCACGGTTTGTTGAAACAGCATCGGTTGCTGTAAAACGGTTGCCACATTTTGCCGAACCTGTTGTTGACCAATCTCTTCAATCGGCACACCGTTATAACAAACCTGCCCCGCAT
>Ga0100395_1004639_pt1 | contig 9786 bp, 9 predicted proteins | sample CryGeymeta201519_FD_81542 | JGI IMG/M metagenome (GOLD analysis project Ga0100395, IMG submission 81542) | Groundwater microbial communities from Crystal Geyser aquifers in Utah, USA - Crystal Geyser metaG 2015-19 | ecosystem: Environmental > Aquatic > Deep subsurface > Groundwater | place: USA... | reverse complement strand
GCCCTTTGAATCAACAGGAACAATAACCTCAGGCGGCTTAACAGTTACCGCCGTCTGGCAAGCCGACCCGAACTATACACCATAAAAAAGTCTTATGATTGCAAACGATTTTAAAATAGATTTTGACAAGAAAAAAATTTCCTACGTAGGAAAAAATAAGAAAGTTTATTCTGTCATAGAATTATACTCATTTCTCCAGGATACTTTTGATGAACCGGAAAATATGAAGTACGAAATTCCCATAAAGGCTCTGTCGTCAACCCAATATAAGCTGATTAACGGTTGGACAATTGACAAAGAAAGTCTGAAATATATTAAAGGAATAGTGAATAGTGAATAACGTATAGGGTATAATACTGCTTAATTATGGATGCGGATAGTTTAAATCTTCTCGGACATCAGCTAATGACCCAAGGTCAAATTGACCAAGCTTTGGAAGTTTTTAAAAAGGCAATTACGGCAAATCCCCTTCTTCCCCAAAGCCATTACAATTTAGGGGTTTGTTACATGGCAAGGGGTCAATATAATCTTGCCATTACAAATTATAAAAAAGCGCTTAGCCTTTCTCCTGATAATACAGTAATCCTTAATAATATCGGGGTAACCTATGGCAAAATGGATAAACCTAATTTTGCTTTAAAGTATTATAAAATGGCACTTAAATTTGAGCCTGATAATATCTTTGCCCTATCAAATATCGGAGCAATTTATGTAAATTCCAACCCTCAAAAAGCAAAAGGCTATCTTAAAAAGGCAATTAAAATTAATCCCCATTTGTCTAATGCCGCCTTTAATCTCGGAATTTGTCTTGGTAATTTAGGCGATATGAACTCAATAAAATATTTTGAAAAAGCCATTAAGCTTGAGCCGAGTTATTCGCCAACTTACGGACACCTACACTATCAACTTAGAAAAATTTGTGACTGGAAAAAAGCCTCTGAACTTGAAAAAACAATTAACACTATTAATGAAAACAATATTAAAGATGGAGTCCTCCCCGCCCAAACCCCTTTTGAATCCGTGGTCTTTAATGATAATTTAAAAACAAATTTTGATATCGCCCGCGTTTGGTCAAGATATATTGGCAGTCAAGAAGCTAAAAAGCCATATCCGTTTACACCAAAAAAAGCCAGTGAAAAAATACGGATTGGTTTTTTGTCAGCTGATTTTAATAATCACGCCACAGCCCATCTTATATTGGGTTTTTTTAATCTTCACAACCGGAAGAAATTTGAGTTTTTTGTCTATTCCCATGGAACAAATGATGAAAGTTTCTATCGGCAGTCGTTTGAAAAAATTACAAAATTCCGAGATATCAGGGAGCTTTCAAATAGCAAGGCGGCTGATTTGATTCACCAAGATAAAATCGATATTTTGGTTGATTTAAAAGGCTATACTCAAGGCTCAAGACTGGAAATAATTGCGGGAAGACCGGCACCGGTAATTGTTGGCTGGCTTGGTTTTCCGGGAACTACCGGAGCCAATTTTATTGACTACCTGATTACAGATTCCGTTGTTACCCCGAAAGACCACAGCTCATACTACAGCGAAAATTTAATATTCCTCCCCCACACTTACCAGTCTACGAACAATCAGCAGGAAATCGCCATGGGCATGACCAGAAGCAATTTTGGCCTTCCTGCCTCGCCGGCAGGCGGGCCTCAAGAAGGATTTTTGTTTTGCAGTTTTAACCAGGGCTATAAAATTGATCCTAAAACTTTTGCGTCATGGATGAGAATATTAAAAAAAGTGCCTCAAAGCTCGCTTTGCTTGCTTGGTAAAGATGAACTCCTAATCAAAAACCTTAAGGGTGAAGCAAAAAAAGCAGGCATTAATCCCAATAGACTAATATTTTTGCCGAATTTGGCGAAAAATATGCATCTGGCACGCATCGCTTGCTGCAACCTAGCTCTTGATACACAAATTTGTAATGGTCACACATCAACTACTGATTGTCTTTGGGCGGGAATTCCCGTTATTGCCCTTTTGGGAAACCATTTTGCCTCCCGAGTTTCTGGGAGTTTACTAACCGCAATTGGCCTTACTGAACTAATTACCAAGTCTTCCGCCGAGTACGAAAAACTCGCAATAGATTTAGGCAATAACCCCAAAAAACTACTCTCTATACGCTATTCTCTACTCTCTAAGCGCCCCACCTATCCTTTATTTGACACTGCCAGATTTACTAAAAATTTAGAACGAGCTTTTTGTAAAATTTGGCAAAGACACCAAAAAGGACTTCTTCCGGAGAATATCAATATCGTTGATAAAATTGGCAACAATGTTTATTCAATGACAAATAACAATTTAGGTGTAATTTATCTGGAAGAAAAAAAATATCAAAAAGCAATTTCCTATTTCCAAAAGGCAATTTCTCAAAACAATAAAAATGCTTTAGCCTTCAACAATTTAGGGACGGCGCTCAAAGAAACCGGTAAACCCCATGAGGCAGTTGAAAACTGGGAAAAAGCTTCAAAGCTTGATCCGACTTTTATTGAACCGTTAAGCAATCTTGGAGTTTTTTATTTGGATACAGGCCAAGTATCCGAAGCAATTACCAATTTTACAAAACTTATTAATGTAAACCCCAACGATTCTAATTCATATAATAACTTGGGACTTTGTTATTTAAACCAAAATGATTACCAAAAAGCCATCGAGAATATTAAAAAGGCTGTTGAGCTAAACCCTAATGATTACGCGGCGTCATACCATTTAGGGCTTACTTATCGCTTAGTTGATGATTACGAAAATTCGGTCAAATACTTAAAAAATGCACTAAAATTAAACCCAGAACACGGACCATCTTTAAACATTTATTCTTTGGTTCTAATGCAAGTCTGTGATTGGAAAGAATTTATAAAAGTGTCTGCAAAAATTCCTGTTGAAAACGAATCTCCTTACATTAACGTCGCCAGAACACAAAATCAAAAAATTAATCTTAATGTGGCCCGTCTTAGATCTGAACAAATCGAAAAAGCAGTTGCCGACCTTGCTCCCAAATTTACATTTCCAAAATTCAAAAAGGGGAAACGAATGAAAATCGGGTATCTCTCACGGGATTATTTTGAGCACGCCACAGCTTATTTAATTTTAGGGCTTTTTGAGGCTCATGATAGAAAAAACTTTGAGGTCTTTGCCTACTCTTACGGTCCAAATGACGGAAGTATCTACAGAAAAAAACTGGAAAAAGACGCCGATCATTTTGTCGATATTTTAAACCTCGGATATGTTGAGGCGGCTAAAAAAATAAATGCTGACGAAATTGATATTTTGATAGATCTTAAGGGTCACACTAAAGATAATAGACTTGAAATATTGGCGCTTCGCCCCGCTCCTATTCAAGTATCATATTTGGGCTTCCCCGGAACAAATGGGGCCAACTTTGTTGATTACGTTATTACGGACAGAATAGTTACTCCACCGTCATATTCAAAATTTTATACTGAAAAATTTGCTTACATGCCCGACTGCTACCAAATAAATTATAATAAAAGAAAAATTGCTGATATAGAATATAAACGAAGTGATTTTGGTTTGCCACCCCGTAGCCCGCAGGACGAAGGTGTGGTTTTTTCCTGTTTTAACCATACAAGTAAAATTGATCCAGAAACTTTTACCTCATGGATGCGCATACTTAAGAAAGTCCCAAACAGCGTACTGTGGCTGTTTGGTAGTAACTCAATCGCCGAAGCTAATTTAAAAAAGGCAGCCAAAAAAGCCGGTATTAATCCCAAAAGATTAATCTTTACTTCGTATCTCGAAAACAGCCTTCATTTGGCCCGTATTAAGCTGTCCGACCTTGCCCTTGATACCTTTACCTACAACGGCCATACCAGCACCAGCGATAGCCTTTGGGCCGGCGTCCCGGTTGTTACACTCCAAGGGAAACACTTTGCCTCCCGTGTCGCCTCAAGCATCTTAACGGCAGCCGGCCTTCCGGAACTTATCACCCACTCCCAAAAGGAATATGAAGATTTGGCAATTTCTCTTGCCCTAAATCCAGATAAACTAAACGCTATACGCTATTCTCTATTCTCTAAACGACTCTCCCAGCCGTTATTTGATACTCAAAAATTCGTAAAAAACCTGGAAAAAGCCTATCAGTTCATATGGAACAATTACCTTTCAGGCAAAAAACCTCGGCTGTTTCTCTCCACTTGACAAAATATCTCATTTCGGTTATCATAGAAATGAAATGATAATTTTATGAAAAAAATCGAATTCATTTGGCGAGAGGTCTTGGCTTCGAGCCTGGAAGAACGAAAAAATCGTTTTTCTCAAAAGGCCCTGGCACAAAAATTCCGCCTGTCAACCAGCACCGTCTTTCAGGCTTTGAAAAAACCGCGTCTTAGCGGCACAATTAAGGTTGGTAGTCGTAACTTTGAGCTGATGGACTTCGAAAAACTGCTTTTTATCTGGGCCACAGAAAGAAAATTAAGCTCGGAAATCAGCTATCAAACTTATTGCGATTTGCCGATTTTGGAAATCGAAGGTTTAATGCCTGCCGAAGTAATCCCGACCGCCTATACTGCCTATCGTTTTCTTTTCCAAGAAACGCCCGCTGATTATGATCAAGTTTATTTTTATGCTGAAAATGCCATCACCGTCAAAGAAAGATTTCCTTCATCTAAAAAAGAACCGAATATTTTTATTCTTAAGGCTGATCCTTATCTTTCTCAATATCAACCCGCTCCTCCTTTAGCTCAAGTCTTTGTTGATTTATGGAATCTCCCCAGTTGGTATGCCAAAGAGTATCAGAATGCTTTGTTAGTAAAAATCAAAGAAAGGTTAAATTTATGAATTTCTATCAGGAAATCATCACCCAAAAAAGCTGGCGGATTTTGCAGAAAATCAAAAATGAATTTGATTTTATTTTGATTGGCGGCTGGGCAGTCTGGCTCTATACCCGCACCTTGAAATCAAAAGATATTGATTTGATTGTCGATTATGGGGCGCTGGAATTTCTGAAAAAGAACTTCGAGATTACGAAAAACGAACGGCTGAAAAAATACGAGGCAAGAGTCGAAGAAGTTGAGGTTGACATTTATCTGCCTTTTTATTCAAATCCGGGTTTGCCCCCGGAATTTATCCAAAAATATTTAACAACTCAAGAGGGTTTTCGAGTTCCCCGGCCGGAAATTCTCCTGATTTTAAAACAAAACGTTTATGAACAAAGAAAACTTTCGGTTAAAGGCCAAAAGGATAAAATTGATATCTTCAGTCTGCTCACTTTAAATCTTGATTTCTCTTTTTATCACAAAATTCTTAAAGAAATTGGGCAGGAAGAACGGAAAAGTCAACTGGAAAATCTTTTAAAAAACACGACAAGAATTAAAGAGTTAAATTTAACCAATCATCAGATGGCGAAATTAAAGAAAAGGGTCTTACGCTTTCGGGTCTAGCCTCTCAAGGTCCGAGGCTAAAAGAAAAAAATGAAAAATCTTTTTAGAAACGGGTACTTTGCAATTAAAAAATGCCGTCATGGTTTTTTTGCCTACAATACCAATGATACTTTTATCGGCCGGGCGTTTGATCTTTATGGAGAGTGGGCACAAACTGAAATTGATGTCTTGCTCCCGCTCATTTCCCCCAATGATATTGTCGTTGATGTGGGTGCCTACATCGGCACTCATACGATCCCTTTTGCCAAGGCGACTTTACCAAATGGAGGAGTTTATGCGATTGAACCACAAAGAATGGCTTTTGCTTTTTTAGGTACGAATATCGCTATTAACAATCTTATGAACGTCATCGGTATTAATAAATTTGCCTCCGATACTATAAAAAAAATTAAAACTTTAATCCTCGATCAAACAGTTGCTCAAAATTATGGATCTTTAAAAATGCAAAATCTTAAAAAAGGTAAGATAATTGAAACGATGACAATTGACAGTCTTAAGCTATCGAGAGTTAAACTCATAAAAATTGATATTGAAGGGGATGAAGAAAAAGTCCTAGTTGGAGCAAAGAGTGTTTGATTTGGGATATCAAGCATTTTGGCATATATTTAGTTACTACAACCCCGATAACTATTTTGGGCAGAAGAAAAATGTTTTCGCCGAATTTCACCCTGAGGTAAATATTATCTGCTTCCCCAAAAATACTGTCGTTGAGCAAAACGTATTTATGAAAGTTGAAAATGAAAGCGATACCTGGAAAAAAGCGTATGCTAGACACTTGAAAAAGACAAAACAATGAGTAATAATTACATCAAATGAAAATAGTTGATATAAACGGCGAAGAAAGAGAATGTGTCAGTGTTTCTCCTGATCCAAAATTTGCCGGTTATATGAAGGTTGAGTTCGCATCCAAAAACCGCGTTGGCTATACTCACTCCGAATGGTATCCAGTTCCCGATTTTATAAAAAATAATCCAACCTTAAAAAACCTAACAACAAAGGCAAAAAAAGTTATCAGTGATGACTTGGGAGTTGTCACAAGCGCCAAAAAAGATTCTTTAACTGACAAGTCAAAAAAATGGAATGATAATGACTATGTCGGTTTTCCATTGTGGATCTCGCGCGGAAAGGGTGAAGGGCAAACAAGAACAGTACTGAATAACACCAAAAACACTCTCTTCATTAACAAACCCTGGAAGGAAGTGCCGAATGGTACGTCCCAATATGTACTTTCCTATAATGTCCACGACCCTCAAGTCCGAGGCAATACCCTACCTTGCCGGCAGGCAGGTTTACCGGCAGCCGAACCCAAACTGTTGACAAAAGAGCACACAAAGTGTAAAAATTAATAATCATGGCTATTCTTAATTTCTTAAAAAAAAAGAAAGATGAGTCACTACCCCCGGTTGAAACTTTCGTCCCAAAAGCAGCCCCAGCACGTGACCCCGGGGGAAAATTTGTGTCCAAAAAAAAGGTAACTATTAAAAAAGAAATTGATGAAAGTAAAGTAAAAGGTCCGTTTATGGCTCCGTTTGCCGGAAAAGAGATTAAAAAATATTATGCAAAGAAAAAATGGTATTTTTCAATTGAAGACCTTATTTTTTTACTTTCTTCCGACCCTCCCCTTAAGCCACTCAACCAGCTAAAAAATATTCCAAAGTTCAAAGATCTTTTTGAAAAGGAAATTAGAATAATTGACGGCGTTGACTGCGCAGATTGCGATGGCTCCATAGAAATTTTAAGAAAAATCATTAAAACCCACAATGCCAACTTCCCCGGATCACTTTTTAGATGGCTCGAGGATATTTCAACTCACAAATTAGAAAAGATAAAAGATGAAAAAGAAAGACAAAACTAAAAAATTAGAGTGGAATGAAATTCATTATGTTTGCTCTGGCGGATGTGGATTTGTTTCCAATGAACCGGGAAAATGTAAAAGCATCGGGTGTCCCAGAGTCAGAAACCCGCTTACAGAGTGCAGATGTAAAGACGGAAAACACGAACCCTGGATTACTTATAATATCCCCCGCCATTAGTAAATAGAGAGTAGTGTCAAGAGAATAGTTTAAAACTAGACGCTACTCCTACTCTCTACTCTCTAACCTCCAACTATATCATTTAGCGCTTAAATAGATCAATTTCGGTCTAGACAAAATAACCCCTTGACAACAATCTTTCATCCTTAATATACTGATATAAGGGAAAAATTGTATGGCAATCGGAGACGACTTTACAATTGATTACACATATAAACGAATTCGTCATTCAATAACTGCTACAACGGTTTGGACGGTGAACGCTTTGTATTCTTATCTTCAGGACACATTTGATGAAATAGATCAAATGGACGACCCGATTCCTATGAGCGCCCAAACCCCTACCGAGTATACTCTCATCAATGGGTGGTTCATGAGTGAAGCAAGAGAAAATGAAGGTGGAGCGAATTATAGAAACTGCTTTGAATATCTTAAAACTGGAGCCATCCAAACAAGTGGAAATAACGCCGTAGTTTATGTCCTTGCCTTTGGAGAAACTTACACATCCGCCATTGCTAGTGATATTGGCTTGTTGGTACAAAATACCGGCGTCACAAATACAGGCAGGCTTTTGGATTATGATAATACCGCCAAAAAATGGTGGGTCAGAAAAGTATTGGGAACATTTACCACCGAGGCGGTCACTATCACCCCTGGAGGCACGGGGGCCGGGACGATAACATCTGTTACGACAGGTGAGCAGCTTTGGGCCAATATCTATACTCTTGGTACCATTGAACAGCATACCAACGAAGAGCAGATTTATGTTGAACAACTTTCGGCAAGATACGTAACAGGAGCTGAATGGTGGCCGGAGAATAAAGCCAACGCAACCACCCGCCACGTTGACATTTTAATCAAAGTTAAAGAATCAAGCAGTGAGATGGACAGCGGGAATATCACTGTTTATTTACGCAACTATCCGACTACGGGCAATGCTGATCTTTACGATCACTTTGGCATTGACTTAAGCGCAGGAGGAAGAAATGCTGTCCCCCTGGCCACCTCCCCTGACCTCAACAATACCGATACCCAAGCCACAGCTTCCGGCTATAGCGGTGTTACTATTGCTTTTGTTAACGGCACGGTCGCCTATTCCTCTATTTCAGGATCCTTCACCGCTTTTGAAACAGTTACCTGGGCAGGAGGATCGGGTGTGTTTCTTAGGCAAACCACCGGAACTGGCGCAGGAACAATGACTTTGGGGAATGTAACTGCTGATTATCCATTAACCAGTGAGACAATTACAGGGGCTTCGAAAACGGCTACTGCCTCCGCCAATATGGTTGAGGCATACAGAATGGTCAAGCAGTTTGATCAACAGGCGACGAGCCCTAAGTATTCAGTGATAATTTATTGTAACAACTACACCCTCGCCAGCGTTTACCAATATTTGAAATATGTCACCAGAATTGGCTCAACTTTTTTGATGTATCCATCAACATACCCACAAGGCGGACCTTTAAGCCATTCTACCACCAAGGAAGGTCAACTCTATATTAGGGCTCATGAAGATACACAGACTGCCCCAACTAATACTTTCTCACCAGTTAAGGCTTCGCCTTTTGGAACCTTCGCCGGAGGTAAATTCTTCGGTGCTCAAGGAGTATGGATTCAAGATATGGCCGCTGCCGATGTTAAGAACTATCAGCTTATCGATGCTGATAATACAACACAGAATCCGCCAAACCAACAAACCCTAACTATTTCCAATCTTATTTCAGGAGATAGGGTTTCGGTCTTTAGAACTGTGTCTGCAACTGACAGCTCAATTAAGAAAGATATGTATGTTTCCGCAGCCGGTAACACAGCGAGCAACGCGGCATTTATTGTAAGTACTACAATTACCGCCGACACACCAGCCGGCACAACAACTCCGGGGTATATCCGTGTGGTGGATATAAGCGATACCACTGCAACCCGTGAGGCCAGATACACCTACTCGTCTTGGTCCGGAAGTACATTCACCTTAACCGGAACTTTAGATAGAACTTATTCCACCGACGATACTGCTTATGTTCCGTTTATTGACATAAATGCGACAGAATCATCAGCCGCTGTTACGGTTATTTATACTGCAGACAGATCAATAATTATCAGGGTCAGAAGAAAAGCAACAACTGCTATTCTGCCGTTTGAAACCACGGGAACATTTGGTTCGGCAGGTTACTCCACTACCGCCATTAGAACCACCGATTCAATAGTCACCTAAAACTTGCTATAATCTTAGAGAATAGAGAGTAGGAGTAGCGTATAGTTTTTAAACTATTCTCTTGACGCTATTCCCTATTCCTTAAACATATGGCATTACCACTTGTCTTTGACTTCTACAACAGCATTATTGAGGT
>Ga0100395_1004637_pt1 | contig 9787 bp, 8 predicted proteins | sample CryGeymeta201519_FD_81542 | JGI IMG/M metagenome (GOLD analysis project Ga0100395, IMG submission 81542) | Groundwater microbial communities from Crystal Geyser aquifers in Utah, USA - Crystal Geyser metaG 2015-19 | ecosystem: Environmental > Aquatic > Deep subsurface > Groundwater | place: USA... | reverse complement strand
GGCGACCTCGGGCCGTTACGCCTGCCCGCCCATCGGCGCCTCCACCACCTTTCAATCGGCCGGACAGGTCATCCCCGCCATCGGCGAAGACATGGGATACCTCGTCTGGCGCAAGCGGAACTGTTGCGCGCTATGAACAAACATCTCCTCCTTTTGCCCGTCGGCCTTGCCGTCACCCTCGGTGGCCTCGCTCTCGCCCAGAGCGCGCCCGAAGGCATCGACCTCGAAGCGATCCGCGAGCGCGCGGCCGAACACGCCGATGATGCGCAGGCGCTCAGTACCAATGTCCGCCAGCGCGCCGAGGCACTGACCGAGGATGCACAGGCTATCCAGGCGCAAGCGCAGGCCAATCGCGCAGCCTATGCGGACACCATCGAGGCAATCGAGACCGACGCCGTCCTCGACTTCGACGCGATGATCGCGGGGCAAGCCGCCGCCGAGAAGGCATCGCTCGGGGGAACTCCACGCTTCATTGCCTTTGCCAGCCTGTCGATGCCGCCCGGGGCGCTGAAGGCACTGGTCCACGACATGACCAGGGCGGGAGGCGTCACCGTGCTGCGCGGTTTCCCGCAAGGAAACAGCGAGGCGTTCAAGAAGCGGCTCGCCGCTATCTGGAGCAGCCGCGACGCGGCCGGTTCGCTGGGCATCGATCCAAGGCTGTTCCGCGCCTTCAACATCGAGGCCGCACCGAGCTTCGTCATGCTGAGCACCGAGTTCAGTCCCTGCGACGGGTTCGATTGCACCAGCGAGGTGCCGCCGCACGACCGCATCGCCGGCAACATCAGCGTGGGCGAAGTCCTCGAGACCTTTGCATCTGGCAAGGGTCCGGGCGCCGAGCTTGCCCGCCTCCATTTACGCCAGCTCTCCAGGGAGGAACGGCCATGACCGGCAGAACCCTCGCCAATCTTCTTGCCGCACTCGTCGCCCTCACAGGCGCGGCTTCCATTCACGCTCAGACCCGCGATGCGGCAAGAGCTGACGGGAAGGACTTTGCCACCGAGCTGCTGGGCGAGGCGCGCGATGCCGCAACGACCAATCCTGACGCGGCGCGCGTTCCCAATTTCGATCCGCAGGCTACGCGCGACCTGCAGGGTCTTGCGCGTGATCCCGACCAGATCGAGGCCCGCGGACGCAGTGCCGCGACGACCAGCACGCCGATGCGGACCATTCGCGACAGCATGGATTCGCGCGCGCAGTTCGACCCGGACGAAATCGCGGATATGCTCGCGCGAAGCCGGACCATCAACGAGACCCCGCTCGATTACACCAGCGGCATGACGGTTACCGGCAACCAAGGTGTCTGCGTGCCGCTGCCGCCGGGATCGGCAAGTGCGGGCACCTATACAGCCACCTGCAACACCGGCGTTACGGCAACACGCGAGACAGGCACCTGCCAGGTCACGCTCGATACCAGGGTCGAGGCCCGTGATGTCTACGGCTACTATTGCATCGCCGGGACCGGGGTCGATCCGACGAGCCCCTATGCCTGCAATCACTACCAGGGACCGCAGTGCCGCGTAGTCCAGTCCTGGGATATCCCGTGCGGCTACGACTATTATTCGGGCTATTACTGGGGCTGCTACGGAACGCTGCGCGTCGACCTGGTCAGCTGCAGCGAGCCGGTGCCGGGTGCCACCCCCTACACCGTGACCAGCGAGAACGTCGTCACCACGACGCGCAACGAGAGCCAGTGCTCGTCCTTCCTCGACAATGGCGAATGCACGCTTGATGCCGAGACCTGCACCGACAGCACTCCACAGACCCGTATCATTGACGGTGTCGAGGTCACGCAAAGCTGCTGGGCCTGGCAGCGCAGCTACAGCTGCGCCCGCCGGACAGCCGGGAACGACTGCAGCGAACTCGAAGCGAACGGGAGCTGCCGTTTCCTGCGCGAGGATTGCCTCACCGACGACACGCCATGCTCGACCAGTGAGCGCGTTTACGAGTGCCCGCTTCCAGCCGGCGATAGCGGAGGCACGCAATATGTCTGCGACGGCGATGTCTATTGCATCGACGGCAGCTGCGAGACGATCGAGCGCACCGCGAACGACGAGTTCAAGGATGCCGTCACCGCGCTCCACGCGATGGAGGAGGCCCGCGGCCAGTTCGATCCTGAAACGCTGACGCTGTTCCGCGGCACGCGCAACACCTGCTCCTCCAAGGTTTTTGGGGTGCTCAACTGCTGCAAGGGCAAGGGCTTCCCGCTCATCCCCGGGATCAGCCTGCTGGTCGCGCTCGGCTGCAGCCGCGAGGAAGTGCTGCTCCACGAACGCGATGCGCAAGGGCTTTGCGCTTATGTGGGGACCTATTGTTCGGACAAGTTCCTCGGCGTCTGCCTGACCAAGAAGAAGGTCTACTGCTGCTTCGAGAGCAAGCTCTCGCGAATCCTGCAGGAACAGGGCCGCCGCCAGCTGCCCAAGCCGTGGGGCAAGCCCAAGGAAGAACAGTGCGAGGGTTTCACTCTCGACGAGTTCGCCCGGCTCGACCTCAGCCAGATGGATTTCAGCGAGGTCTATGCCGAGTTCACCGAGGCTGCGCGGCTCCCCGACGAGCTCGAGACCAGCATCCTCATCCAGCAGAAAATCGAAGACTATTACGCAAGGAGTGGTCAATGACGCGCCGCCAATCACTGCCGATGCTGTCCCTCAAAGTATTGGCCATGTGTCTCGCTGCACTGCTTCCCGTTTGGGCAGTTGCCCAGGACGCGCGCCAGGCAGAGCCAGCCGCGTCGGCAGACAGCCTCTACTGCGAGCAGCGCAGGCTCGGCTACTGGTTCTACTGCGTCAGGCCGGAGCCGAAAGCCGACCCGCAGATGGCGCAGCCACCGGCCCAGGTAACCGCCACGCAGGAGCTCGACGCGGTCACGGGGGAACTGCGCGAACTCAAGGCGCGCGCGATTCTCTATCCGACGCCGGAAAACGTCACCGCCTATATCCGCTTCCAGCGTGCCCAGCTCGACCGGGCGTCGATGTTCTCCGATGTCTGGCAGCGCGCGATCTGGCAGGATCCCGAGCTCGACTACACGCTCGAGAGACCGGTCGGCGCGCTCGCCAAGAAGCAATGGCAGGACGCGCGCGCTGCCGACCGCGATGCGGTGATGGCTAGGCTCTCCGAGCGCTATGGACTGTTCTACTTCTTCGCCCAGACCTGCGGCGCCTGCGAAGTGATGAGCCCGATCGTGCGCTCGGTGGCGGACCGCTGGCATATCACTGTCCGGGCGATCTCGACCGATGGCGGACCGTCCCGGCACTTCCCCGACTACAAGGTCGAGAGCGGCCAGCGTCCGCGCATGGGGCTCGAACCCGGCATCACCCCGGCGCTCGTGCTGTGGGACAGCGTGGCCAGGCGACCAATCCCGATCGGATACGGCGTGCTCTCGGCCGACGAGCTGCAGGACCGCATCTACCTCCTCACCTCGAAGGAAGCCGGACATGATTACTAGTATCCGCAATGCGGCGTTCACCATAGCTGCCGCCAGCATGGTCGCGTCCCCCGTCGCCGCAAACGTCGGCGACAGCATGGACCGCTTCATGGACGACATGGGCGCAGCGGCCAATGTCACAGGGCCGAGCGCGTTCGAAGGCCAGTCGGCGGGCTATTACAGCCTCGGCAATGTCTGGACGCGCTTCCCGCAGAAGACGACCAACATCGCCAATCTCCAGCTTCCGCGTGCCCGCGCTGGTTGCGGCGGAATCGATATCTTCGCCGGGTCGTTCTCCTTCATCAACGCGAGCGAGATGGTCGCGCTCTTGAAGGCCGTCGCGAACAATGCGGTGGGGTTCGCCTTCAGCCTCGCGATCGACACCGTCTGCCCCGAATGCTCGAAGATCATGCAGGAGTTCAGCCAGAAGGCGCAGCTCATGAACAATCTCTCGATCAACTCCTGCGAGATGGCGCAGGGGTTGGTCGGCGGCGTCTGGCCCAAGGGCGATCTCGCCGACAAGGCGATCTGCGAAGCGATCGGCAATTCCGAAGGCATCTTCACCGACTATGCCGACGTCAATCCCGGTGTGCCGCGCAATTACACCTGGCATGTCCTCAAGCAGAGCGCCTTCTTCAACCCCGGCGGTTCCTTCGACCGCGATCTTGCCGAATATGCGATGACACTCATCGGCACGGTGATCTACGTGCCGCCCCGCGACGACGAGCCGGGCAAATTCGTGCCTTTCGCGGGCGATGCCTCTTCAACGCTCGTCACCGCGCTGCTCGACGGGACACAGGGCCAATCGGTGCGGGTGTTCCAGTGCGACGAGCCCGACCAGTGCCTCAACCCGACTTTCCAGCAGATGAGTCTCACGAGCGCGAAGGCCATCCGGCCGCGCGTTGCCCGGCTCATCGGCAGCATGGTGGAGGCCATTCGCAGCGATACCGCGATTGGCGACGAGGAGAAGGAGCTGCTCCAGGTGGCATCGGTGCCGCTCTACAAGATCCTCACCGTGCAGGCGGCCTATGGACGCGGGATGGCCACCGACGACCGCGACACGCTGGCCGAGATCGCCAGCATCGATCTCCTCTATGCTATCCTTGAACGCATCACCGCAGAGGCCGGACGCTCAATGGCGAGTTTCATCGCGGCCGATGAAGCCAAGCTTGCGATCTGGCGCGCTCAGGTCGCCGAGGTCCGGTCAAGCCTCGCCCAGCGACAAGCGACCGGACAGGCGCGGGTCTCGGCGATCATGCAGATCATCGAGAAAACCGCGATGATCGAGAACATGCTTGCGGCTTCGATGTCGCCGTCGATGGCCGCCGCGCTCGACTGGTCGCGCGGGATGCAATCCCGTTCCATCGTTCCATAAGGGTCAGGCAGCATGGTCGAGATTTTCACGGTCGGCGGCGGCGAGTACATCGTCAATGTCCTCAACGCCGTTGCCGCCTGGACCGGTGCGGGCGGCTACAAGAGCCTGATCCAGGTCGCGCTGGTGATGGGCATGGTGCTCGCGGTCATCGTGGTCGCGTTCAACCAGGACTGGCGCGCCTGGCTCAACTGGTTCCTCGGGGCGACGCTCATCTACATGTGCCTTATGGTGCCGCGCATGGACGTCCATGTGACCGACCGGGTCAATCCCAGCCTTGCACCGGCAACGGTGGCCAATGTCCCACTTGGGCTTGCCCTGATGGCAAGTTTCACCAGCCAGGCGGGGGACTATCTGACCCGCTCGGCCGAGCTCATCTTCGGCCTGCCGGACGACCTCAACTACTCGAAGAATGGCATGATCTATGGCGCGCGGCTGCTTGAATCGACGCGCAGCTTGCGCATTTCCGATCCGGAGTTTGCTGCGAACTTTGATGAGCATGTCCGCCAATGTGTGTTCTACGATCTGCTTCTCGGCCGCTACTCAATGAAAGAGCTGTCCGAGAGCGACGATATCTGGGCAACGATCGCACCAGGGAGCGCGGCGCGCGCGCAGAAATTCCTCACCCGGCAGGCCGACGATAGCGTGACGGCCTCGATCATCACCTGCCGCGAAGCCTACACCGCGCTGTCGGGGCAATGGGCGAGTCTAATCGACGAGATGACGCTTGTCGCGGGGCGTCAGCTCTATCCGCGCCAGACCGAAGCGCTTGCCAAGGCCAAGCTCATGGCCGACCTCCCAATTGCCTATCAGTATCTCACCGGCATCTCGCGCAGCGCGAGCGACATCTTCCGCCAGGTGCTGACGATCAACGCCATGAACCAGGCCATGCACGGCTTTGCCGGGGCGAGCGGCACCGGCAGTATCGACGTATTCGCGCAGACCCGGGCCGATATTCAGACCGAGCGGACCTATTCTTCGATCGCGCACAACGCGATGAAATGGGTCCCGATCCTCAATGTCGTGCTGACAGTGGTGTTCTACGCGCTGTTCCCTGTCCTGTTTCCGCTGTTCCTGATGCCGCGGACCGGACCCATTGCATTGAGAGGTTACGTCACCGGCTTCTTCTACCTTGCAGCGTGGGGACCGCTCTTCGTCATCCTGCACATGATCCTGATGTTCAAAGGTGCAGGCGATGTCACCGCCGCTGGCGGCAGCACAGGCCTCAGCCTCGCGACCTTTGCCGGCATGAGCGACGTCAACAGCGATATCGGCATCTTGGCGGGCTATCTTGTCGCCTCGATCCCGTTCCTTGCCGGCGGGGTGGCTCGCGGTGCGCTGGCGATCTCGGGCCAGGCCACGAGCTATCTCAACCCGAGCCAGAACGCGGCCGAGGAAGCCTCGCGCGAAGCAAGCACCGGCAATGTCTCGCTTGGCAATTCGAATATCGACAATTCGACAGTGTTTTCCCGCCAGTTTGCCCAAGGCAATCTTGCACCCAACATCGCCTATGGCGCGGCCCAGACGCGTGGTTTCAGCGACAGTGGGACGCAGACCACCAGCTTTCCCGATGGCGAGTTCGCTGCAGTCCCGAATTCAAGCTATCCGTTCACGCCGACACTGGGGCAGGACTTTACCGGACGCCTCGGAACGATGGCGAGCCAGAGCCGGACGCAGAGCGAGACCTATGCCAACCTCGCCCAGCAATCGACGAGCTCTGCGCTCACCCGGTTCAGCGAGATCCGCACCGCCTACAGCCAGGGTCAGAGCTCCGACACAGTCAGCGGCGTCGGTACGAACGACAGCATCGGCACGGCATTCAGCGAAGTCGACAATGCCTCGAGGACTCTCCAGCAGCAGTTCGGCCTGTCCCGGCGCGCCTCCGACGACATTACGGTCTCATGGTTCCTCAATGGCGAGGTAAATGGTGGGGCTGGAGCCAATGTTGGCGTAGCTCAAGTGGGTGCCAAGGCCAGAGGTGGCCGCAACCAGTCATGGACAGACAGCGATATCGGAATCGCCTCGGAAGACCGCGGCAGGATCATGGGAACGCTGCGCCAGCTTTCCGACAGTCGCAACTGGTCGAACACGCGTGAAGGCTTCCTGCGCGAGACGAGCTCGAGCTCGGTATCGCAGGTGTCGACCAGCTCTTCGGGTCTCAGCCGATCACTGACCGAAGCCGAAAGCTACACACGAGAGGCGCGCCGCGCCGAAGAGATGGCCAGCCGCCTCGAGAACCAGGCCAGCTGGTATGAGGCCAACAGCGCCGCAGGCTCGCTGAATTTGAGCCAGGCCTATCGCGAATGGGGCATGGCCGAGATCGAATCCAACCGCGACTATTACGGGCCGGTGCGCTTCGACGACATCGAGTTCCAGATGAGCGCGCGCGGCCAACAACTGCAATCGCGGTTTGTCGAAAGCTATGCTGACCGGCTGCAGGACGACATCGAAGCCGACCTTTCATTGCCGGACTTCGCTGCTGTCAGCCGCCCCGGGATCGGAAGTGCTGGGCAGGTGCGAGCTAGGGGAGCCGTGGGTTCTGTGGGCGGTCCCTCAATGCCCGATGCTCCTGATCGGTCTGACATCACGGATGAGGTCGAGCGGGTTCGCCAGCAGGGTCGTGGAAGGATTGGTACGGTTCGAGGTTATCTGGACCGCCAAACGCAGGGCGCCACAGGTGCAAGCGAGGAAGCGGCTGATGAGGTGAAAGAGTGGGGCAATAGGTGATTACAGGATCACGTCCTGCACAATCACAAAGACGACGAAACCGATTAAAATGAACGCAGCGGCGAGGATCACTGCTCGAGCCCATCGATCGGCCCAGGCCTTCTTCCAAGAGTATGACGTGAGGCGATTTTCGGAGACGGCGCGATCGATCTCTCGCAAGCCTTCCCAGTCACTCTTGTCGTTGTGACCTTTCTCATCTTTCATTTTCATCACTCCGACTTACATAAAGTAGCAAATTTGATGCATTATCGGTGATAAGCCAATTTACGTCTCGATATTGACACATTAAGCGCCTTCATGTAAAGACGCAAAATCGCTACACAAAGCTCCATTTCGGAGATAATGTCTCGATAATGACACATTATGATTCACCAGATCTACGCCCTCTCTCGGTGCTGCTATCCGACCTCGGAAAGCAGATCGAAGCATATCGCATATCACGCAATCTCAAGCAGGCCGAGCTTGCGGAAATGGCTGGCATCTCGCGTTCAACGCTAGCCCGCCTGGAAGCCGGCAATGGCGGGACCATCGATAGCCTTGCCAGGATCATGCGTGCGCTTGAAATTGAAGACCGCCTTCTGGATGTCATGCCGGACGCCAAGCTGAGCCCGCTCGATCCCCGGTCCGACACCGGCAAGGCGCGGCAAAGGGTGCGCAAGTCTTCTGAAGGTGAGGCTGGCGAGGAATGGAGCTGGGGTGACGAGGCCCCATGACGCGTGCCGTAGTCAATCTCTGGGGCCGTCAGATCGGCGCCGTCCTGTGGGATGAGGATCGCGATGTCGGGGTATTCGAATACACTCCGGAATTCAGCCGCAGCGGTATCGAAGTCGCCCCGCTCACAATGCCCCTGCGAAGTGGCGTCTACGACTTTCCCGCGCTGAATTACGAGACCTTCAAAGGGCTTCCGGGCATGCTGGCCGACAGCCTACCCGACAAGTTTGGTAACGCGCTGATCAACCGTTGGCTTGCCGAGCAGGGCCGCACAGCCGACAGCTTCGATCCGGTCGAGCGCCTTTGCTATACCGGTCGCCGAGGCATGGGCGCGCTCGAATTCGAGCCTGCGACCGGCGAGCGCCGTGAACAGGGTCGGCCGGTCGATATCGCTCCGCTTGTCGAGCTCGCCAACAGGGTCATTGCCGCGCGTGAAGAACTGGCCGGTGTGCTCAAGGGTGAAGATGATCATCGCGCACTTCAAGAGATCTTGCGCGTCGGCACTTCTGCTGGTGGTGCTCGGGCCAAGGCCGTCCTCGCCTGGAACGAGGAGACCGGAGAATTCCATTCAGGGCAGCTGACTGCAGGGCCCGGCTATACGCAATGGCTGGTCAAATTCGATGGAGTGTCGGGCAATGCCGACAAGGAAATCGCCGACCCGATGGGCTTCGGACGGCTTGAATACGCCTGCTATCTGCTAGCCCGAGAGGCTGGCATCGACATGGCTCGCTCTCGTCTGCACGAAGAAGGCGGGCGAGCACATTTCATGACCCAGCGATTCGACCGCACGCCTGACGGCAAGAAGCTCCACATGCAGTCGCTTTGCGCAATGCGCCATTTCGATTTCAACCTCGCTCGGGCCTATAGCTACGAGCAGGCGATCGAGACCATCCGCATGCTCGGTCTTGGACGCGAAGCGATCAAGGAGCAGGTGCGCCGCGCACTGCTCAATGTCTTCATTCGCAACCAGGACGACCACACCAAGAACATCGCCTTCCTGATGGATAGCGCGGGTCGCTGGAGCCTCTCGCCCGCATTCGATATCGTCTACGCCTACAATCCTGACGGGGACTGGACCAACGAGCATCAGATGTCTCTGGCCGGTAAAACGGACGGCTTCGAACTCGATGACCTGCTGGTATTCGGAAAGTTCGCTGATCTTAAAACTATGGAGACAAAAGCGATAATATCCGAGATCGGTGCTGCAGTAGACCGCTGGTCTCAATTTGCACGAGACGCCGGAGTGCCAAGTACCATGGCGCAGAAGGCGAGGATGGGATTCAGATCGTTCTAGCAGGCGATAGGCTTCTTGGCGCGAGGACATTGATTTGGGGATCGAGGGACAATCACTGAACGGCGATCCGCTGTGGACCAAGACGGGCAGTTGGACGATGGGCCTCGACCCCCTTGGGCTTCAAGCTACCAGCATCAGGATCTATCAGTCTCTGGTCCCGAACATCACCAACATTACCAACAGGCTGAGATACTACGCATATTTTCCGTGGCTGGTCAGCTTGTATGAAAAGCTCCACCACTCCGATGATCCAGCAAAATTT
>Ga0100395_1004628_pt1 | contig 9795 bp, 8 predicted proteins | sample CryGeymeta201519_FD_81542 | JGI IMG/M metagenome (GOLD analysis project Ga0100395, IMG submission 81542) | Groundwater microbial communities from Crystal Geyser aquifers in Utah, USA - Crystal Geyser metaG 2015-19 | ecosystem: Environmental > Aquatic > Deep subsurface > Groundwater | place: USA... | reverse complement strand
GTTCACGTTCCTCTTTCATGGGAAGCTCAACTGGAAGCATCTTTGTTGATGCTCAGTTCGCATAATATCCTTTCGCCACAGAACGGAAGTCCCATTGTTGTTCCTACACAGGATATCGTCCTTGGTTGTTATTATTTGACGAAGAAAAAAGATGGTGATCTTGGTGAAGGGATGACTTTTGGTTCTGCCGAAGAAGCGATAATCGCTTATAATAATAAAGTGGTCGGCTTGCACGCAAAAACAAATGTCCGAATTGATGGAAAAATGATCGAAACTACAATCGGTAGGGTGATCTTCAATCAAATCGTTCCCAAAGAGATGGGATTTTTTAATCATCTTCTTATTAAGAAAACATTCGGTGGATTTATAGGCAAGGTGTTTCTAAAACTTGGAAATAAAGTTACTGCGAAATTTCTCGATGACTTAAAAGAAACTGGTTTCAGATATGCAACTGCTGGCGGTTTGTCAATTAGCTTTAGTGATATGCTTATTCCCGAAGAAAAGCAGACTTATATCAACAGTGCAAATGAAAAGGTTGAACTAATTCTCAACGAGCATGAGCAAGGGGTTATTACTGATACTGAACGTTATAATAAGATTATAGATGTGTGGACACACACTACGAACGACGTCGCAAAAATCTTGATGGAAAAATTAAAAAAAGCTGAAAACGGATTTAATGCAATCCACATGATGGTTGATTCAGGCGCGAGAGGTTCGCAAGAACAGGTTCGCCAATTAGCAGGTATGCGTGGATTGATGATGAAACCACAGAAATCTTTAGTTGGTCAAGCCGGTGAAATTATTGAGAACCCGATTATTGCTAATTTTAAAGAAGGTTTGTCGGTTTTGGAATACTTTATTTCCACACATGGTGCCAGAAAAGGTCTTGCCGATACAGCTCTTAAAACGGCTGATGCAGGTTATCTAACTAGAAGACTTGTTGATGTTTCTCAGGATGTGATTATTACTGATATTGATTGTGGAACCATTCTCGGTATTCATATCACTGCGTTAAAAGATGTTGAGGAAGAAAGAGAACCACTTGCTGAACGTATTACGGGTAGAGTTTCTCAAGAGGATATTTATGATTCCAAGACCGATGAATTGATTATCGGGGCGGGTGAATTGATAACAGAGACCATTGCTCAACGCGTTGAAGATGCTAATATTGATTCGGTTTATATTAGAACTGTACTTACTTGCGAGGCTAAACATGGCGTTTGCGCTAAATGTTACGGGAGAAACTTAACCACCGGAAAATTAGTTGAGGTTGGAGAAGCTGTCGGCGTTGTCGCTGCTCAATCAATCGGTGAACCCGGTACTCAGTTGACTTTAAGAACTTTCCATCTTGGTGGAACGTCTTCTCGTATTGCAAGTCAATCTCAAGTTGAATCTGCTGTAAATGGAATTGTTAAATTCAATAGAATTAACTCGGTTGAAAAAGAGGGATTCTTTGGAAAAAGTTTAGTTGTAACCGGGCGACGTGGTTCTGTTGAAATATATGATGAAAATGATGTTGTTGTTAAAAAATACGACGTTCCTTATGGAGCAGAATTGCATGTTCGCGAGGGAACAAAAGTTACAAAGAAAACTGCTTTGTATAATCACGATCCTTACAATTCTCTTATCATTACCGATATAGCCGGAAAAGTTAAATTTCGTGATCTCTATGACAATAATACAATTCAACAGATTACTGATGAACAGACAGGTCATGTTCAAAAAGTTGTCATTGAATCAAAAGATAAAAACCTAACCCCCAGCATTGAAGTTATCTCCCCTGATGGTACTTCAAAAACATTTAACTTGCCAATTCGTGCCTTTTTATCTGTCGAAGAAGGCGAAGAAATTTCTGCCGGTACAATCCTGGTAAAAATATCTAAACAAGCTTCAAAATCGAGAGATATTACGGGCGGTCTTCCAAGAGTAACTGAACTTTTTGAGGCTCGAAGCCCTCATGAACCAGCGGTTGTTTCAGAAATTGAAGGAATTGTAAAGTTTGGTGCCAAAAAGAAGGGATCTAGAGAAATATTTGTGGTCGCAATTGACGAATCAGATCAGAAAAAATATAATGTTCCTTTATCCAAGCATGTTTTGGTTCAAGAAGGTGATGAAATCCCCGCAGGTGAAAAAATTACTGATGGTCCAATAAATCCACATGATATTTTGAAGATTAACGGAACAAATGCAGTTCAGGAATACTTGTTGAATGAAATCCAAGATGTGTATCGTTTGCAAGGTGTAAAAATTAACGATAAGCATATTGAGGTTATCGTAAGACAAATGTTGCAGAAACTTCGAATTGTTGATTCCGGTGATTCTAAATTTCTTGAAGACGATACTGTTGATCGCTATGATTTTTTTGAAGAAAATCAAAGAATGATGAATTCTTCAGCAATTGTTACAAAAGGTGATTCAAAGTTAAAAGAAGGGCAAGTGGTATCTAAGGCGAAACTTCGCGAAATTGAAGCTGATCTTAAAAGAAAAGCAAAAAAAGAGGTCGAAGTTCGCGAAGCAAAACCGGCTACCTTTGAACACATTCTGCTAGGAATTACTCAAGCAGCATTATCAACAGAAAGTTTTATCTCGGCTGCATCTTTCCAGGAAACGACTAAAGTATTAACCAACGCTGCAATTGCTGCTAAAAATGATACGTTACGCGGACTGAAAGAAAATGTTGTTATGGGACAATTAATCCCTGCCGGAACCGGTCTAAAAAAATATAAAAACATTATTTTGAAGTCCGCAGAGCAAGAAGTCACAGAATCGGCCGATGTTTCTCAAGAAGCCTAAAATAAAAAGTAAAAAAGAGGCTGGTTTTCTTGACAAAAAATAATATTAGTCATATATTGTAAGGCTAATTTTTTTAATTAAAGAATTTTTGGAGAGTTTTTAGTGCCAACAATAAACCAATTAGTGCGAAAAGGTCGCAAGGTTATTAAATCGAACAGCAAGGCTCCTGCCCTTGATGGATGCCCACAAAAACGTGGAGTTTGTACGAGAGTTTATACTACTACTCCCAAAAAACCAAACTCTGCTTTAAGAAAAGTTGCAAGAGTTCGCTTAACTAATAACATGGAAGTTACTGCATACATTCCAGGCGAAGGTCATAACCTTCAAGAGCACTCTATTGTTTTGATTAGAGGTGGAAGAATTAAAGATCTTCCCGGTGTTCGCTACCATATTATTCGCGGGACACTTGATACAAGCGGAGTTGAAGATAGAAGACAAAGTAGATCTAAATACGGTACAAAAAAACCAAAATCGAAATAAGAAGTATGAGAAAGAAAAGAGCTGAGAAGCGATACGTAAAGCCCGATCCTAAGTTCAACGACATGGTTGTCGCTAAGTTTGTTAACGCCATCATGTACGAAGGAAAGAAATCGGTTGCGAGAGATATTGTCTATACGGCATTTGATATCCTTGAAGAAAAAACAAAAAAACCGGGCGTTGAAGTCTTCAAAAAAGCAATGAGCAATGTTCAACCTCTTATTGAAGTTCGAAGTAGAAGAGTTGGTGGCGCTACATATCAAGTTCCGATGGAAGTTCGTCCCGAAAGACGAATTGCCTTGGCGATGAGATGGATTAAAATTTACGCTCGTAAAAGAAGCGAAAAATCCATGTCGGTTAAATTAGCTAACGAACTATTAGCAGCATCCAATAACGAAGGGTCTTCTGTAAAGAAAAAAGAAGAAACTCATAAAATGGCTGAGGCTAATAAAGCTTTCGCACATTTTAAATGGTAATGAAAATTTAAGAAAGAAGAATGGCGCAACTTTACCCCATAGACAAAGTTCGTAATATTGGCATTATGGCGCATATTGACGCCGGTAAAACTACTACGACCGAAAGAATCTTATACTATACAGGCAAACTGCATCGGCTTGGTGAAGTGCATGACGGCGCAGCTACGATGGATTGGATGGAACAGGAAAAAGAACGCGGTATTACTATTACAAGCGCCGCAACTACATGCTATTGGGCTGATCATCAAATTAATATTATAGATACCCCGGGGCACGTTGATTTTACAGCTGAAGTGGAAAGGTCACTCAGAGTTTTAGATGGCGCTATTGCATTATTCTGTGCAGTTGGCGGAGTTGAACCACAGTCTGAGACAGTTTGGAGACAAGCCGATAAATATCAGGTCCCGAGAATTGCTTTTATCAATAAAATGGATCGAGTTGGAGCTGATTTTTATAACGCATTAACAATGATCCGTGAAAGACTCGGTGCAAATGCCGTTCCGGTTACCTTGCCAATTGGCGAAGGGGATATGTTTACAGGTATCATTGATTTAATCTCTTTTAAATCAAGAATGTATCACGAAGAAACTCTCGGCAGTACTTATGATGAAATTGCCATCCCTCATGATTTAGTCGAAATTGCAAATAAATATCGCACTGAGATGTTGGAAGCTGTTTCGGATTTCGATGACACCTTGTTGGAGAAATATCTTGCAGGTAAAGAAATTTCTGAACATGAGATTCTAAAAGTATTAAGAGCTGCAACACTCGAAGCAAAAATAATCCCGGTTCTCTGTGGGTCGTCTTTTAAGAACAAAGGCGTCCAGCGTCTTTTAGATGCGGTTATTGAATTTTTACCTGCACCTTCTGATTCACTTGATGTTGTTGCACACCACGTGGATAGTAACGATGTAGTGAAAAGAAAAATTAGTGAGGATGAAAAATTTACTGCCTTAGCTTTTAAAATGATGAACGATCCTTTTGTTGGAAAACTGACCTTTTTTAGGGTTTACTCCGGTAAACTCGAAGCAGGGTCTTATGTCTACAATTCTGTCAGCCAGAAAAAAGAAAGAATTAGTCGTTTATTGCAAATGCACGCAAATCATCGCGAGGAAATAGCGAGTGTTCGTGCGGGTGATATTGCAGCCGCAATTGGTCTAAAATATACGCGCACAGGCGATACTCTCTGTAGTGAAAATGACCCGGTAGTGATGGAAAAAATCATTTTCCCTGAACCTGTTATTCAGATTGCCATTGAACCAAAAACTAAAGCCGATCAGGATAAATTTTCAGAAGCTTTAGCAAAACTGTCTGAAGAAGACCCGACTTTTAAAGTTAAAGTTGACGATGAAACCAGCCAGACGCTCATCAGTGGCATGGGGGAACTTCACCTTGAAATTCTTGTTGATAGAATGAGACGTGAATTTAAAGTTGAAGCAAATGTTGGAAAACCCCAAGTTGCTTATCGCGAAACTATTACGAATACTGTTAACGCTGAAGGTAAATTTGTTAAACAATCTGGTGGACGCGGTAAATTTGGTCATGTTTGGTTAGAGATTAGCCCGAATGAAGTGGGAAAAGGGTATGAATTTACCAACGGTATTGTTGGCGGTTCGGTTCCAAAAGAATATATTACCCCTGTTTCGACAGGTATTCAGGAAGCGATGAAAAATGGTGTGGTCGCAGGTTTTCCGATGGTAGATATTAAAGTGAAATTATATGATGGTTCATATCACGATGTAGATTCAGATGAATTATCATTCAAAGTTGCTGGTTCGATGGGATTCAAAGCCGGGGCAAGAAAAGCTAATCCCATTCTTTTGGAACCTATTATGGCAGTTGAAGTGGTTTCTCCGGAAGATTACCTAGGTGATGTAATGGGTGATTTAAATTCCAGAAGAGGAAGAATTGAAGGCTTTGCAGCCAGAAAAGATGCACAAGTGATTAAAGCTCAGGTTCCTCTTGCAGAAATGTTTGGCTACTCTACTGTTTTGCGTTCTATGACGCAGGGAAGAGCTATTTTTTCAATGCAGTTTTCTCATTATCATGAGGTTCCCAAATCAGTTGCTGAAGAAATTGCTGAAAAATCAACCGGGAAAAGTCATTAATAAACAAATAATATTTATGAAATCAATGAAAGTAAGAAAAAAGGAGAATTAAATGGCCAAAGAAAAATTTGACAGAAGTAAACCGCACGTAAACGTCGGAACAATCGGTCACGTAGATCATGGTAAAACAACTTTAACTGCAGCTATCACAATGGCTCTTGCAAGAAAAGGTCTTTCTCAGGTGAGAACATTCGATTCTATTGATAATGCTCCTGAAGAAAGAGAACGCGGTATCACTATTGCGACTGCGCACGTTGAATACTCAACGGCAACCCGACATTATGCTCACGTTGACTGCCCCGGTCACGCCGATTATGTAAAGAACATGATCACCGGTGCCGCTCAGATGGATGGAGCGATTGTTGTTGTAGCTGCAACGGATGGTCCCATGCCTCAAACAAGAGAGCACATACTTTTAGCGCGCCAAGTAGGCGTTCCTAAAATTGTTGTCTTTATGAACAAAGTTGATGCAGTTGATGACCCGGAATTAATTGACTTAGTTGAGATGGAAATTAGAGAACTCTTAACTAAATATGAATTTCCCGGCGACGAGATTCCTATTATCAAAGGTTCTGCTTTACATGCTTTGGAAGCAGGCGCTAGTGGCGCTGACCCAAGTGATGAACGTTATAATTGTATCTGGGAATTGATGGATGCTGTTGATAGCTACATCCCTGTTCCAGAAAGAAATGTTGATAAACCTTTCTTAATGCCTGTTGAAGATGTTTTCTCAATTACCGGACGCGGAACTGTTGCTACCGGAAGAGTTGAAAGGGGACAAGTAAAAATTCAGGAAGAAGTTGAACTTATCGGTTTAGGCTTACATAAGAAAACGGTTGTAACCGGAATCGAAATGTTTCGTAAAGAATTAGATGTCGCCATGGCTGGAGATAATGCCGGTATTCTTTTACGCGGAATTGATAAAAATGAAATTGAAAGAGGAATGGTTGTTGCTAAAACAGGTTCGATTACTCCTCACAAAAAATTTGAAGCTCAGGTCTACATTCTTTCAAAAGATGAAGGTGGACGACATACACCATTTTTCAACGGTTATCGCCCTCAGTTCTACTTTAGAACAACTGATGTAACCGGTGTTGCCACCTTACCCGAAGGTGTTGAAATGGTTATGCCTGGCGATGATGTCCGGTTATCAATTGTGTTGATTACTACCATCGCTATGGAAGAAGGATTGCGCTTTGCTATCCGCGAAGGTGGCCGCACAGTTGGAGCGGGTGTTGTTGGTAAAATCATAGAATAAAAGTATTGAATAACGAAAAGGGAGTTATTTAGCTCCCTTTTTGTTTCTAAATAATTGTTAAGGAGAATAGAAGTGTCTGGTCAAAAGATTCGTATTAAACTAAAATCATATGATCATATTTTGATTGATAAGTCTACTGAAAAGATTATCAAAACTGTAAGAAGCACCGGTGCAGTCGTTTCTGGTCCAATTCCATTGCCGACCAAACGTACTCTTTACACAGTATTGCGTTCTCCTCATGTAGATAAAAAATCTCGTGAACAGTTTGAAACCAGAGCACATAAAAGAATTATTGATATTAATAATTCAAATTCCAAAACAATTGACTCTTTGAGCAAGTTGGATATTCCGGCTGGCGTCGATATTGAGATTAAGTTATAATGAAAGTGGAGTAACCATGTCTGGGTTATTAGGTAAAAAATTAGGAATGACAAATATTTATACTGCAGATGGACAGAGAATTGTCTCAACGGCAATTCAAGTTGGTCCATGCAAAGTAACTGCAGTTAAAACAGTAGAAAAAAACGGCTATTCTGCTTTGCAATTAGGCTTTCAGGAAAAGAAAGAAAAATCCTTTTCCAAGCCTCAAATAGGGCATTTCAAGAAAAATAATCTCCAATGTTATGCTTTTCTTAAGGAATTTGCTTTCCCTTCGGTTGAGTCTTACAAAGTAGGTGATGATTTGAATGTTTCTCTGTTTGTTGAAGGAGAATTGATTAAAGTTCGTGGAGTTAGCAAGGGAAAGGGTTTCCAAGGAGTCATGAAGCGACATGGTTTTAGAGGTGTCGGCGGCACAACCCATGGGCAGAGTGATAGACTTAGAGCTCCGGGTTCTATTGGTTCCTCATCTTATCCTTCAAGAGTTTTCAAAGGAATGAAAATGGCAGGAAGAATGGGAAATGATTCGGTAACTGTCTCAAATTTGAAAGTTCTTAAAGTTAATTCAGAACAAAATGTAATTTTTGTTAAAGGTTGTATTCCGGGATCAATTAACTCAATAGTTGAATTGTATAAAAAGTAGTTTGGTAAAAAAATGTTAATAGATGTTTACAAAATAGATGGGACTTTATCCGGCGAGCAAATTGAATTATTCGACGGTGTTTTCGGAATTGAACCGAATGACCATGTTATTTATTTATCGGTTAAAGCATATCTTGCAAACCAAAGACAAGGGACACATAAAACAAAAGAACGTGCTGAAGTTAGCGGCGGCGGTAAAAAACCCTGGAAACAAAAGGGAAGAGGCGGCGCTCGAGCAGGTACGACTCGTTCCCCCTTATGGGTTGGTGGCGGAACTATTTTTGGTCCTCGCCCAAGAGATTACAGGCAAGATCTTCCGAAAAAAGTCAAAGCTCTTGCGCGAAGGTCGGCGTTAAGTTATAAAGTAAAAGACGAACAACTTTTAGTTGTTGATGATTTTGCTTTTGAAAACCCAAAAACTCAAAGTTTTCTTTCAATTATGAAAGCTTTAAAAATTAATGGTAAAAAAACACTGCTTTTAACTAACGGAAAACAGGAAAACATTTGGAAGTCCGGAAGAAATATTTGCAATATAAAAGTTTTAGAAGCGCAAAAAGCTTCTCCTTATCAGATTTTAAATAATCAAGTCCTCTTAGTACAAAAAAGTGCGGTGGAAGTATTAAATAATCAAGCAGTTCCGAAAGAGGTGGTTAGCTAATGCAAGGTATCTTAATCAAACCACTTTTTACAGAAAAAGTTACAAAAAGTAACACCGACCAGAACAAGTATGGATTTATTGTTTCGGTTGATGCAAATAAAATTGAAATTTCAAAAGCTATTGCTAAGAAATTTAATGTTAAGGTTACAGCAGTCAATACTGTTGTTAACAAGGGAAAAGTTAAAACTCAACTTTCAAAAGGCGGAAGGTTCACCGGAAATACCGCAAAATATAAAAAAGCGTTTGTTTCTTTGAAGGTTGGCGATAAGATAGACTTATTTGAGCAAGTATAAGAAAAATGGATTTGGAGCTACGGTAAATGGCAATTAGAAAAATGAAACCCGTTACTCCGGGAACAAGATTTATGTCGGTTTCAACTTTTGATGAAATCACAAAATCAACGCCGGAAAAATCATTAACGGTCTCTTTAAAAAAATCAGGCGGAAGAAATAATCATGGACGTATCACCTCGCGTCATATTGGTGGCGGACATAAAAGAAGATATCGCTTAATTGATTTCAAGAGAAATAAATTCGGAATCCCTGCAAAAGTTTTTTCGATTGAATATGATCCGAACAGAACTGCACGGATTGCTCTTCTTCATTATGTTGATGGGGAAAAAAGATATATTATTGCTCCTGATGGATTAAAAGTTGGTGAGTTAATTCAGTCCGGTCCCGGATCAGAAATAAAGATCGGCAACGCACTTCCTTTAAAAGAATTACCGCTTGGAGGTTTTATACATAATGTTGAAATGAAACCAGGAAAAGGCGGTCAACTCGGCAGAAGCGCCGGAGCCTCAATTCAGTTGATGGCTAAGGAAGGTGAATTCGCTCAGTTAAAATTGTCTTCAGGTGAAATAAGATTAGTCAGATTAGAATGTTATGCAACCTACGGTTCAGTTGGTAATGCAGAACAAACAAACCTGAGCTTAGGGAAAGCCGGCAGAAGCAGATGGCTTGGGATTCGCTCACATGTTCGTGGTGTTGCAATGAATCCAGT
>Ga0100395_1004615_pt1 | contig 9811 bp, 10 predicted proteins | sample CryGeymeta201519_FD_81542 | JGI IMG/M metagenome (GOLD analysis project Ga0100395, IMG submission 81542) | Groundwater microbial communities from Crystal Geyser aquifers in Utah, USA - Crystal Geyser metaG 2015-19 | ecosystem: Environmental > Aquatic > Deep subsurface > Groundwater | place: USA... | reverse complement strand
TCCGGAGTACACAAGAGGTCTGCCCCGCCGTCTCCGGGATGGCGCCAGGGTGTGGCGCTGGAGGTAAGCGTGATGGCGTGGGTTACTTGGTCAGGATGCCGGTGATGCCGCCGCTGATCAGGGTGGCGATGTTGAGGAGGATGCGCGGGATGGCCGCACCGCCGGGGCTGACCAGGTAGCGTGGCTCCCAGGTTGGGTCGAACTTACCCTTGTACTGGCGCAGCCCCTCGAAGTTGTAGAACTCCTCGCCGTGGCGAAAGACGATCGCCCCGATGCGGTTCCACAGGGGGGCGAAGGGACGGTTCTCCAAACCGGCCAGGGGCGCCATCCCCAGGGCGAGCGAGTGGAATCCCTGCTCCTTGCCCCACAGCATGAGGCTCACGAACAGGTACTCCATCACCCCGTTCGGCGCCTCCGGCAGGTGGCGCATCAGGTCGAGGGAGAGCTCTTCACGGTCACCGGCGAGCCACAGGTTGGCAAAGGCGATCGGCCGCCCACCTTGGCGGACGAGGGCCAGCGGGCAACGACACAGGTAGCCATCGTCGAAGAAGCCCAGGGAGAACCCCTTCTCGCGGGTGTGTTTCTCCGCCAGCCAGGCGTCAGAGATTGCCCGCAGCTCCGGCAGGAGGGCGGCCACCCCCGCCGCGGGGATGACCTCGCAGGTACATCCTTCTTTGGTGAGGCGGCGGTGGAGGTAGCGCAGGCCGTGGCGGGCGGGCCCCTCCAGGTCGAAGGTGGTCAGCTCCACCCGCGCCTCTTCGCCGATCTTGAACAGGGTGAGCCCCATGTCCACGTACAGCGGCAGGGTGGCGGGGCCTACCTCGTAGAATACCGGCCATCCACCGTGGCGCTCGACCAGGGCGCGAAACTGCCACACCAGCTCGCGCGCGACCTCGGGCGGGGCGATGGGATCGCCCATCGCCACCCAGCTCCGTCCCTCCACGCCGTACATCAAGAAGCCGGTGCGCCGCGCGTCGAACAGCAGGCGCTTGTCCCCCAGCAGGGCTAGAGATGCCACGCTGTGCGGCGACGCGGTGGCGAGGCCGGCCGGGTCCGGGTCCGCGGGCTCGGGCGGCGCGGGGCGAAGGAGTTTGGCGGCGGCGAACAGCATGACGACGATCACCGTGCCCACCGTGGCACGCAGGAAGCGCGGCGCGTCGGCAGCGAACGCGAACTGCCACCACAGCTCAGTGGAGTAATCGACATGCTGATAGGCAAACAGCCCGAGGTACACCGTGCAGGTGAGCACCAGGGCGATGGTGGTGATCCACTCCAGGGTGAAGGGCTCGGAGAGCAGGGAGGCACGGCGGTAGAACTGGCGCCGGCAAGGCAGGACGGCGGCGAGGAGCAGGGAGAGGAACAGCGCCTCGCCGTAGTGCGCGCCCTTGAACAGGGAGGAGACCACCGCCATCGCCAGCAGCCCGACGGCGATTAGCCACGCCCCATCGAGACGGCGTTGCAGGCCACGGCCGACGAGCAGCAGACCGGTGCCGATGACGCTGGCGAGGAAGTGAGAGAACTCCACCACGGGCAAGGGAACGGCGTGCTGCAACCAGGCGAGGCGCGCGGGATGGGCCGGGGTCGCGCCGGAAAACAGCAGCACGGCGCCCGCCACCAGCACCGCGAGCCCGAGGAGCTGCGGGATCACCACCGCCGTCCACCGCCCGGCCGTGCGCGCCGCCTTGACCACCACCGCCTGGCGCTGGGCGAGCTCATGTGCCCCCAAAAGCAGCGCGGCAGTTGCCAGGGGCAGGAGGTAGTAGATCGTGCGGTACGCCAGCAGTGCACCGAGGAGGGCCGGCTTCGGCACCGCCGGGGCGAGGGCGAGGACCATGGTTTCGAAGACCCCCAGTCCCCCTGGCACGTTGCTGATCAAGGCCACGACCTGGGCCAGGAGATAGACGGCGAGCGCGCTCCAGAACGACAGGCCGGTCGCCGGCGGCAGCAAGACAAAGAGCACCCCCCCGGCCACGATCCAGTCGAGGACGCCGATGGTGACCTGCAGCCCCGCCTGCCGAGGGGTGGGCAAAGGCAGATCCCAGCCGCCTAGCCGTACCGGCGCGCGGCGTAGGGCGATCACCCCGAGGTAGGCCACCACCAGCCCCGCGAACACCACCCCGATCGGTCGAGCGCTGGCCAGTGACAGGGGAAGGGCGACGGGCAGGCGTGGTGGGTTGACGAGGAAGAGGATGGAGCCCAGGGCGAAGATCCCGAGCCAGAAGGTGGTCGTGATGAAGGCCACCAGGCGGGTCACCTCTTCCGCCGCCAGCCCCCACGACGAGTAGAGGCGGTAGCGGATCGAGCCGCCGGTGATGAGCGATAGACCGAGGTTGTTGCTGAACACGTAGCTGATGAACGACGCCAACGAGATCCGCCCCCATGGCAAGGAGCGGCGCAGATAGGCGATCGCGAGATGGTCGTAGAGGGTCATGACCAGGTAGCTCGTCGCGGTCAAACACATAGCGATGGCGATGCGGCCGCTCGGGAGGGCGTGGAGCGCCTCCCCAATCTCCCGGAAGTGCTGCCCCTCCAAGGTGCGGTACAACACCGTCAGGGCGACGCAGAAGACCGCTAGGCCGGCGAGGGCCATGAGGCGTTGCGGGTGCCACGCGCGCCAGCCGCTCGGCGGTTGGCCGCGGGGGAGCGTGTGCGGCTCGTCAGGCGCCATGGGGGAGTCCTGTGGGTGGACGACGGTAGCGGGCGTCATGCCAGCGCCGCTCCTCGGTCGGGGGGACGAAAATCGCCGGGACAAAAGAGGGCGTCGCCCCCGCTCGACCCACCCAGGCGCCGCTTACCGATCGACTGCCAGCGGCGGCGTGCGGCCCCATTTGCCCCACGCTGGTCCCCGCGGTCCACGTCGCGCAACCCACAGCCCTGCCTCCGGACTCAATCCATGGCTTGGCGTCACGACCGTCCCACCCGTAGGAGTCGGTTGACCTGGGTCGAGCGTGGTGGCAGCCAGCGGGCGCGCGTCTGGATCGAGGGGTTCGTTGAGCGCTGGGGGGCTCGGTCACTAAGCACGTGGCACGACTCCGGGTCCACGAGTTCGGCCATGGGTCCGCTCGGCTCAGTCGATCGGGACCAAGTCCGCCACCCTCCTCGCCCACCGCGACTTGGCCATCGGGGGCGGAGGGTGACGCTGTGCTGGGTCCATTCACTGCGGGTCACCGGGCAGGGCGCCGCGGGTCAGTCCTGCTGCTCGGGGATCCGGGCGCGTAGGGCGTCGCGGTCGTACCACCAGTCGCCGCCGGTCATCTTGTCGAGGGAGGAGGCCAGCAGCGGCAGGAAGGTGTCGGGGTCGTCGAGGTTGTGGATGCGGAACCAGATGTCGAAGGCCTCTTGGTCCTTCACCCCGCCGTGGCTCCACGAGACGTTGGCTACGATGCGGGCGGCGTTGTCACGCCCCTCCTGGCCCGCCTCGTCGTCGCCACCGCGCAGGTCGGCGATGTAGTGGGCGGTGGCCGCGGCGACCGCCGCGATGTCGTCGTGGGGCGCCTCGTTGATCAGCCGCTCGAGGATGTCGTGGGTCACCTTTACCGCGATGGGGAAGGTGACCGCCAGCCAGATCGCGTGGGCGAGCCCCTGCAGGGCGCCGGCCTCGTTGGTGAGGAAGAGGGCCTCGCCCGCACGCGCCGCCCCCTGCCAATCGGCGCACGCCATGCACAGGTCGAACGCCTCGCGTGACGCCTCCCATGCCTCCTCGCCCTTGTTCAACTCGGTGCACACCTTGCTCAGGGAGAGGAGCAGGTCGACGCGCCGCGGGTCGATGGGGGCGAGGTGCTGGAGGCCGCGGATGAGGACCAGCCGCTGCTGGCTGTACGGGACCGGCGGCTCGGTAACAACACCGTTTTCTGGGCTGAGCTCCGCCGAGGCGACCGGTGAGCTGGGGCTCGCCTGGCCAGGACCGGGAGTGTCGTGGAGGTTGAAGTGGAGGGGTTCGGCGGCCATCGGGACCTCGTGCGAAGAGATGCGGGGGAACGAAATCGGCCACCATTGTGCGACCGCGCACCCCTGTGCGCACCCCCACGCCGTTGGCCGTCCCGCCCCTTTCCGCTATGTTGCGCCGTCTCGCTACCGGCTGCGCGAGCCCGAACTTCCCACCCCGGAGAATCCCATGAGCAAGGCCCTCAACTACCTCATCCAGACCCGCGGCGAGGCGCTCACCGCCTACTTCGACTTCCTCAAGAAGTCCGCGACCCACCTCGACCCGAAGACCGCGGCGCTGATCTCGGTGGTCACCAAGGTGGCGGTGCAGACCGAGGGCGGCCTACGCCAGTACCTGCCGCGCGCCCTGCGCGAGGGGGCGAGCGCCGACGAGATCATCGACGCGATCCTCTTCGCCTTTCCCGCCCTCGGCCTGGCGAAGATCGTCTGGGCCTTCGAGATCATCCTCGACATGGGGATCCCGGAGTTTGATGTGGCGCGCCTCGGGGTCGTCCCCACCTGGCACGACGTGGTCGGCGCGGAGGCGCTCGCCGCCGGCGAGACCCGCCGCCTGGTGGTGGATGACCGTTCCCTCTTCGTGCACCGCGAGGGCGACACCTTTCGCGTCTTTGACGCCCACTGTCCGCACCAGGTGACCGACATCCCCGAACTCGCCCTCGATGGCACCACCCTCACCTGCCCGAAGCACAAGTGGGCCTTCGACATCCGCACCGGCAAGTGCATCGCGGTCGGCAAGCGGCCGTTGAAGGAGCACGAGTCGAAGGTGGGAAAGGGGCGGCTGATGGCGCGCTGGTAGGGAAGGGGCCTCTCCCCGATCGTGGTCACCCACCCCGCACCCGCCGCGAGTACCACCCATGTCCTACGCCACCGCCACCGTCGCCGACTTCGCCGCCCGCCTCGCCTCCAAAGAGTCCACCCCGGGGGGCGGCGCCGCTGCTGGGTTGGTGGGGGCGCTTGGCGCGGCGCTGGCTGCGATGGTCGCCAACCTCACCGTGGGCAAGGCGAAGTACGCCGCGGTGGAGGGGGAGATGCGGGAGGTGGGGGTGCACGCCGAAGCGTTGCGCGGCGAGCTCCTCGCCCTGATGGATCGCGACACCGAGGCGTTCGATCGGGTGATGGCGTGCTACCGGATGGCGAAGGGGACCGCGGCAGAACAGGCGGCGCGCGACGCGGCGCTGCAGGCGGCCCTCGCCGCCGCCGCCGAGGCGGCACTCGCCATCTGCCGCGCCTGCGCCAAGGTTTTGCCCCTGGCGCAGGGGGTGGCGGAGCGGGGCAACTCGATGCTCGTCTCCGACGCTGGCTGCGCGGCTGCCTTTGCCGAGGCGGGGCTGGCGGCGGCGCTGCTCACCGTGCGGATCAACTGCAACGGCCTCACCGACCGCTCGCGCGCGGAGCTGTTGTGGGCCGAGGGCCAGTGGCTGGAGCAGCAGGTGGTGGTGAACCGCGAGGCGGTGTTGCAGATCGTCTATGGCCGGTTGGGGTAGGGCGAGGCGATCGCCAGACCACAAAGGAGAAGCCACCCATGACTGCACATCGACCCAGGGAGCTGTCGGCCTTGGTCCCGATCGACGGTGCAGACAGCCTCGGTCCGATCGACAAAGTCCGACATTCCCCCTCCACGGGCTGGCGGCGTGACGCGCGGGACCCGGAGGTGGGTGGGGGGGCGTGGAGGGACTTTCAGGAGTCGACCGATGGCCTTCATTGACGGCAAGGCGATCGCCGCCGAGATCAAAGCGCGGCTGGCGGTGCAAATGGCGGCGTTGCCCGCGGGGCAGGGGGTGGGACTGGCGACCCTGCTGATCGGCGACGACTACGGCGCCGCCCAGTACCGCGGTCAGATCGAGCGCCTCGCCACCTCCATGGGGTTTGGCTACACCGACGTTCGCCTCCCGCCCGCGGCCACCCTCGCCGAGATCCACGCCGCCCTCGATCGCCTCGCCGCCGACCCGGCGGTCCATGGCATCCTGCCCCTGCGCCCATTTCCCAAGGGGGTGGGCGACGAGGCGGTGATCGACCGCCTGCCGCCGTTGAAGGACATCGACGGCTTCCACCCGGACAACCTCGGCCGCCTGCTCCTCGACGCGCCACGCCTCATCCCCTCCACCGCGCGCGCCTGCCTGGTCGCCCTCGACGCCACCCACATCGACCTGCAGGGCAAGGAGGTGGTGGTGGTGGGCCGCTCGGCCACGGTCGGCAAGCCGGTGGCGCTCCTCTGTTTGGCGCGCCACGCGACGGTGACCCTCTTGCATTCGCGCACCCTGGACCTCGCCTTCCACACCCGCCGCGCGGACGTGGTGATCGTCGCCATCGGCCGGCCACGCTTTCTCACCGCTGAGATGATCCGTGACGGCGCGGTGGTGATCGACGTGGGGATCAACTGGGAGGAGAGCGAAGGCGTTGATGGCCAGAAGCAGGGGCGGCTGGTGGGCGACGCCGACACCGAGGCGGTGGCTGCCCGCGCCGCCTGGATCACCCCGGTCCCCGGCGGCATCGGCGCGATCACCAACGCCTGTTTGCTGGAGAACACCCTCACCGCATTGGCGCTGCAGGGCGGCGACCGGGAGTCGTCGGTCCGCGCGCGTCTCGGCCGGTGAAGTCGCGGTGCGCGCCGCCCGGTCCGCGACCCGCGCTGGCACCGGCAGGCGGGGTGGGGGAGAATCCGCCGCCGATGTTTACTGGAATCGTTGAGGAGCTAGGGAAGGTGGCGCGCGTCGAGCGGCGCGGCGCGGGGGCGCGCCTGGCGATCGACGGCGAGGTGGCCCACGGCGCGGCGGTGGGCGACTCGATCGCGGTGAACGGCTGCTGCCTCACCGTGACCGACTTGGAGGCGGGGCGCTTTTTTGTGGACGTGGCGCCGGAGACCCTGCGCCTCACGACCTTGGGGAGTCTGCGGTCGGGCGAGCGGGTGAACCTCGAGCGCGCCCTGCGCGCCGATGGTCGCCTCGGTGGCCACCTCGTCAGCGGCCACGTGGACTCCACCGGCCGGATCACCGGGCTGCGCGACGAGGGCAACGCGGTGATCTACACCTTCGCGGCGGACGAGCCCCTTACCCGCCAGATGATCCCGCGTGGCTCGGTGGCGGTGGATGGCATCAGCCTCACCCTGATCTCGGTGCAGCCCGGGGGCTTCGCCATCTCGGTCATTCCCCACACCCGCGCGGTGACCACCCTCGGGACGAAGGGGGTGGGGGCGACGGTGAACCTGGAGACGGACCTGCTCGGCAAGTACGTGCTCGCCTACCTCCAGTCGTTGCGCGGGGTGGGCGAGGGGGCGGTGGATCGCGCCTTTCTTGCCGGCCACGGCTTCCTGTGAGGCGGCTCGCCTGGGATGATGGACCCGCGGGGTGCGGCGCCGCCCCGGAGGAGCGTGGATGGAGCACAAGATAGCGAGTGTCGAGGCGGCGATCGCGGAGATCCGTGCCGGCAAGATGGTGATCCTGGTGGACGACGAGGATCGCGAGAACGAGGGCGACCTGTGCATGGCCGCCGACTTCGTCACCGCCGAGGCGATCAACTTCATGGCCCGCTACGGCCGCGGTCTGATCTGCCTGACCCTGACCCCGGAGCGCTGCGACCAGCTCGACCTGTCGATGATGGCAAGCCACAACACGTCGCGCTTCGAGACCGCCTTCACCATCTCCATCGAGGCGCGCCACGGGGTCTCCACCGGCATCTCCGCCGCCGATCGCGCCACCACCATCAAGGCGGCGATCGCCCCCGACGCGTGCGCCGAGGACCTGGTGCGGCCCGGCCACATCTTCCCCCTGCGCGCCAAGCCTGGCGGGGTTCTTCAGCGCGCCGGCCAGACCGAGGGGTCGGTGGACCTGGCGCGGATGGCGCGGCTCACCCCGGCGGGGGTGATCTGCGAGATCATGAACGAGGACGGCACCATGGCGCGCATGCCGCAGCTCGAGATCTTTGCCGCCGAGCACGACATCAAGATCGTCACCATCCAGGACATGATCGCCTACCGGATGGTGAAGGAGTCTTTGGTGCGGCGCCTGGCGCAGGCGCCGATCCCCACCGAGTACGGCACCTTCCAGGCGATCGTCTACGGCAACGACGTGGACCACAAAGAGCACGTCGCGTTGGTGATGGGTGACCTCTCCGGCGACGAGCCGGTCCTCGTGCGGGTCCACTCCGAGTGCCTCACCGGCGATGTCTTCCACTCCCAGCGGTGCGACTGCGGCGACCAGCTCCACGCCGCCCTCGCGACCATTGGCCAGGAGGGGCGCGGGGTGCTCCTCTACCTGCGCCAGGAGGGGCGGGGGATCGGCCTGTCGAACAAGATCAAGGCGTACGCCCTGCAAGACGAGGGGCTCGACACGGTGGAGGCGAACGAGCGGCTCGGCTTCAAGGCGGACCTGCGCGACTACGGCATCGGTGCCCAGATCTTGGTCGAGCTGGGCCTCCGCAAGCTGCGCCTGATGACCAACAACCCGCGCAAGATCGTCGGCCTCTCGGGCTATGGCCTGGAGATGGCCGGCCGCGTCCCCCTCGCCATCCCGGCCGGGGCGCACAACGAGCGCTATCTGAAGACCAAGGCCGAGAAAATGGGCCACCTCCTGGGAGAGCAACCATGAACCGACTCGAAGGAAGGCTCGACGCCCACGCCATGCGCTTTGGCTTGGTGGCCGCCCGCTTCAACGACTTCATCACCAGCCGGCTGGTGGACGGCGCGGTCGACGCCCTCACCCGCCACGGCGCCGACCCCGGCGCGATCGACTGCGCCTGGGTTCCGGGCGCCTTCGAGATCCCCCTGGTCGCCCGGCGGCTGGCGGCAAGCGGCCGCTACGACGCGATCCTCTGCCTGGGCGCGGTGATCCGCGGCGCCACCCCGCACTTCGACTACGTTGCCGCCGAGGTCGCAAAGGGGATCGGGCAGGTGGGGCTGGAGGCGGGGATCCCGGTCCTCTTCGGGGTCCTCACCACCGACACCATCGAACAGGCGATCGAGCGCGCCGGCACCAAGGCGGGCAACAAGGGGGTCGACGCGGCCCTGGCGGCGATTGAGATGGTCGACCTCCTGCGGGCCATCCAGTGACGGGCGCGCCATCCACCCCCTGTTCACACCGTCTCCTCGCCCGTGAGCGTCAGCAGACCCCCACGACGCCCCTCACTCGCCCGCGCCTCGCCGCCGCCTCGCCGCCGGGGAGTCGTGCGGGTGAACCGGCGCCCGTGAGCCATTCGGCTCCCCCCGCTTGCCGGGTTTTGCGGTTGCTCCCCGCGATGGCCACGAGGGTGTTGACGCCGACCCCCGCCGCGCGCCCGCGCGTGGTTGCCGGGTTGCGTGGCTCTTCCGGAGCCACGCGCTGATGGGTGCCCGGACCAAGGGGCGGGAGCTCGCCCTGCAGTTTCTCTATGGCCACCAGTTCGTTCCCGGCAACTGGGAGGCAGCGCAGGAGCAGTTCCTCGCCGACTGCGGCCGCGGCGAGCGGGCGCGCAACTTCGCCGCCCACCTCCTGCGCGGTCTGGCGTATCACCTGGCAGAGGTGGACGCCATGCTGGCGCGGTTTGCGCCCGCCGAGTGGCCGGTGGAGCGGATGGGCTCCATCGACCGCGAGATCCTTCGCCTCGGCCTCTATGAGCTGTGGTTCGACGAGGCAACGCCGCCGAAGGTGGTGATCGACGAGGGGGTGGAGCTCGCCAAGGTCTACGGCGACGCCGACGCCTACCGCTTCGTCAACGGCATCCTCCACGCCGCCTACCAAGAGCAGTTGGCAGACCACCCGGTGGGGCCGCCCACGCCGGAGGCGTGAGCCGCGCCCGGGTTTCCCCCCGGGGATCGACTGCGCGGGTGCAACGACATGACCAGGTCGGCCGGGTTCACGTCCGCGGGAGGAGGCGGTTGGACCGGCGATTTGTC
>Ga0100395_1004544_pt1 | contig 9920 bp, 8 predicted proteins | sample CryGeymeta201519_FD_81542 | JGI IMG/M metagenome (GOLD analysis project Ga0100395, IMG submission 81542) | Groundwater microbial communities from Crystal Geyser aquifers in Utah, USA - Crystal Geyser metaG 2015-19 | ecosystem: Environmental > Aquatic > Deep subsurface > Groundwater | place: USA... | reverse complement strand
GAACCGAAACCCGAGCCACAACCCGAACCAGCTCCAGTACCTAAACCAGAACCGAAACCCGAGCCGCAACCCGAACCAGCTCCAGTACCTAAACCAGAACCGAAACCCGAGCCGCAACCTCCTCCTCCAGAAGTCTTTATTCCTGAACCGCTAAAAACGGAATATGGGGTGGGAATAGTTTCCGATCCGACGAGAATTGAACAGGGCATCGGAGGTATGGCTCAACATGATAGATCAAATAATAATAAAAAAGGAAATGTTTGGAAAAACTTACTTAATTTGGTTCCTTTGCCTGGTCTTTTTAAACCAGCAGATTTTACCCGAAATTTTGTCCAAAATACGCTTTTAAAGGGATCATTTGATGTCCGGTCGATGGGTTTTTCCCGGACTTTGACAGAGATAGCCACGACAGAGCATGCTGGACTTGATGAAAGTATCCCGATCAATTTACCACAAGAAATTATAGATAAGGTACGTGAAGAAGGAAAAAAAATAAAAGCCAGTAAGAATTGGTTTGCGCAAAGATGGATGGATTTTAAAGATATTCCAACAGGTTTATTTGGTATTTATGAAAATTCTGAAATGAAATTGGGCGAAGAATGGTTTAAAGCAAACGGTAAGGAAATGGTCGAGTCTGCGAAAAAAACTAGCTTAGCTGAACAGACAGAACTTGGGGAAAGATTTGCCCTGAAAGGGGATAACAAAGATGTAATCTCGACTCAGGTTGGGGAAACCCGGTATAAGCTTGATGAAGTAATCACGGATCAACCAACTCGTGATGCACTTCAATCAAAGATAAAAGAATTAATTGCTACTTTTGCAAAAGGAACAATTGGAGAGGAAGAATTGTTAAAACAATTTAATGTTTATTATAATAAAGAAGTCTTGCCTAAAGTTGATGTTACCAAACAAAAAGAAATCACCGGTACAAAAAATATTACCGACTCGGTCGAACTTTCTTCCAATCTTCTTCGGATAGCTCGTGAAATGAAAATTGAAGATCAAGTAGCTACTGATGGAACTAAAAAAACCCGTTATCAACGTTATCAGGATGAAAAAGACGGTGACGAGACGATGTGGAATAAATTGCACTTTGATATTTATCTTGGAAAAGGAAAATACGAAGTCGCCAGAGGCGAAGTCAGGCTGACGAATTCGGAAAAAAGTCTGATCCATAGAATGGTTGAAAGGAAATATAAGAGAAAAAATGACCTATACCAAAGTGCTTTGTTGGAACTAGGAAAGGACATTGTTATTTATGGTGGGGCATATGTATTTGGTAGTCAAGGATTGGGAAGGTTAATCGCAAAACACTATGTTCCTGGCCTTGGAGTTGCGACTATGATCGGAACAATGGCTGGTAGAGAAGGAGGTCTTATATCGAAAAAAGGGAAGCTATACGGATGGAGAGGGAAAGCAGTCTCTGATTTTGAACAGGTATCGAGAGAGACGGCTAGTGGAAGAAAATCAAAAGCAGATGCCAAACTAAGGCCAACATTTGAAGCGGCCATGGTTGACCAAGTAAAGGCAACCGATCTAATCGGATCGATTGATGCGCAATTACAAAAAGAAACATTAGGTCCCGATGAACAAAAACAGCTTCTTCAAGCTTTAGCCCAGGCTAAAGCCAGATTGAGATTAACCGATTTTTCAACTAAAAAAGGTAAGGCTTTATTTAATACAATTGGGGAAATTGATGTTGCACAAAATTTTATCGGCTTTTCAGTAGATAATAATAATGCCGAAATGACCGCATTGACAGCCAGGATTATTCAGGGTGGAAATAAACTGGCGGAAATAAATCCTGAGCTTTATGGAAAATTAAAAGACTATCAAAATTTGTATGAAGCTCAGCTTCGGGTAGGAAGCATAGAAGATAAAGTGATTTTAGCTCTCTCAAGAGACGCCGGCATCACCCAAGATGAAGCCCGAGCAAAAGTGGCCGAGCTATTTACAGAGTTAAATTTAGGAATTGATAATAAAGATAGAAAATCGTTAGAAGCGTCCGCGAAAACGTTGGCGTGGTTAGTTGATAAAAAAGCTTTGACTACTGGACTTTTTGCTGTGGTAGTTTCACCAATCGTTGGAACTGAGATGAAAGCTGTTGAAGAAGCATTCTCTGGGGTAGGGGCTCTTATTTCTGGTCATATTGGCGAATGGTTAACTAATTGGGATCTAGTTGGTCAAGGCAATGTGCCATTGACTTATGACGCTAATCACAATTTACAAAGCGGGCTATCACCTTTACAAAAAGATGTTTTGGCCGTTGAAAATTGGTCAAAAGATATTAAAGGTTTTTTTGAATCAACCCCAAAAGAACATATTGAAACTATTGATCCCGGTGTTCAATTAGCATTACCTAGAGGAGTAGAGCATGGTGTGGTCGGAGGTCGTCCAAATCAAGATGTTTTGGTAGATACCCGGACAGGAGAAGTCTTGGTTCACTTGGAACATTCGACTTTAATTCATAATGACCAAGGAGAGTTGATGGTACGGAATGATGATACTCAAGTAGAAACACCAGCTGCAACTGTTTTTGCTGCTTTTGAAAAAAATGGAATTCATTTGGTCCCGGATCATAGTCATGATGTAGTTAGTCCTGGAGGTAGCGAAACAGTCTTTCATGCTGGAACTCTACATCCAGATGATAGTGTGGTTGTTGACGGAAAACCTGTGACGACAACAATCCCTGATAATACTCACTGGGTAAAAGATGGAGATAAATGGGATTTGAAATCTCTTGATGATAATAATATCTTGATTGATAATGCCACAATTAAGTCCAATGGAGAGATAAACCTTCATGGTGCAAACGTTGATAATACAATCGTTCATGTTGATCAAGGGCCTTCTATTCCAGATCCAAATTCCGGCGGAGGAGGCTCAGAAAAAATATTTGATCATGCTCTCACCAATAGAATTGTTTGGGGCCATAACGGTCATTCTCCACCGATTGAGACTACGGACAGAAGCAATATTATTGCAACCAGTGATCCGGAACGTCCGGGACTTGCTATCCGTTTTCCTGACGATACATTCCGTAATCCAGATTTAAAAACGAGTGATCCCTTAGCCATCTCTAGTTTTCAAAAAGCGTTTGATAATCATGAGTTAAGCGCCTTGCTTGAAATTAAAGGACTCCATGGTGTCAATGATGGTCATATTATTTTGAAAGATTGTTTTGTAAAAGAAGGGGATCACTTTGTTTTAAATTTAGATCCAACCAGTGATAAACCAATTGAACTCGGAGACGGGACAATGACGACGATGGGGGAGATTGCTCGGGCGATCTTAAATGAAGATGAACTTAAAAAACATCCATTTGGTCCACTTGATTCAGAATTTACTGGGCAGTTTAATGTCTTAAAGCTTGGTAATAACGGACAACTTGGTCATATTTTGATGGGGGTAACGCCTGATGATAAAAATTTATACGGATTTCAGCCAATTGATGGTGAGCAAAAGATATTCTTGGCTCTTCATGAATATACCGGATCGGATCCTATTGACGCTGACGCGTCGATAAATACTGGTCCGTCATTGCCTGCAGAAACTTTATTTAATTCAACCATCAGTGTTGGCGATATTTTAAGCAATAAACCTGATACCACGTCTTTAGGTTATAAAATAGAATATGATCAAAGCACAAATCCTTTACTTAATATACTTTCTGGTTTACGATTTGTCACAATCAGAGAAAATGTGGAAAAAAGTGTTAGGGGAAAAGAGGGGGCTACGATTCCACCAATTCCTCAACCAAAACTAACTCCTCCTCCAAAACCAACTCAAGATGATCCTGAAGACGCAAGAAAAAAACTAGAAAAAATAGCTGAAGAAAGTAAAAGAGTAGTAAAATTAGCTAACTTGCCAGTCATTGAGGAAGAAAAAATAGAAAATGGCAAACCCTTAGAAGGGAGAGTAAGAGGAAGTGGGCCAGTGAAATTTGAAAAAGATAATCCTCGTGGGGAAGAAGAGTATGAAATTCATGGCAAAGATAAAAATGATGTTTATTTAAGAGCTTTAATAAATGATCCTTCACTACAAATTAAAATGATTGATGAGACCAATTATGCTTTGATTCCTATTCTTTCTGATAAAGGAGTCGATGTTAATTTAAATAGAGTTTTTCTGGTGGGCGATAAATTATGTAAATTAATTGTTGGAACCGATTCGATATATTTTGATGAAATTGAAAAAGCTGATTCAGATAGAATCAAAAACTTAGAATGGTTCAAAAAAATTTGACTTTAGTTATTAATTTTATTATTCTGAAAATATGGCAGATCAAAATCAAGATAAAAATCTTCTGAAAAACCAATCGCAGAGTATTCGTGATCAAGTGGCTTTGCTGTCTTTTGTAGAAAACTTAATCAAGGAAAAAAATGATCCGATTAAGCCCGATGCTTTACCTCAAGTAAAAGTGGCGATGCTTAATGAGTTAAATGAGATGATAAATACCCGTATGGTGAGATTACTCGATGCTCCAGATCAAAGAGAACTTGATATTTTATTAAAAAATAAAGTATCAGACGAAGAGCTTGATAAGTTTTTTGAAAATAAAATTCCTAATTTAACTGTTGAATTGGCATCGGTACTAATTGATTTTAGAGTCGCTTATTTATTACCTTTGCCATCAGATAAGAAAGAAGATTTGACTCCGCCTCCTCCCGCTCCGGTTATTTCGTAGGAACGGGAACAGTTGAATTTAGGAGAGTATTTAGGTGGCCTTTTATTGTAGGAGAAATTTCCAGACTGTTAAAATTAGTCAAAATTTCCTGCTTCTGTCCTAAAGTTAGATTTCCATAAATAAAGCTTTGAGTCAAAGGATAATATTTTGCCGTATTTGCCGATGTGGGTTTATTTGCTTCATATTGCATGAGAGAATAAATGATTGAAGTAAAATGAGGTCTTCTTGTAATTAATTTTCCGTCTTGAACTTTTTTACGATCATCAATCGCACTAACTATTTCCCTAAAACCATCTCTGGTAAAATATGCGCGGACAAATATTTCGAAGGCTTTATCATTTTTTATTCCTCGGTCTTGAGAAATCAAATTTTCTAGAGCATATAAAATCTCTCTTTCACCCGGATAAGCCGGTATATCAAGTTTCATTCCAGTCGGACGACCATAAATTTTTGTCAATTCATCACCCATTGATTTAACCCACTGATTAGTCAATTCAACAGTGACCGCTTCCATCAATCCACGACCACGTTCTTGATAACTAAATTCAACCCCCTTAGGTGTTTCTCTAAGATTTTTTGGTTTGGCAACTTTTAATCCAAGTTTACCGGTAAAAGATTCCAATTCTTGTTCTTTGCCCTGATTATCTTTTGCTGTTAATTCCCAAAAAGCCAGATCTCCCAACAAATGAGTGTATTCATGAGGATGGATTTCTGTCAAAAGTCTACGAAAATATTGCTTTCTTTCTGGAAGTGACAGATTGTCCCATGACTTACCCAAAATTCGTTGAGCCGAATCTGCAATATTATCAATATTTAGAAAAATGACTGGATATTTAATATCGACAAAAGCCAATCCTTTTCCAGTATTATCATGGGCTTTGGCGATTGGTCCGGAAACTGGAAGAATTTGAATTTCTTCGGTAGCCGGTAAGTTTATATGATAGTTTTTCTTAATAAATTCCCGGTAGTGAGTCAAAACTTCTTTATCAACGAAATCTAACGAGAGTTGTTTTAACTCTTGTTGTGTCAAACCAAATTTATCAAGTTGCGCTTGGGTTTCTGCAAGTTGTTTTTCAACAATACCGGAAAGTTCCCTGATATCATATTGATCAAACGCTTCAGGACTATAGGATTTAAGATCGTGAGCAAGTTTTGCGCCTGAATTCTAACTGGAAGTGCACCACTTAGGTTTATAGGTATTTTTGTATTTTATCATTTTAAATAAATATTCCTTCGGTGTTTTGTAGCCCAAACATTTTCTTGGGGTATTATTTATTTTATCTTCAATAATTTTAATATCTTTATCAGTAATTGAAAGTAGACTTGTTCCTTTTGGAATATATCGTCTTATGCGACCAATTGTATTTTCAACAGTTCCTTTCTCCCAGGAATGGTAAGCGTTACAATTGTATACTTTTACTCCTAAAATTTTGCTCCAAATTAAAGCTTGATGATTTTCAGGACCGTTATCAATCGTTAGAGATTTTTTAAGTCTTTTAGGAAGAGATGTTAGTGATGATTTTAGTCCTTCAGTTTTTTGACTACTTGTTTTGTTTTTAACAAATACTATTTTAGTATATCTCGTTAATCTCTCAACCTCGGCTGAGAGCGCCTTAGGCTCGTGTCTTTTACCCTCCATCAGATCTCCTTCCCAATGACCGAGTGTTGTCCTGTTATTGATTAGATAATGACGTTTATCTATTGAAATGACATTTTTTATTCGACCTAATTTCTTGGTTGATTTGCCTATTAACTTTCTTCTTCTTTTATGTTTTCGCACTAAATGTTTAATAAAGTCCCGTCTTCTTTTTTTAGTTTTGTAAATATACGAATATATTGTGTCTTTACTAATTGACTGTGCTTCTTTTGTTTCAAGTTTAAGACGACCGGAAATTGTCTCTGGACTCCATTTTTCTCGAAGTTTATCCCGAACAAAAAGATATATCTCTGGATTTTTTAATGGTGCTTTATGTCTTTGTTTTTTAGTGATATTCTCATATCTTGTTTGAGCCTTACAGGGAAGATAAGCTCTTCCGTACTTACAATTTCTTTTTAACTCTCGTGCGAGAGTGGTATGTGATCTGCCTAAATCCTTTCCAATACTTCTTAAGGACTTACCTTGTTTCAAGGCTCCAAATAGTAATTCTCGCTCCCTTAGAGACAGTTGGTCATATGGTGTCATAGTGCTTTCCTCCTTTAGATTGATAACTCAACCTATTATACTATAGGTGGTGCACTTCGTTTTAGAACTCATCGCGTAGGTAAGTTCTTTTGGAAATATTCTTATGTCACTCTCGAGTCTTTTGTATTTCCAATAATATTCACCTGATTGAGGTTTAAGTGACGGACTTGATCTTCTAGTATTAGTTAAGGTTTGATTTTGATCAAGCCATGTAAGTAATCTCTCTTCGTCAGGGTTTAAATAATTTATTCGAAGTTGAGGGTTTTGTGGTGTCGTAATTTCTTCGTTCGCTTGACTAATAAACTCCTGTTTTGTGCCTTCATCAATTAATTTTAATTTAGCCCGAATTGATGCTTCAACTAATTCTGAACTATTACTGCCAAAGATATTGGCCATTTTTTTTATCTCCGGTAATCCTTGATTTAATAATTCGTCCAAATTAGCTTCAGGATTAGATTCTTTAAGCTGACTAAATTGATGAACGACACTACCAACATATCTATCAATGGCCGAAGTTTTATTGTCCCCGGTGAAATATGTATTATATAATCCATTGCCTCTTTTTCAGTAAAATTTTCTTGGTTGACGAATTTGACAACGTCCGTTACCCATGATTTCATCTGAGCCTCGTAAGTATTTAGACTTGGATCGCTATCTGCTTTATTTTTCCAATAATCTGTTCTTTCATTAGTCGAGGCAATATTTAATTTATCAAAAGTCTCCTGATTGATATCTTTTAAGCCTTCGTTTGAAACTTTTTGTAGTTTTAAATTATTAGGATTTAAGGCCTCTGAACCAAGTAATAACCTTGCTTAGAGAGCTACAGTTTGTTTAGCAGTTGTAAATACTTCAGGCGATTTTTGTACTTCATTATTTCCGTCCATTAGAATTAAGTATACTAAATGGTGGAATGGTGCATGGCGATATTGATGAGTACACAAGTATTTTAGAAGTAATTCCTTTTAAATATATTTCATCGATCGGTTATTTTATTAACAAGGATCCAAAAGTACTTGAAGCAGACATTGCGGAAAAAAAAGACCAAAAGCGAGCACAGAATAAACAAGTTCTATGGCGAATGATGGTTCGTCATGCAGAAGATACTCCCTCAATTCAACAGTTGCCTGACAAAAAATCTTCCACTCAAAAAATAAAAGATGCAATAAAAAAATCGGCCATAATTGATGAACATTTAAACATTGATATGATTTATACTTTTTTATCAAAAGATGTAGTCGATATATATTCGCAATTAGAAGCAAATCTACTAAAATCATTATATCCAGAATATATTAGTGAGTTGAGTGAGTATGAAAATATTGGAATACCAGCAACAGAGAATGAGTGGTCGGTAAAAAGCTTTGTAAAAACATATGTTTTAAAGCTTCTTGACTTTAGAGTAATCGAAAAAGCAGTTTATGAATTATTAATTGAAAATAACCTTGCTGATAAGTCTGCTGAAGTAATGAAAAAATATCGGCAACTTTTAGAAGATAAAAATGGTTTTGGATATAAAATTAATGATAATGCAGATAAAGTTTGGACAGAACTTGAACAAAAAAACAAGTTACTATCTTAATACGATCGTGCCGAGATAGTAAATATTAAACATTGTTTATTGGGATACCATACACAAATGAATTTGCTCAAGCATATATCCCTCAAAAGTATTAAAAAGAAGAACTTAATAGTTTTAAAAAGGCTTTGAAGGAGCAATGATTTTTATCAACAGGGACGATAAATTTTTTCAAAAACTGGAGCAAAAAAGTGACTTGATTTTTTATCATTTGGTCAGATTAGTTTCTCAAGAATTAGTCAAATTTTCTTCACCACGGAATATGGAAATCGCCTTTGATTGGCTCGGAAAACTAATTAAAAATGCCTACCTTGCCAATAAAGAATTTTCTAACAAGAATAATTATTTCTAATTACTATCTTGACACGATCGTACAAAGATAGTAATCTTATTTTAAGATGAAGAAAAGAACAAGACTTGTTAAATATGGGGAAATATCAAAGGGAGTCCTCACCTATTTTGGTGATGCGTTGATGGCCGGTTATTCTTCAATCGAAGGCAGAAGGGGAGGGATAAGCCCAATGATGATTATGGGTTATCTTGAAGATTTATTAAAATCAATAAAAACAGATCAAGAGAAAAACAGGAAGTTACTGCGGGTTTTAAAAAATCTCGAAAAGCAAGAGATATTAGATCTTCAAGAAAAAGATGGCAAGGTAATAGTTTATCTTAAAAACAAAAATCATCCAAAGATTGTCGAGTACTCAATAAAAAATATATTGGAATTTAAGAAGAAAGAAAAAAAGTGGAATGGAAAGTGGTTTCTGGTATTTTTTGATGTTCCTGAAATTCAGAGGAATAAACGAGATTATTTAAGAAAACTATTAGTTAGATTAGGTTTTTATCAATACCAAAAAAGTGTTTACCTTTTTCCCTATGAGTGTGAAAAAGAAGTGACATTAATAAAAAAGATTGTTGAGGGGGCAAAATATATGAAATATATCATCGCAGAAAAAATCGAAGACGAAACAAACGCTAAAGCATATTTCAAATTACTATCTTAGTACGATCGTGCCGAGATAGTAAATATTAAACATTGTTTATTGGGATGCCATACACAAATGAATTTGTTCGAGTATTTAGGGCAAATCAGTGTAAGACATCAATGGAAGACATCAGCGGAAAACATCAGTATAAAACAAATCAGCGTAAGACGGGTAATCAGTTTATATTAGGCGGGTTCAACTCCAAGTAATCGAAGAACGACCTCTTTTCTATATCTTCTATCTCCTCGTGAGTTAATTCGAATAGCTGGGAGCTTGCCTTTTTTGCCCCACCTTTTTATCGTCAGTGGAGAAATTCGAAGCAAGTCGGCAACCTCACGGATGGTCATCAAATCCGGTAAATCTGATAGCGATACTTTTGGTGTAGTTTTATTCAAGAATGACATAGTTTGTATTATATACCAATTAATTTAAAATTTGTTATTCAATTGTTATTTTAATTTTGACATTTGACATTTTGCTGTATATAAT
>Ga0100395_1004535_pt1 | contig 9937 bp, 13 predicted proteins | sample CryGeymeta201519_FD_81542 | JGI IMG/M metagenome (GOLD analysis project Ga0100395, IMG submission 81542) | Groundwater microbial communities from Crystal Geyser aquifers in Utah, USA - Crystal Geyser metaG 2015-19 | ecosystem: Environmental > Aquatic > Deep subsurface > Groundwater | place: USA... | reverse complement strand
ATCGACCATTTTATTCTGCAGTATTATCAAAATCTTAAACCAGAACTGCCAGAAACAGATTTTTTTTCAGGTGTATCAATAAAATAATCACGCATAAGTGTTGTTGACTATGAATTTTTATTGGTGTTATGCTTGATCTAAACATACTTATAAAATATTTAAAGTAGGGAGGTGAAAAAATGGCAGATAAAGAGTATCCTGATGAAAAAATGTTAGGAGTGATAGCTTATTTAGGATGGTGGATTACAGGTCTTATTCTTCTTATAACTCAGAAGAAAAATGCCTATGTCCGTTTCCATGCCATGCAGTCTACGTTACTATTCGGTGCAATCACATTATTATTCCTGGTTTTCGGAATAGTGCCGATTATAGGATGGATAATTGGACTATTAATTTCTCCTGTCATATGGATAGTTACTTTCGTACTGTGGTTACTTCTGATGTGGAAGGCTTATAACGGAGAAAAATACAAACTTCCTTATTTTGGTGATTTGGCAGAGAAACAACTTGAAAAGATGAAATAATCAAAGACAGAGGTTCGCTGAAAATAGCGAAAATAATATCTGGAATAAAGAGTAAATCATGATATTTAATAACCGATTTACAGCTGGTAATTTGCTGGCTGACAAACTGGAGATTTATAAAAACGATAAGGAATTGTTAGTGCTTTCTGTTCCAAGGGGAGGAGTAGTTGTCGGTAGCCAAATTGCATATCATTTAGATACCCCCCATATAGCAATAGTCGTAAAAAAATTATCTGCACCTCATAATAAGGAGTTGGCAATTGGCGCGATATCTTCAGATGGCAGCAAAATAGTTCGATGGGATTTACTATCTAAAATCGGCATTTCAAAGGAGTACCTAACAAATGAGGTCCTTAGTAAAAAAAAGGCGATAAAAATACTGGAAAGAAAACTACAGGGTAATGACCTTTCCTCAGAAATAATTAAATTCAAGAAATATGTATTAGTTGATGACGGTATAGCAACGGGAGCGACAATACTGGCCGCCATAAGACAAATGAAGAGCATAAAGATGGTTGGGGAAAAGGAACGGATGGCCGGACTTATTCTTGCTATTCCCGTGATTGCCAAGGAGGTTTATAATAAGTTAAGTTCAGAAGTTGAGGAAATAGTTTCTTTGGATATACCTGATAATTTGATATCCGTAGGACAGTTTTACAAAGATTTTTCTCAAGTGTCGGATGAAGAAGTCATAAGGCTCCTAGAAAACAAAATATGAAATTAATCGTCGGACTCGGAAACCCCGGAGATAAATATACTTATACCAGACATAATATCGGTTTTATGGTGGTGGAAAAGTATGTGAAAGATGTACTGCCCCTGATGCCTTCTCTGAAAGCTTGGAAGAAGGATAAAAAATTCTTCTGTTTACTCTGTAAATTAAACAATTGTATAGTAATAAAGCCTCAAACTTACATGAATCAGTCCGGAAGTGCAGTGAAGTCAGTAGCAAATTTCTACAAAATTAAGATTGAAGAAATTTGGGTAGTACATGACGACATTGATTTGCCTACAGGGAAGATCAAGATAAGGAAGGGTGGGGGAAGTGCCGGGCATAATGGAATAGAATCTATAGTAAATCAACTAGGTAATCCTGATTTTACAAGATTTAGACTGGGTATCGGTAAAGGTAAGCTTGATTTACACCATAACACAGATAAAAATCTCCACAGGAGGGAAATAGAGAAATTCGTACTATCTCCTTTTAAAGATACTGAAGGAGGGGATATCAAGAAATTAGTAAAGAAAACTAATGAGGCATTAAAGATGGCAATTGAAAAAGGGATAGAAACGGTGATGAATAGGTTCAACTAAGGTTGATTGCTGGAAGGTCAGACGTAGAGATATTTTTTTTCAATGTTAGGCAACAAAGGTAAAATCCTTTTTTTGAAGATAAAACTAAGAGTATTCAATATGAGAAGGTAAAAGACAGAAATTCCGCTTGCGAACAACAATCTTTCCATTGCTGTTTGGGGAATCAGACTCAGCCAGATTTCTTTACTTAGTCCAAATGTCCAGACCCACAGTGCGCCTCCAACGGCATGAGCTGTGAAAGTAGCACCCAGACTTCTGATAAACAGATTTTTTCTGAAGAAGTATGAGGCAATCGGGATAAGCCAAAACATGGAATATTGCCAGGCGGATCTTCCTATCGGATGTAAGTTAAAGGCTATTATTGCCAAAAAAGGAACGATAATATTTGCCGTTCTTTTTTTAGCAAAGTAGAAGACGGCAAAAAGGGTGGGAAAAATGCGGATAATGCCTCCAAAATCAAAATTCTTCCCGTGTAAAATTATATTTACAACTTGTATTAAGAATACGGAGAATATCCCGGGAACACTTCCTAACACGGCTCCGAAAGAGGGGGCGATAAAGTCAAACAGGGTGAATTTAGTATTTGAACCAAGTACTCTGGAGAATGGGATTTGTAATGAGATAAAACCAACGAAGGTGAAAATAAAAATTGAAACCAGTGTTTTGTTTTTCATAGTTCTTATTCTAACAAATCTATTATTACTGTCAACGGTAAATTAATTTTCGCCTGATCCGCGCTTGTTTGTTATAATGCTTACGTTATGTTGACTACATTAGAAGAAGCTCTTATATATTTAGAGAAATATATTCCTCGCCCGCAAGCGAAATTTCCCGGACTAATTGGATTAAAACGCATTGAGAAATTGCTGTCTATATTAGGAGCTCCTCATCTTTCTTATCCTACCATCCATGTGGGAGGGACATCGGGAAAGGGTTCCACAGCGACGTTTATCGCCTCGATACTAGCCACAAAATATAAGGTTGGTTTGTATACAAGTCCGCATCTTATGAAGGTGAATGAGAGGATAAAGATAATAAGGAAAGTCAAAAGTCAAAATGCAAAAGTCAAAAGTACAATTCAAAATTCAAAAATATTTCATACACTTGATATTTCTGATAGAAACTTTATTCGTGTGCTTAATTTGTTAGTTCCATTAATTGCGGAGATGGATAATACTAAGTATGGTCCGCCAAGTTATTTTGAAATTATCACGGCGATGGCTTTTCTGTATTTTAGAACGCAGAAAGTTGATATTGCTGTAATTGAAGTAGGATTGGGCGGTCGGTATGATGCCACCAACGTAGTTAAACCTTTGGTTGCTGTGCTTACCAACGTTGGTCTTGATCATACGGAGGTCTTGGGTAATACAGTGGAAGAAATTGCACTTGATAAAGTAGGTATAATTAAAAAAAACATTCATGTTGTAACGGGAGTTACACAACCCTCCGTAAAGAAAATTGTACGAAGTAAATGTTCGGAAACTAATTCTCAATTGTTACTCCTTAATAGAAACTTTTCGTATAAAGTAAAGAAGATAGACTTGAATGGTAGTGTATTTGATTACCGGGGAAGTAGTGAATACCAGAATTTAAAGACAGGGCTTGTCGGAGAACATCAGATAAGAAATGCAAGTTTGGCGATAAAAACAATAAAGCAATTATCAATTATCAATTATCAATTTACAATTGGTGAGATCAGACAGGGTTTAAGAAATGCCTATGTATCTGCTAGATTTGAAATTCATAACCGAAAACCATTAGTTATCCTTGATGGAGCACATAATCAGGATAAGATGAAAGCTTTGGTAAAGGCAGTTAAAGTAATCTATCCGGGGAAAAAAATAACAGTAATTCTGGCAATAAAGAGTGATAAAAACGCCAAGGATATTCTGCGAGAACTGGTAAAAATTTCTCAAAGAATTATTTTAACCCAATATAGATTGAGAACAGATGTAGGCGATACGGTTTCACATGATCCTAACCTCCTTTCCAAAATCGTAAAAGAAATAGACCCTGCAATAGACATAATGAAGATTAAAAGTCCTCTTGAAGCGTTGAGATATGCTTCTTTCCATGTTTCTTCCAGAGATTTGATTCTGGTAACAGGATCGCTATACTTGATAGGAGAGATTAAAAAATTTTCAATGGTTTAAATATGGGTAAAAGAGTGTTTTCAATGCAGAAATTAGGAGATATATTAATAGGTTTTAATCCTTTGAAGGATAAGTACATATCTCGCGAGTTTCAGTCGTACGGATACTATCTGGCTGAAGAGCTGAATGATATGACCCATAAATCTTTGTATATAAAGCTTGCCAAGATCATTCCCAGGGCGCTTCTTGAAAAGGCTTTTTCATACGCGAAGGATTCCAATTCGAAAAAAAGAGGAGCAGTTTTCATGAGGAAATTGAAAGATCTTGGTGCTTGGCAAAAAGACAAGAAGAAAGATACCAAACCTAAAAAGCAAGTTGAGGATGTATACTGATCCCGATTTGATCGGGATGCAGTAAGAAGGATATACCTTTCTAACCGATATGGATAAAAGTATAAAGAGGGTTCATGTTTATATTTCCGGTGAAGTGACAGGAGTGGGTTTCAGGTCATGGACTCTTCATAATGCCAGGAAGTTGGGTCTGATCGGGTGGGTGAAGAATACTGCCGATAGCAAGGTGGAAGCAGTCTTTGAAGGGGTAAAAGACAGGCTTTGTAATATGATAAAAAAATGTAAAAAAGGTCCTGAAGTTTCCTTCGTGGAGAGTGTAGATGAACAATGGCAAGAGGCAAAGGGTGAATTTCAAACGTTTGAAATTAGAAGTTGAGAAGAAAAGTTTATAGTTCTTGCCAAAGAATCATAAATGTGCATAAAATGGATATATGGACATGAAAAAACACCAGGTTTTTGGGGTATGGTTTATCATTTTTCTTGTCTGGGCCTTCTACCGCGCTTACTTCAGATTACCCGAATGGTTAGATGAATTTGTAATAAAGCCGATCGTATTTGTATTACCTGTTGTATATATAGTCGTCCTTAGAGAAAAAAAGAAATTGTCCTCACTGGGATTTTCCTCCAAACCAAGGGATATTATGTTTGACTTTTTTATAGGTGTTTTCGTAGGTATTCTTTTTGCCATGGAGGGGTTATTTGCCAATTACCTGAAATATGGCAGGTTTTCTTTCACCCCCGTTTCAGCGTTAAATATAACCGGAGGTTTATACCCTTTTCTCATCCTTAATCTTTTCACCTCAATCTGGGAGGAGATATTGGGTAGGGGATATCTCTACCAGAGGCTTCTTTCAATATCTAAGAACCAGTTCTGGGCGGCCAGTTTATCCAGCTTTCTTTTTCTTCTGCTTCATATACCTATCATGTTTACCAGGCTTAATCTGATGGGGATTTCTTTTGCCGTTTATCCTTTCTCCATACTGCTTCTGGGCATAACCAATTGTTATATCTTTTCCGCACGAAAATCCCTGACTCTGCCTATCCTTCTTCATACCTTCTGGAACATGACCGTGGCTTTGTATCTGTAAAGTATTTTTCATCTTTATATAGATTCTTTCTTATATAAACTATTATAACTATACTGTTATGATTGGCTGAAGTTGCATAAATGCAGTTGATATTATAAAATCCTGGGGCTAATAATTTCTGCAATCCTTATATGACAGCTGAAGCCTTCGTTACTGCTTATAATCAACTTGAATCCAGCCTTATAACCGTAGTACAAAATCATCCCTCTTTTCAAAAAGAAACAGCAAGAAGAACAGCTATGGAAGGAGGTATATCGGTTGGGTCTCCAATAATATTTCCGGGGGCAGAAAATGAACAATGGCAGTATTCACGACGCGTAGAATATTCACCAACTGAGTATAGTCGGATAGTAATAAGGAGAGAACTTATATCGTCTGAAGGTAACGATGCATTAATTAGAGAGAGTCTGGAGTTAAAAAGAACACCGCCAGAGGTTGGAGAAAACCCAAAAATGGTAATAATCAGTTATGGTAGGGAAGTGACAGACAATAGCGCTCCTTCTGGAAAACGGACTTTCCATAATATAAATGATGATATTGCCGTTGAAAAAGGGAACATCCTCATCCAGAAACTGACTGTCACAACTGATGCCCAAGCTGTAAAACTATCTGTTGCGGAGACAGCTGTTACTGACCAAATTCCTCCTCCGCCGGGTGAAGATGATAAATTTTACCAGAAGTCTCAAAAATTCGGGGGAAACGAGTTGATAATAAAAATTGAAAGAGAGGGACATACCTTAATTCGGATTATTGGCAGCATGGATTGTGGAGGACTTGAGTCTTTAATTCGAGTGCATAAAAATCGGGTTTATTTTGCTCAAGGTTTAACCAAAAGAGAAGGTGGTAAATATTCCTTTGGCTCCTTACCATTAGAAGAATTTATCAGGTTTATGAGAAGAAAAGGAGGAAATACTGCCGCAAACAAACTTAGATATGTGTTGGGGACTATCGTAAGAGAAGAATTGACTAGAGACGAGGTGATCCAGAAAATGGGGTGGAATGGGGAAGCGATTACTCAAACCTAATTCGATTAAGGATCGTAAAGTCAGAGTTTTAACTTTTTCAACCTCAACGAGTTGCTGACTACCGAAATGCTGCTAAGGGCCATAGCACCGGCAGCAAAAGCAGGGTTTAAAAGCATATGCGTAAAAGGATAAAAAACACCCATGGCAACCGGGATGAGAATTATATTGTAACCAAATGCCCAAACCAGGTTCATTCTTATTGTCCGCATGGTTTTTTTGGATAGGGAAATGGCAGTATAAACAGACACAAGGTCTTTATTCATAAGCGTGATATCTGCAGCCTCTATAGCTACATCAGTACCGGTGCCCATGGCTATCCCTACATCTGCCGCTACCAAAGCCGGAGCATCGTTTATACCGTCTCCGACAAAACCTACGATCTTACCTTCTTTCTGTATTTTTCTGACTTCAGTTTCCTTTTCCCCCGGCAGTACTTCCGCAAGTACTCTTTTTATACCTAATTGTTCTGCTACTGCTCTGGCGGTCTTTTGGTTGTCTCCGGTAATCATAGCCACCTCAATACCAAGTTTCAGGAGTCTAGATACACCTTTTAGAGCTGAATCTTTCAACGTATCTGAAACAGCGATAAGGCCATATACTTTCAGTGAGTTTTTACCGTTTTCCCCCGCGGCCAAAACCATGACAGTCTTTCCTTCATTTTCCAGTTTCTCTATGCTTTCCTGATAGTTTTCAATCGGTATTCCTTCTCTATTCATCAATCTGGCGTTGCCAAAGACGACTTTGCGGTTTTCTATCGATCCTTCCACACCCAGTCCGGAAATAGCCTGAAACTTGGATACTATCGAAAGGGGAATATTTCTTTTCGTAGCTCCATTTAAGACCGCTTCGGCAAGCGGATGTTCGGAATCCTTTTCCAGAGAGGCTGCCAGTCTTAGTATTTCCTTTTCCTCTTTATTCTTATAAGGAATAATATCTGTAAGTTCCGGTTTGCCGTTTGTCAGTGTGCCTGTTTTGTCAAAAATAACGGTATTTATTTTGTGGGCTGTTTCCAGGCTTTCGGCATCTTTAATTAAAATTCCGTGTTGCGCACCAAGGCCGGTGCCTACCATGACAGCCGTAGGCGTGGCCAGTCCCATGGCACAAGGACAGGCAATTATAAGTACTGATACCATACTAAGAAGGGCAAGCGAAAGGGATGGGGAGGGACCAAAGACATACCAGAGGACAAAAGTGGCAATTGCCAGCATAAGGACAACCGGTACGAAATATGAGGAGATAAGGTCAGCCAGTCTCTGGATAGGGGCTTTGCTGCCTTGGGCAACTTCCACGAGCTGGACAATTTGGGAGAGCATCGTGTCTTTGCCTATTTTGGTCGCTTTGAAGGTGAATGTACCTGACTTGTTTATCGTGGCTCCCACAACACTTCCTCCCATAGCTTTAAAAACAGGGATGCTTTCACCGGTAATCATGGATTCATCTACAGACGATTCACCTTCAAGGACAATACCGTCAACCGGTATCTTCTCTCCGGGTCTGACTCTGATAATGTCGCCGATCTTTACTTCTTCAATTGGAATGTCTGTCTCCATTCCGTTTCTTAATACCCGGGCAGTTTTTGCCTGAAGCCCGATAAGTTTCTTTATAGCCTCCGAAGTACCTGCTTTGGCTTTTGCTTCAAAAAAACGCCCCAAGAGAATAAGGGCGATTATAAGGACAGATGTATCAAAGTAGGGCATGGGATCCATACCCATCTTGGAGACAACTTGCGGGAAGAAAGTAACAAATACAGAATAAAAGTAGGCGACTGTTGTCCCTAAAGCAACCAAAGTATCCATATTGGCATTTCTTTTTGAGAGAGAGGAGATGGCAGATTTGTAAAATGGCAGCCCGGCCCAGAACTGGATCGGCGTAGCCAGAAGGAATTGGATGAGGTAATCCTTAAAAAAGGCCGGAGCAGTTTTTGAGATAATCGGGAAACTACCCCAGAGGATCATTATACCAACGTAGATAGAAAGAAGTGCTCTTCTACCCAAGATATGTAATTCTTTCTTCTTTCTATCTTCGACTCTTAGATTTTTTTTTCCTTCAGTTTCAATCTTCGCTTGGTAACCTGAATCTTGCACTGCATTTATCAAAGCAGTGCTGTCGGTAAGCGTGGGATCAAAAGAGACTGTTGCTTTTTCCGTAGCCAGATTCACATTGGCCTCTTTGACTCCCTTGACGCTTTTTAAGGACATTTCAATTAGTTTGACGCAGGAAGCACAGTGCATGCCTGTTATGGTTAATTGAAGCTTAGTTGATGGTAGCTTGGTTGATGGTTTGTTGTTCATAGTTTATTGTATAGATTTTTTTAAAGCACTAAGCATACGAGCGATTTTTTCGCAATGTTGATAAATTTTTTCGTATACATCATCAGCAATATATTTTCTATTGTTAGCAATAGTAAGAATGGCAATACATTCATAACAGGATCCTCTAGCCATTACTATGAAATGGTAAAAGTCTTTTTTGGTTCTGCTGAAACCTTCCGCGATATTTAATACGATTGAAATTGAGGCTCTTTTGAACTGATCAGTCAGACTAAATTGTTCATTTTTTGGCCAAACATTCACAATTTGATATATTTGATCAACTAAAACGATTGATTCCTGATAGACTTCCAGCTTCTCAAAATTAAACATATCTTTTTTCCAATAAGCTATCAATTATATAAGATCAACAATAAACTGTTAACAATTTTCTTATTCTATCAACCATGAACCATAAACCATGAACTATGAACCAATTAACCCTTCTTGCCAAAGAAAAACCAGAAAGTGAAGATTATTGCCAAAATTCCGATTATGATCACCAATATTTTGTCTATAGGCATATATTATTTTTTGCTTCTTTTAAAGACCGCCATCACTTCCTCTATGGCTTTTTTGGATTGTCCCTTTTTTATAGAATCAACTACACAGGTATTTAAATGATTGGATAAAAGCAATGAATCTATCTCTTTGAGTGCGGCATTTATGGCCTGGGATTGGTGCAGGATATCGATACAGTATTTGTCGTTTTCCACCATCTCCCGGACTTTTTTGACATGGCCTTCCACGATTTTTAGCCTGTTTATAATGGATTGTTTGATATCTGTATTTTTCATAGATTGAAAATTAAATATTAATAATGATAAATTTATTATCCCCATCGGGGGGATGGGGATGATAATAGCAGAGTCAATGGTCACATGTCAAGCAATTGATTATTTCTTCAAAGTATCAAACAAAATCGATCTCCAGCGGACGGAAATAGTAAGTAAAATTGGAGGGTATCCGGTTAATTCACTTAGAAAGTGGAAAAGAAAAGGCGGAGTGGAAATTTGATTTAGTCTGGAACTGTTGTTCTGCCTTCCTGAAAGAAAATTGATGATTGAAAAATAGGACTTTTTCTAAGCATTTCTCTAAATTCTTTATTATTACAGTACTTACGCACCTTAACAACATAGTGATTGATTTGACAAGCTAAATATAAATGAGGCATAGTCTTACTAGGAGGTAAAGCTATGCCTGCCCAGATTTTTACATATCTTCGTGGTTTGTT
>Ga0100395_1004528_pt1 | contig 9943 bp, 10 predicted proteins | sample CryGeymeta201519_FD_81542 | JGI IMG/M metagenome (GOLD analysis project Ga0100395, IMG submission 81542) | Groundwater microbial communities from Crystal Geyser aquifers in Utah, USA - Crystal Geyser metaG 2015-19 | ecosystem: Environmental > Aquatic > Deep subsurface > Groundwater | place: USA... | reverse complement strand
TACTATCCGAGGGCCACATGAATGTAAAATTTTTCTGGCAGAAAACATCAGTCGGGATGAAGTTTCAATTTTTCCTGAGGCAAATGCTCCAAAAGAAGGAGAATCTATTACCCCAGTAGAAAAAGAAAAATCAGAAAGAATATGTGAAAAACCGACTGATAACTATGGATTTCTTTCAATTAAACTTAATAAATTCAATGAAAGAAAAAGGGAAATCTATATACGGGCCATGGGAACAGATTTAGATACAAAAGAATGTATTTTGTTAATCGGACCACCAAGTCCAAAGATAAAGGTTGACTTGGTGCCTGGCGGATTTATGCCTAATTTAAGAAATGCAATCAGGCAGATAAAACTGGACGGGTTTTGGGATAAAATTTTTGGTGGCGAAGCAGAATTAAAACCACCGGAACCAACCATAACAACTTTCCGTGACCAAATAACCGGACGTTTTGGTAAATTTTCCGGTCTTTTTCTGACCAGCAACAATACCAGATTGGCTGTTCTTACGGTTTTTACTATTCTGATGTGCATAAATGCAGTCAGATATGGTTTCGGCGAGTCAGTATTATTTATGGAAGGGTACCAATATATCGCTCCCATCGTTGAAAAAGCCAATGACGACAAAGTAAAAAGGGCTTTTTTAAAAATTTTTTGGGGAGAAAAGGGGAATCCTTTTATGAGTGAAGTAAAGGCAGACTTTGAGGAATTTGAGGAAAATGAATATGAAGTTGAAATAAAAAAAAGTAGAGAAGAAAGAAGTTGGTTGCCAATTTTATTGGCTATTATATCGCTTATATTTCTGCCAATCTACGCGCTAATTTCATCACGGGAAGAGATTAAACTGTTTATATCTCTTGTTGGTGATATCCGTAGAAGAAAAAAGATGAGTGCAGAAATAACTTCTGATATTTCTTTACCTTCACCATCAACATCCACCGGTGAAGCGACAAAATCGAACACATTTTTAGATGAGTTTAAGAAAGAATTTTATATAGAGAGCATCTTTGAGGCAATTAAACTGTTTATAATAAGAAGGAGATAATTTATGTTGGATAAAATAAAAGAATTTCCATTCACTAGAACCTTGTGCAACTATTCGGAACAGCTGATTCTCATTTTAATGGCATCAGTTGTTATAAAATGGCTGCTTCCGCCAGATGTTAGCATCAGATTCATCTTTCAGCTGATTCTTTCCTTTATTGTGCTGAATATCATGTTCGGCCTTTTAGAAAAAGATTCAGCCATGAAGAGATTCGGCAGAAGGATTATGTTTGTCATTGCCGGAGTCTTGGTCTATTTGGGAGCAAGAATCTTAATCGGGGTATATTTTGTAGGGGTGCCTATCATCCAAACCTACAACGATGCAATAAGCGTCGGCTTCCCCGGGGGATACTTTAGAAACAGCATCCCCAATAGCCTTATGTTTGAACTGGCCTTTTTGCCCATTGGCATGTGGGCATTATACGCAGTGCTGAAAGGCGGAAAGGGCCAGAAAAGGTTGATGCACCTTCTCGTCTTCATCGCATTTTTAACGGTGGCTTGGCAGATCACCCAGCCCGAAAGTGCGCAGGCCATGAAACAATATGGCCAGTCCAAAATCAGAGTTGCCACTAACACTCTGATGCTGGAAAGCCTCGCCAACGAAGCTAAGGCAGCACTGACGATAGCTATCGTCAGAGAGGACACTAAATTTTTCAAAAAAGGCCAAAAAGTGGCCATTAATGACGACAAAATCGTCATGGACGGGAGTGAGCCGACCATCTGGGTAGTACCGGAAGTAAACGGTGTATTCCATGGCGGTCCGGCCAAGATTCCTTGGCGGCTTCTCTGTTTTCCCCAGCCGCAAAAGGTGGAAAACGGCGGGCAAAGCAACCCGCCGGCGATGACGGAGGAAGCTATACGAATCTACGAAATTAGAAATGAACCTTATGTTTTTTACCAAAATATAAATGAAGCAACTGATCATTGGATAATGCTTCCTGATGGTAATAAACATTACACAGTGTTTTCTTCAAAAAATGATCGTTTTGATATTTTACTTCCAAATGGAAAAAGATATCACGCCTGGGAACTTAAGGAATTACCAAATCAATTTCGATTTAAAGTAAAATTAATTTCATTAACGAGGGAACCAATCTATATGACAACTAAATATTAGGAGGTAATAAAACCATAATGGGAGAGTATATTTATACTCTCCCTCTTTTTTTATTATTAAAAATGTGGTTTAATGTAGGTATATAATAAATTAACCTAATTATATGAAAAAACATTTATTTATCTCTTTATTAATTATTTTTGTATCATTATTTATTTTATATTCAAAAATTAGCATAGCTGAAGTTGGAGCACCAAGTAGCGGCGGTGTAGTTCAACTCTCCAACCCCCTCGGTCCAGGATCGGATACGCCTACGGAGTTGATTGGTACTATTATTAATGCTGTTCTGGGCATTGTCGGCTCTTTGGCGCTGGCCATGTTTATCTACGGCGGCCTCATCTGGATGACGGCGGCCGGCAATCAAGAAAGGGTGACGAAAGGCAAAAATATCCTGATATGGGCGACCATCGGGCTGGCGGTCATATTTTCGGCCTATGCCATGGTCAGATTCGTCTTTTCCAGTATTGGGGTGCAAGAGGCAAGTCCGCGACCAACAAACGGCCATAACATAAATATTTAAACCTCACCCCAACCCTCTCCTTATTAAGGAGAGGGAGTAATATGTAGATTTTAAAATCTTGCCAAAATATTATTTTATGCTATTATAAAAATAAAAATAAATTAACAATCCTATGACATTAACCGCGGCCCAATTTAATAAATTAGCTACCAAGGAAGATTTAAAATCTTTAAAGGATGAATTTTTAACAAAAGAGGAATTTAAGGAATCAATGGATCATATTTCATCCACTCTTGTTATAGTTGTTAAAAAGCTTGACGATATTGAGCATGCTTTCGTTTCCAATTTAGCCGCCCATGACCGGTTTGAGAAAAGAATAAGCCGGATTGAAAAATATTTAAAGCTAAATTCAATAGCATCATAAAATATAAATAATAAAATTATTAACATAAAAACGGCCTAACGGCCGTTTTTTAATAACCCCCAAACCCCCTTATCGGGGGCAAATCTTTCCATGATGATAGATAATTATTTAACCAACAAGGCCGCGCCGATGGCGCCGGCTTGCTCGCCTAATTTTGATTTTACCACTTTTATTTTTTTTGCTTCCGAGCTTATTATATTTTCTTTCATCGTCTTTTTGATATTGGATAAGAATAGATCGCTTGATTCCACCGCTCCCCCGCCGATTATAAATATCTCTGGATCAATTAAATTAGCGATATTGGCAAAAGCCGTGCCCAATAAATTGCCCAATTCCGCGTATACCTTCTCGGCCAGAACATCCCCCCGGTAGGCCTCCTCGGCCAGCTGAGCCGGATTATGCTGGGTTAATTTGTGGTAAGCGGCTTCCAAGCCGATCATATCATTAAAATCAATAATCATCTGCCCGGGCTCTCCGGCCCCGCCATGGGCGCCCAAATATATTCCGTTATTAATCCACCACGCTCCGCCAATGCCAGTGCCGATTATTATGCCGTAAATATTTTTGTATTTTATACCGGCCCCAGCCAAGGCTTCCGTGCGGCAAAAACAGTTAGCATCATTATCTATTGCCACCGGCAAACCGATTTTTCCCTCAAGCTTAGAGGCAAAATCTATTCCGTCTATAATCGGAATATTGGGAGATTTTAAAACTATTTTTTTATTATAGTCAATCACTCCGGCCACGCCCAAACCAATCCCCTTGATTTTTACTTTATCAGCCCGCGCCCGGTCGGTAAGCGGCTCTAATAAAGCGTCCATCATTATTAAAAAATGCTCTAAATTATCCTTGGGAGTGGCTAAAGTATAATCGGCCAGCGCTTTCTCGCCGTCAAACAAAACCGCCAGCATTTTAGTACCGCCGATGTCTATGCCGATGGTATAATTTTTTTGTCTATTAGGCATTTGGATTAAAATTTTTGAATTTTATAATTTTTAATTTTTAAATAAATTTTTGGCCTCATTCCATAAGGCGGGGTTATTTTGCGTCTCTTTTTCCCAATACCACCATTCCGCGCCCCATAAATAAAATTCGGAAAAGCCGGCTTGGCGCGAAAATTCTAAAATTTCTTTGAATTTTTCCAAATTCATGGTTTTGTCCCTTTCCTCCCTTGTTAAATTTTGATAGGGTACGGGACCCCATGGTTCGGCCTGCAATTCAATCACAATCCATTTATCCGGCCGGGTAAATAAACGGGTAATATTTTTCTTAAAGCGGAAAAAACCCGGCTTGATTGGATAGTGAATATATCTTTTTAGCCATTGGGAATAAGTATCGCGGTACATAGTCGTGCCGAATATATTGGCCCGACGCGCGGCCGGAATCCAAATGGAAAGTTCGCCGGAATCGGTAATAACTATCGGCCGCGAATCTAAATTTCTTGCTAAAGCTATTTCTTGATCCAAAAAATTCTTATCCAATTGGGGACAATCGCCAAAATGGGATAAAAAAGGCTCGTTTTCCACCTGCCAGGCGATAATCTGGACATTATCTTTATAGCGGCTAATGGTATTGGTAATATAATCTAAAATTTCGCTGTCTTTTTGATTTTTGGATAAATCATCGGCCCAGCCTGGAATATGACATTCCGGCCAGCGGGGAAGGCGGCTGCCGATAGACAAAATTATATCAGCGCCGGCGGCGCTGGCTTCATTAATTTGCCAATCCAAATCTTCCCATTGAAAAACTCCCCTTTCCGGCTCCACTTCATCCCAATAAGCGGGTAGCCGGAGTTTTTTTACTTTTAAATCATCTAAAACCGCCTTAAATGCATCCTGATAGTTAAATCCTAATTCCGTGGCCTGTTTTTTGGAAAATGTTAGGCCGTATTCCAAATCCTCTTTTTTATAAATTTGGCCCTGGCTGAATAAAAAAATGAAAAACATTATAAATAAAAAAACAATAAAAACTGTTTTTATCTTTTTAATAAATTTAAACATGAATGAAGAGCTCTTTATTTCTTTAATTAATTACACATCCAAAAAATATTATTAGTGGTAATATCCCAGAGGCAATCAGTTAAATAATCCACTACAAACCAAGCTATCATGATTATAATTAGGCCAATAACTCCGTTTCTAATGGTATTTTTAGCCTTAGATACCTCTTCTTCTCTTCCTCCGGAAACCATCCATATATAGCCCGCGTACACCATCAGCACCGTTAAAATTATGCCTAAAAAACCTAAAAATATTTTTATCATTAATGCCACTACTACTCTAATGTCCGAAGGGGTAGTGTCATAAACTCCGGCAAAGCTGTCCAAACCGCCGTCTTGCACCATTTTTAATAAATTGTCGTCCGCTTGCGCGTTTTGGATCGCAATAAATGACGTAATAATTAAAATTAAAGATAAAGCCACCAATAAACTAATAATTTTATTATTTTTTTTCATATTGTTTAGGCAATAATTTAATTAATTTTATTTAATATCATATTTATATTATAGCAAAATAAGCAAATAATACAATAAAATCTATGGGTATTAAAAAAGAAGAATATAATGGTATAATAAAAATAGAAGTTTTATGTATAAAATAAAAATTATGCGTTTATTAACCAAAGTGGCTTATAATACGATTATGCAAATAATCAGTAAAGTTATAACAGCTTTATTGGGCTTGGCGGTAGTAACTATAATGACTCGCTATTTGGGTCGGACCGGTTTCGGACAATATACCACTATTATCACTTTTTTGTCTTTTTTTGGAATATTCTCCGACCTGGGGCTTACTCTGACAACTGCTCAAATGATCAGCCAGCCCGGAGCTGATCAAAATAAAATTTTATCCAATCTGTTTACCTTACGTCTGGTCTCGGCGGTCATTTTTTTGGGACTGGCTCCTTTAACGGTCCTATTTTTTCCTTATGATTATATTATTAAAATAGGCGTGCTGATTACCTCCCTGTCTTTTCTTTTTGCATCCTTAAACCAAATCCTTATCGGCTTATTCCAAAAAAATCTCCGAATGGACAAGGTATCAATAGCTGAAATAGCCAATAGAATTTTCCTGTTAACCGGAGTGGCAATAGCCATCCGCCTTGATTGGGGCCTTTGGGGAATTTTAATAATGGTGATTATTTCCAGCCTGATAAATTTTTTACTGCTTTATCTTTTCTCTTTCCGCTTTGCCCGCATTAAATTGGACTTTGACCGGCTATTATGGAAAAAAATCCTAAAAATATCATGGCCGCTAGCCTTAACCATAATCTTTAATTTAATCTATTTAAAAGCCGATACCTTGATTTTATCATTAATAAAAACCCAGGCCGAGGTCGGTTTATACGGCGCTTCTTACCGGGTAATTGATGTTTTAATTATTTTCCCTTTTATGTTTTCCGGATTATTATTGCCGATACTGGCTGGGAGCTGGGCAGCCGGGAAAAAAATTGATTTTTATAATATTCTGCAAAAATCTTTTGATGCCATGGCTATTGTGGCCATTCCTTTAGCGGTGGGCGCGCAATTTCTGGCCAGTCCCATTATGGCGCTCGTCGGCGGCCAAGAATTTGCCGCCTCCGGCCCTATTTTGCAAATTCTTATTTTGGCGGCTAGCATAATTTATCTAGGCAATATTTTTTCTCATGCCATTATCGCCGTTAACAAACAAAAAAAAATAATCGGCGCTTATGTTTTTACCAGTGTTACCGCTCTAGCCGGCTACATTATTTTTATCCCTAAATTTTCTTATTTCGGAGCCGCCTGGGTAACTATCTATTCGGAATTAATTATTAGCTTAGCTTCGTTATTTTTTGTCTGGAAATTCACTAAATTTCTCCCTAAAATTAATATATTATTAAAATCTTTTACCGCCTCTATTATTATGGGCGGGGGGCTTTACGGCGCGGTTTTAATCATCGGCCAATTAAATTTATTTATCACATTAATCTTTGGCGCAATCATTTATTTTACCTGCCTCTATTTATTCGGGGGATTTAAATTTATCGCCTGCAAAGAGATAATCAACAGCGCGAATATAAAAAATAATAAATTAGATTCTTAATATGAAAAGCGATAAAAATATTTTAATTATAAATTCGTCTCCTGATAATTTTCAGCCCATATTTAATTTATTGCTTGAGTTGGATATTATTGATTTTTCTTTCAGCTTGTTCTGGTCGGGAAAAAAAGAATGGTTTAATAAAAAATTCAAAGAAAAAAAATGGCTGGAGAAAAAAATATATCTTGGGCCGCCAATCGGCAATTCATTTTATTTTTTATTTTTTATCATAACCCTTCCCTTAAATTATTTGCTTTCATTTATCTATATTTTGCCTTACAAATATTTCAAAAAAATTGATACTATTATATGCTTAGGCATAAACGAAAAAATAATTTTTACGCCCCTAGCTAAGATCCTAAAAATAAAAGTGCTTTGGCTGGAAAATTCCGATTTTTATTTGCCTAATTTTTACCCTCCAAAAAAATTATTATTTTTATATAAAATTTATTCCCGGCTGGTTCATATTATTTCTTTTACAAAACTAACCGAAGAAAAATTAATAAATATAGGGATAAAAAAAGCTAATATACGATTAATTCCATTAGGAACAAAATTAAACCAATACAATCATCAAGAAAACATCTTTTCTAAAATAGCTCGAACTGAAATATTAAAATTCAACCATAAATTTTTTACCATCGGAACAATAACCGAGCTGAATAAAGATCAAAATATAGAAATCCTATTCCGGGCCATAAAAACTTGCCTGGCCATAATTCCCAATATGCAAATTATAATAGTGGGCGAAGGTGAAGAAAGAAAAAATTTGGCTTGGCTGGCAAAAAAAATGGTCATTGACAATATAGTATGGTTTGTCGGGAAGCAGTCTTATCTTAAAAAATGGCTGGATAGCTTTGATATTTTCGTATCTACCAATAAATTTTTTAATTTAGATGATTTAGAAACAATCTTAAAAGTAATGGCATCTAAAATTCCAATAATCGGGCCCAGTAAGGCCGGCCTGGAATATGTAATCAACAACTCGGCTAATAATTTATCTGAATTTTTAATTGCTTTTAATAATAGCGATGAATTAGCGGGAAAAATAATTAAATTATTTAAAGATAAAAATTTGCGCCAAAAATTAGGGCAAATTAATAATATAAATGTTGAAAAAAATTTTAATATGGCCAAGCAGGCCGAAGAATTTAAAAAAATATTATGAATATAAAAATAAGCAAAAAACAAGCCGGTAAAAGACTGGATATATTATTAACGGAAGCCATGCCCCTGGCTAATGATAAAATTAAATTATCCCGTAGCCAAATTAAAAAACTTATTAATGAAAATTTTATACTAGTAAACAATAAAAATATTACTCCGCATTATAATTTAAAAGAAAATGATACTATTTTAATAAACCAGCCGGCGGAAATATCTATTTCAAAAAAAATTAAAAATACTAATATTAAATTGCCTAAAATAAAAATTATTAAGGAAACTGATGCCTATCTGATAATTAACAAACCGGCCCATTTAGCGGCGCATAACGCCCCTCATATCAAAGAAATTACTTTAGTGGATATTCTATTAGCTAAAAACCCTGATCTAAAAAAGATCGGAGAAAATCCAGATCGGCCGGGCATTGTCCATCGCCTTGATAAAGAAGTGAGCGGTATTATGGTTATTCCCAAAACACAAGCATTTTTTGACAATATAAAAAATCAATTCAAGGAAAGAACCGTAACCAAACGATACGTGGCGCTGGTTTACGGGCAAATAAAAAAAGATGACGGTGAAATAAATTTTCCAATTAGCCGAGCCAGTAGCGGACATAAAATGGCGGCTCTGCCCTTGTCAGTCAATGGAAAAAAAAACGGCCAAGGCAGAAGAGCCCTTACTGAATTTAAAGTCATAAAAAAATTTATTAATTATACTTTGCTGGCCGTAACCATAAAAACCGGACGCACCCATCAAATAAGGGCTCATTTGGCCGCTTACGGACATCCAATTGTCGGCGATAACCTTTATAGCACTAAAAAAACCCGGCTATTGAATAAAAAGCTGGGTGTAAATAGAATTTTTTTAGTAGCCAATTCTTTAGCTTTTTTTGATTCTATGAATAATAGGCAAAAATTTAAAATAGATTTGCCCAAAAATTTAAAAGAAATTTTAAAAATTATTAAATAGCATGATAAATAAAATTAATAAAAAAATATTAGTTATTGGCGGACCAACTGGCGTTGGAGAAAGTGCAGTTACAAAAAAAATTATTGAAAAATATCCTGTTTTTACAAGATTAGTAACCGCCACAACTAGAAAGCCTAGAAAAAAAGAAAAATACGGCAAAGATTATTATTTTTTTACCAATAATAAATTTAGGGAAGAAATTAAAAAGGGCAATATATTAGAATATCAAAATACTAGAAATAAAAATATATATTATGGCACATTTAAAATTGACTTAGAAAATAAATTATTAAAAGGTTATAATATTATAGTTAACCCGGATATAACAGGTGTCCGCTATTATAAAAAGAAATATAATGCTATAAGTATATTTATTATGCCTGATAATTTTAATAATTTAATTAAACGACTTAAAAAAAGAGATGCAAAAATTTCGCAAGAAGAACTTAATGAAAGAATAAACTATGCAAAATATGAAATTAAAAAAGAAGCTCCTCTTTATGATTATAAAGTTATAAATAAGCAGAATAAGCTAGAAAATACAGTAAATAAAATAACCAAAATTATTAAAAATGAGAAATATATTTAATACTTATCATGGTAAATTCAAGGTTTAACTGCACCACTTTCAATATATTTAGCAATTACTTCATTGGGAGTTAAATAATTTAATTTTTTTCTTGGACGGTTGTTTAATCTTTCCT
>Ga0100395_1004524_pt1 | contig 9949 bp, 6 predicted proteins | sample CryGeymeta201519_FD_81542 | JGI IMG/M metagenome (GOLD analysis project Ga0100395, IMG submission 81542) | Groundwater microbial communities from Crystal Geyser aquifers in Utah, USA - Crystal Geyser metaG 2015-19 | ecosystem: Environmental > Aquatic > Deep subsurface > Groundwater | place: USA... | reverse complement strand
TAAAACAATAACTGAATTACGAATGCTGTGCAGGAACATCAGCATAACAATTGCCACAAGAAAAACAGCAATTGCCAGATCCTCTTTCACCGCATTTGCCGCATCAATGGTAAAGAGTGAACCATCTTGTGCAATTTCAAATTTAACGTTATTGCTTCTGTAAACAGCTTCAATTCGTTTCAACTCTTTCTTCACAAGATTTGCAACTTCAACGGAGTTTGCGTCAGATTGTTTTTGCAGAATAAGTCCGATGGTATTTCTGAAATTGATACGGGCAATGTTAGCATGATCTTTAATCCCGTCTTCAACCTCTGCAATGTCCTGGAGTTTTATTTCGCCGCCCTGTCTTGATTCACCAATGGTTAAATTTCTCAATTCTTCAAGCGAAGAAAGTTTTCCGGCGATCCGTACAATAAATTGTCCATCACTATCTTTAATTTTTCCGGTAGGGAAATCCAGGTTTGAAGTTTTAATCGCCTGTGTAACTTGCATAATAGACAAGCCATAAACACGCAGTTTTTGCAAATCGAGATTAACTTTTATTTCGCGCTCTTCGCCGCCGACGAGAGCAATTTGCCCTACGCCCGGCACACGTGAAAGCAGTGGTTGAATTTTATCTTTTGTGAATTGATAAAAAGATTTGGGGTCCATATCGGCAGAAATACCCATCCGCAAAATAGGAACTTCATCAAGAGCGATCTTAGAAATTGTGGGGGCTTTTGCATCGTTTGGAAGCTGTGCAGTTACTTGTCCTACTTTTCTCTGTGCATCCTGCAAAGAAAGGTCTGTATTTGCCGACTGCAGAAGCTCAACAATAACAAACGAAATTCCTTCAGACGAAGTTGACCGGACTTCAGAAACTTTATCCATTCCCGAAACGGCATCTTCGATAACTTTGGTTACACCGGTCTCGACCTCATTGGGAGAGGCTCCGGGGTAAACCGTTATTATGGTTATAATCGGCGGTGAAATTTTTGGCAGTAATTCATATTTTAACTGCTGAAATGCGAAAAAGCCCAAAACAATTAGCGATGCAAAAACAACGATAACTAACGAGGGTCTTTTAATTGATAATTCTGTAATGGTCATTTTATAATTTCCTTATTCTGTTAAAGTAAAGACATCCATATGCCCGCCTCAGGCGGGTTTGGGGGGCTTCTACTTTAGTATTTCAACTTTAGTGTTATCAACAATATTATTTTGTCCGCTTACAACAACTACTTCACCTTCGGTCAATCCGTCGAGAACTTGAATAGATAAGCCTGATTCGCTGCCGACAGTTATTGAGCGAAGTTTTGCAATTCCGTTTTCAACGACATAAACCTGGGGTGTTTTAACACTGCCCACCAAAGCTTCTCTTGGAATAGCAATAGTTTCTCTTGATTTAAGAGAGGTGAATGAAACCCGTGCGAACATTCCTGCTTTAAGCTGATGTTTAGCCGCATTAATGATGCTTATTTCAATGGGGAAAGTATGCGCGTCATCTCCCTTTGCCCCGATTGATTCAATTTTTCCGGTGAAGACTACCCGTGGATAAACATCCGAAGTAACAGAAACCCGGTCACCAACTTTTAAGATGAACGCATCCGTTTCAGAAACATTCAATTTTATTTTTACACGGGAAATATCAACTATATTTGCAACAAGGGTTGCTTGCGGAGCGCCTTGAACCATCGAACCAAGATCAATGAAGCGCGAGGTAATAAAACCGGAAATGGGAGTCTTGATTTTTGTATCAGCCATCTGCCGCTTTGCAACAATGTATTGCGCTTCAGCATTTGCCGCACCAAGTTTTGCCATATCTAACTGTGCATCAGTTGCCGCTTTCTGCTGAAATAGCGTTTGAGTTCGTTCATAATCTTTTTTTGTTTTTTCATAATTAGCTTCAGCGCTCATCAACGCTGCTTTTCGCAATTCATCATCAACTTGAAAAAGCGCCGAGCCGGCAGATTTGTAATCGCCGACTTTTGCAAATACCGCTGTAACTTTTCCGGAAGTTTCTGAAACAATATTTACATCGTTGTTCGCATAGATTGTTCCGACAAGGCTTAACGATTCGGAAAGATTTTTCTTCGATGCTTTTTCAACCGTTACATAATAGGTTTCTTTTATCCCACCGGCGGTATAGGATGACATTTTTTTCTTGTTCATAATCAGGATAGCGACAATAACTATTAGGACTGCAATTACCGATATAATTAATTTACTTTTTTTCATATTCGAATTCTCCAATAATTAATTTTTTTAAGTTTTCGTTTTCCTCTCTTTTGGAGAGGGTTAGGGAGAGGCTATTCTCCAATAGATTTATCTAATTTCGCTTTTGCCAATTCAAGATCAACTAAAGCGGAAGTGTAATTTGTTTTCGCGCTGAGCAGAGCAACTTCAGCGTCAATTAAATCTGAACTGAGTGCCACGCCGTTTTTAAATTTCTCCGAAGTGATACGCTGGTTTTCAGCAGCCTGCTCAACGGTTAATTTTGTAATGATAATTTTTTGTTTTGCCTGCTGATAATTCAAAAAGTTTTGGGTAACCTCAAGCGTGATGCCGTCTTTCAACATTCCAAGCGCATCAAGAGACTGCGCAAGTCCCGCTTCCGCCTGGTCGGTTTGATGCGAAGTTGCGAGCCAATTCCAAATATCCATACTCACCATAATCCCCGCATCCCACGTAGCTTTGAAAACATCTGTTGAAGGAAAAACACGCTGATTCGGACGATTGTAATAATAATTTCCGTAAAGACTTACTTCGGGATACCAGCGTGATTTTGCCATCGTTACGCTTGATTCACTTGCTTTAGCGCGGTAGCCGGCGGCTTTTAATTCGCCACGTTTTTCAAATGCTTTGTTCAACATTGGCGTTAACTCTTCATCTGTTTTTGCTTGATATTGCGGAACGGATTTAACTTCCACTTCTGTAATTAATTGAACTCCGAGCGTGTTATTCAAATTTACTTGGGCAAGTTGAACTCCGTTTTGCGCTTCCAATTGTTTCAACTGAACATCGGAAAGCTGGACTTGTAATTTTAAAACATCATTATTTGTCAGCATTCCTTGAGCGAGCAAATTGCCTGCATCTTTTAAATGCGCTTTCATTTGTCCGACAATTTCATCAACAACTTTTTTCATCTCCTGCGCTTTGAACAAAGACCAATATGCGTTGCGCACTGTAAATGCTGTCTCAAGTTCATCTTTGGTAAGTTCAACCTCGGAGGCTTTTAATTGATATTCCGCCGCTTCACTTGAGCTTTTTAACCGGAAGCCCGTGAACAACGGTTGAGCAAGAGACATCTTCAATTGATAGTTATTTAAAATTGATGGCGAGAGCACGAATGGTCCTGTAGGCATCATGATGGTGAACGGATCGATCTTACTTAATCTTGTGTAAACACCTGTAAAGCGGATTGAGGGCAGGCGGCTTGAACTTATTTCATTTACGCGCGCCGAACTTGCTTTTACCCGCATTGAAGAAGAATGAAGCGACTTACTGTTTTTTAATCCAATTTGAATAGCTTCATCAACAGTTATTGAAAGTTTCTGTTGCGATAAAATTTGCGGAGCAATAAAAAAGAAAAGTATTGCCGTTATGATGAGATTATATTTATGCGACATTTGGGGTTTCCTCTGTTTGTTCATTTTCAGTTTCACTAAATTTTTTCCTTCCATCTTCAGTTAAAATTCCTTCAAATATTACATTGATTAGTGTGTTATATACCTGGTCGGCGGAAAGGGGTACTTGCGCCAGCACTTCCGGCGTGAGCAAGTTTTGTAATGAAAAGACGTACATCAGCACGACAATATTTTTATTGATGTCGCTGCGGAAAATACCGTGTTCGACTCCTTCATCAACAAGTAAAGTGAATTTTTCCCACGCTTTTTTCTTCATAAAGAGGTGAATCTTTTCCCAAATTTTCGGGTAGTAGGTTTGTAAATCGCCCATCATCGGTCCTTTAAACTTCCCAATATGTTCGGAAACGTATTCGAGCATCAATTTTACTTTTTGGACGTAGGTATAATCTTTATTTGTAAAAAGATTGTTGGTGTAATCTTCCGTTTGCAAAGATATTGACGAAAAAATTTCATTCAACAAATGTTCTTTGTTAGAAAAATGTTTGTAGAGAGTTTTTTTGCTCATTCCAAGAGCAGAAGCGATTTCTTCCATCGAAACTTTAGCGCAGCCAAATTGATGAAACATTTCGGCTGATTTTTGAATGATCTTTTCTTTTAATTCTAATTCGTCGTGCATTTTGTCCTTTGTAATCAAGAAACATATATTGTTTATTTCGTTTCCACTTAAACCAAAAAAAAGGGAAAATTAGTTCCCGGATGCTCAATAGAAACGAAACTTGTATAAAACGTTTCCAAAATAACGGAAAATTTTATGGAATGTCAAGAAAATAATTCATAATCGAATAACCTCGACATTGACCTCCCCACTCCAGGCAGGTCGGAGGTAAAGTCAACAAGAAGCGCCTGGCTTTAGTTCAATTTTAGCAGTTATTTTGAACAACACTTTTTGCTACTTTGCTAATTATTCTACGATCCAAAGAGGTTGTGTGATTATTGCGAAAAGAAATTTATTTCGCTTATTAAATAAGCGAACTTAGTAATTCTTCGCATTAAGGGAGATGAATCTCGCTCTATATTTGCAATTTTCATCCTAACTTTAAAGATCGCGGCGATTCAAACTATTATTATGCGTAAGGTGAGCCTTTTATAACAGGTATTAAAAATGACACGAATGAATCGAATTTGAAAGAATACATTTTCTTCGTGTAACTTCGCGTCTCCTTCGAGAAACTTCATGTAACAAAATTCTTTCTCGAAGTACTACAAAGATTTTCACGAAGTGCGGTTCGTTAGAGTTTTTAAAATAGTACAAAATCGTAGCGCATCCCGACAAGCCGGGGAGGTGTTACTGGGTTTAACACCAAATTATATTTTTCCGTGAGTTAATAACTGTTTTATTATGGGTTGTCCGCTAAATTTTTTAGATTTGTTCATGCTCTAAACTATTTTGTGATTTAAGTAAATGCAGCCACAATAAGGAATTTATCATGACGAGTTTCCCTTGTCTTTTTACAGGATTCAAATAATTAAGCCCATGTTATAGCGATGCAAAAATCTTCATTCAGAATTTTAATTGTTTTCTTTTTTATTTCGCTCTATGAAGTTGCTCCGGCTCAATTCGGCTCTTTTGCATTCGAAAGATTTACCATTGAAGACGGTTTATCTAACAATTCTATTAATGCGGTGCTGCAAACAAGCGATGGATTTTTGTGGGTTGCTACTAAAGATGGATTAAATCGTTTTGACGGTCAAAATTTTGTAATCTTTAAACATGATCCAACTTCAACAAATTCACTCCCTGAAAATTATATAATGAGTTTGTTTGAGAGTCGGGACAGTACCTTTTGGATAGGAACCTGGGGCGGAGGCTTATGCAAATATGATCCCGTCCATGAATCATTTATTCGCATAGAAACGCATCTTAAAAACGATGCGTATGTTCAGTGCATCAGTGAAGATGGATTTGGCTGGCTCTGGTTTGGGACTTATACCGGCGGACTTTTCAATTATAATCCGAAAACAAAGCAGGCATCCAATTTTAATGTTGATACCAATAGCCCGCTGCGACTTACAAACAACAATGTCACGTCTTTTGTGATAAATGAAGATAATAGTTTATGGATCGGTACTTGGGGAGGAGGATTTTCTTTTTTCGACGAAAAGAATAATTTCGCAAAACATTTTTTGCACACTCAGAGCAAAAATTCCTTATCGCATAACAACATCTGGTTTGTGCAAAAAGATGAACACGATAAAATTATTATCAGTTCGGATTTAGGAATTGATTTGTATGATCCAACCACCGAAACATTCACACACAATTTAAATCTTGAAGAGAGAGTTCAAGTCATCTTAAATTCATCGGTCAGGCAAACTTTCCGGGATAATTATAACAGACTCTGGATTGGCATGTATGAGTATCGCGGACTTTTTATGATTGAAAAAGACCGTAAGGGAGAGACGCAAGTTCAATACATCGTTAAAGAAGAAGACGATCCCCAATCATTAACGATGAATCGAATTAGATGGATTTATCAGGATCACAAAAAAAACATCTGGATTGGTACTGAAGATGGTTTAAATAAACTTCCGGCGACAAAACCATTTGTGCAATTTAGATTTTTCCCATCTCGCAAGATGAGTTTGGGGGGCAGGGTTGTTAGTGGAATTACTGAAGGGCAAGACAGCATTCTCTGGATCGGATTTGGCGGCGCCGGTTTCGATAAAATTGATCTGAAAAATAATGCCATTCAACATTTCAAAAACAAGATTAATAATCCGAACAGTTTGAACGAAGACGATGTTACCGCAATTTATGAAGATAAGTTCGGGATGGTTTGGGTTGGGACAACTCACTCCGGTTTAAATAGGTTTAATCCAAAGACACTTACCTTTAAGCGATTTGTTGTTGATGCAAAAAATTCCGAAAGTGTTAACTTAAATTGGATTCAAGCAATCTTAGAAACAAAAGACGGGACTTTACTTGTGGGGACAAACGCGGGGCTTGAAGTTTTTGACCGGTCAACGCAAAAATTAACTTCATTCAATCCGCCGGTGAAAGGGAAAACCACCTTTCCGAAAATATTTTCTACAAATGCACTTTATGAAGACAGATACGAAAACCTTTGGGTTGGGACCTGGTTAGACGGACTTTTCCGTTACGATAAAAAAAAACAACAATTTTATCAGTATGTGCCGGAATCTAAAAATCCTTATAGTATCAGCACAAATAAAGTAACGTGTGTTACTGAAGATTCGCATGGGTTTATTTGGATCGGAACACACAGCGGCGGAATAAATAAATTCGATAAAACAACGGGAAAGTTTTATCGCTTTTCTACAAAACATGGTCTGCCAAACGACGTGGTATTTGGAATTCTTGAAGATGGGAAAGGAAATCTCTGGATTAGCACATTGAATGGTTTATCAAAGTTTGATCCGCGGACAGGGAAATTTCGCAATTATGATGTCTCCGACGGCATCACCCATAATCAATTTAACTGGCATGCAAGTTTTAAAAACAAAGCAGGGCAAATGTATTTCGGCACAATTAACGGATTCATTTCTTTCCACCCTGATTCCGTAAAGATTGACCCCGATCCTCCTTCTGTTGCTCTGATATCTTTTAAAGTATTTGGAAAAGAAGCCGCATTACCGCAATCGCTTCCTGCAACAAAAGAAATTATACTCAATTACGATCAGAACTTTTTTTCCATTGCATTCACCGCTTTGGATATTGCACCAAACCATAAACATCAATTTAAATATTTTTTAGAAGGCATTGACCCCGACTGGGTCTTATCGGATCAACAATCAATTGCGTTTTACACCGATATTAATCCCGGCAAATACAAATTTTATGTTGAAGCGAGTAACGCTGATGGCGTGTGGAGTAAACCGGTTAAGCTTTCGATTCTTATTTTTCCCGCCTGGTGGATGACCTGGTGGTTTAAAATTTTCATCATCATTTGTTTACTAGTGCTGGGATATCTCGCTTACTTATACAGGCTGAAGCAACTGCTGGCGATCCAAAATATTCGTCTAAATATTGCGAACGATCTGCATGATGAAATTGGAAGCAACTTGAGCAGCATCAGTGTTGATAGCCAGATGCTTTTGAGAAGTTCATCATTGGATGAGACAGAGCAAGAACTCGCATCCTTCATCGGCAATACTGCAAAAGAAACCGTAGAAACGATGCGGGATATTATTTGGTTTATCAATCCTCGAAATGATTTCGACACGGATATGGTTATCAAAATGAAAGAGACGGCTGCAAAACTTTTAGCCGGAATTATCTGGACGTTTAATGTTGCTTCTGATGCAAAATTGGGAAAGTTTAATCTTGACGTCAGACGAAACATTTTTCTTATTTATAAAGAAGTGCTGCATAATATCGTCCGCCACGCAGAAACGAAAACCTGCTTGATTGATATGAGTGGAAATGCAAACTTCATAACGATTCTCATAAAAGATGAAGGAAAAGGATTTGATCTGAAAACAGTTCAGGAGAATAACGGACTACGCAGCATCAAAAGAAGAGCAGAAAAAATTAACGCTTCACTTAGTTTAAAAAGCGAAATCGGGAACGGAACATGTGTCACTCTTGTTGTTTCCTTCGGTAGGCATAAAAAAATTAAATCAAATTGAATTTTAGAGCGCGGTAAATTGCATGGTTGATGGTTGAGTTTTGATGGATAATGGAATTGTAGTGAAGCGCCAAAAAAATTTCGGCATAAAAAAACGCTTACTTTTAAATACTATAACAGTTGTTTCTAAACTGAAAAATACCTTTAACGCGGTATGGGAATTTTCTTAATTCATTCAGAACTTTAAGAAGGTGAATATGCCCAAAACTAAAAACATAAATTACAACGCTCACAACATCTGGTTGATTGAAGATAATGCACACTTTAGGAGAACAATGCAGTGGCTTGTAAATAGAGCCCCGGGAATGCAGTGTACACATTCATTCGAATCGTGTGAGGATGCATTGTTGAAATTGGGGAAAGAAGAACTTCCCGAAGTAATCCTTCTTGATATTAATCTTCCCGGTATGAACGGGATACAAGGGATTGAAAAAATAAAATTGATTTCACCGGAAACTTATATTGTTATTCTTACAGTTTATGACGATAATGATAAGGTTTTCGATGCTCTTTGCGCCGGGGCGTCCGGGTATTTGTTAAAAGATTCGGCGCCTGAAAAAATTATTGACAGTATTGAAGAAGCATTGGCTGGCGGCGCACCGATGAGTATTCAAATTGCTCATAAAGTCTTGGAAATTTTCAGCCATCTTAAACCGAAAAGATCCGACTATGGTTTAACTCCCCGCGAGAAAGAAATTCTACAGTTAATGACGAGCGGAATTTCAAGACAGCAAATTGCGGATAAATTGTTTATCAGTTTTCATACCGTTACCACCCACTTAAAAAATATTTACAGCAAACTTCACGTGAACAGTAAATCAGGAGCAATTTCTAAAGTGTACAAAGAGAATATTCTCTAAAACTTTTCTAATTATCTTCTTAATCCTAACCTGGACAAGCCAGAACCAAATTGACAGAGATGAATGATTGAATAGTATCCTCAATTTAATTGTTGTTTTTTTTGACACGATTTACGAACAAGCCTGCCCGGCACAGACGGGGATTAACGAATAGCGATTTTTGATTTGTTTGACTTCTAAAATCAAAAATCGTTAATCCTTGTTCAGAGATCAAAAAAGTATTGGTTGACGGCTTCGCCGCGCTATGACTGAATGAAAAACATTCATCCATTCATTCTCATTCTGTCTTTCTTTCGCTTTATCTCTCTTATTAATATTCTGCCAAATAGTACACGAAGTGCAAAGGTACTAAGTAGGTTCTTAGTTATTATTCATTCTACAGTGAACATCAATGTTGAATTATAAATCCTCATGTTTGGTGAATTTATCAGAGTAATTAATCCGTTAAATAAATAAATAGGTCGCCGGTACATAATATTTTCTTTTCAAAACTCAAACAAATTCCTTTAAAAAAGACAAATGACCATTTACTAAGTTCCCTCATCTCTCGTTACTCGTTCACCCGCCTCAGGCGTGGTCACTCGTTACCTTCCCGAGCGAAGTCGAGGGGCGATCCTTCAATCTGCCTGTCCCGCTTTGCGGTGGTCCCGTAAAATTTGTTTTTTAATTTTATGGGATTTAACGGGATTTTGTAATCACCTTCAGTCCTTTTTTTGTTTTCAATCAACCATCAACCTTTATCCATCAAACCTTCAATTCTCAATCCTGCAGTATATCACCCCTACGGGGTTTTTGTTTTTTCGAGGGACATCATTTATCTACAAACATACAACCCCTCCGGGGTTAGTAATCTTCCAATCATATTATTTTGTAC
>Ga0100395_1004516_pt1 | contig 9968 bp, 4 predicted proteins | sample CryGeymeta201519_FD_81542 | JGI IMG/M metagenome (GOLD analysis project Ga0100395, IMG submission 81542) | Groundwater microbial communities from Crystal Geyser aquifers in Utah, USA - Crystal Geyser metaG 2015-19 | ecosystem: Environmental > Aquatic > Deep subsurface > Groundwater | place: USA... | reverse complement strand
CGTTTTTGCTCCGCTTCCTGCTGGCGTTGAATAGTGGCGATCTCGGCCTCGGTCTTGGCTTGTTCGCGTTGCTCTTCCAATTTATTCATCACTGAATCATGTTCGGTCTTTGCTCGGACACGATCAGCCTCAGCACTGCTGGTATTGGGATTGAGCAGATCGGTGCTGGCGGCGGAAAGACCAACGAATGCTCCTGAAATTAGCAGGACGATTATGACAGCGACACTGATGGAATTGAATACTGACATTTTGTTCTCCTTGCCGATGGGAGATTGGTTGATCCCAGCGACAAGGATAGAATAACTTAAGTCACGATTTTCTCGCTTTCAGTTTACTCAAACTTGTTTCGCATCTGACCGTCGAGCGTCTTACATTAACCTTTCGTGTTTGTAAGGTATTGACGCGGGTTAAGCGAATTGCACCGACATTACGTCGGTGCAATTCGCTCAGTGATATTATTTTGCTGGAAGGGAAAAAATCTGTTTATTCGATAGGCACTCCTTTCAGGGGTGTTTACGTAGAAATGGGTTGTGAAGCTTGGGTCTTTTCTATTCGATAGGCGCTCCTTCTTGTTAAGGTGAGAGAAGATGATTGTTTAGAAATTATTCGATGGTCACTCCTTTGGGATTTGGGTTTGGTTGTTAATCGTATTGTACGCGGACTGGTTCTAAGTGCAATGTCGTTCTTCCGTCGGGCATCCTACGACAATCTCACAGAAATCTCACAGGCAAGTAGTTGACTTTTTGGGCAAATGGCTTATACTGGTAGCAAGCAGCAACCTGTGAAGGGAGACGCAAGATGGGAAATGCCTTCTACCGCATCAAAACAGGTTTATATGTTTTTGTGATTGCCCTGGTGGGGGTATTGTTTACCGTGCGCGCTTATAACGCCGTGCAAAAATCGGTTTATCTTAGCCCGACTATTTTCGATAACGGGGATGTTCAAGTCTCCCTGAGTTATCCTGCCAGAATTCTGAGCCCCAAAAATGAGGCGTCTTATCCTCTGACGGTTTCTTTCGTCAGGCTGAGAAATTCGTCCCCGTCACAGACCTATGAGATCGTGCTTGAATCCCCCACTTTGTTGTTTGTGGATGCGAAAGGGGTTGCAATCACGCCGCATTTCCAATTTGCCAGCGACAGCGCTTTCATTGAGCAAAACATTTATGTTCGTCCCTTCCAATCGGAGAATTACCCTTCCAGCCATCCAATTTTCATCAAAGTCCTGGTGGATGGGCAGGAATATCAGCCTCAACCTGCCGCCATTGAGATCAAAACCGAACCGCAATGGTTCTCGTATTTGAGCCTGATCGCGGCTTCGCTTCTCGAAATTTCCATCGCATCAGTCTTGGTGACTTGGATTGTCACTGCACTTGACACGACGTGGAATGCCAGAAAAGAGTTGCGAGACCAAAGGCGGACGGACTTGAGGAACCTAATTTCGCAGCCGCTTTTGGAACGGATGAGAAGATTTGGGGAAGTGGAAGAAAAAATCGCTGGCGAACATTTGGGGAATGATCTGCATGAAGATCTCGAAAGTGTCCGCCAGTTGTTCTCCGAACGTAAATTTTGGCAGGCTGTTGGCGAGCAGTTACGGCAGGAAGAACAACACGAGAAATTGGAAGATATTCAGAAACTGTATGACTGTCTCCCCGAAAAGAAACATCCTGACAGCATTTCGGCATTGGCGCAAATGCTTGATTTGTCGCACATGGAACAAGATGTCGTCCCTTTGATTTCTGCTCTTGTGAAATTATGGGATGACTTCGACGCGGATGCCAAAGAGTTGATTGTCGGCGCGCTGAAAATATTCTCACAAGAAAAAGATGTTGCCTTGTCCGAAATTCCCGCCGCTGATTTAAGTGCCACCGTCTTTAGCAACTTAAATCACCGCCGACTTTTGCGTGACACAGAAGTCCAGAAGATATTTCCTCAATTGCTGGCTGGCCCATTGGGTTATCAAGCTGCCTGGCTCACTTGGCCAAACCCCAGGGATAATCCCAAGGTTCTCGATTGGCTGAAACAACATACCCTGATTGCCAATCCCTTTGGCTGGGAGGATCTCAAGAATTATCCGTTTTATCCTGAGGGATTCGCTCGCCCAGATCAATGGGAAGATTTCCAGCAACCCGTTTCCTGGCTTGCTCATTGTCCAACGGCTGAGGATGGCAGGGTGCTGGCCTTTCTTTTGCGTTCTGAATGCTTGCCTGCCAAAAAGAGAGATGCTCAGGGTAATGAGGTGGTATATTCTGGCAAACAAATCTTTCCCGTTCGAGTTTCATCTGAACAAACGGCGCCTGCGGAATTGCCTCTTATCAACCTGGCGCGTTCGGCAGCGCGCACATGGACGGATATTCTGCCTTTCTCTCCTGATGCCATGCTTGATCTTCTGCCTGCCGAACAGGATGCCTTGCTCGAATTATTGTGCTGGACGTTTGGTTCAAATATGGTGGTGATTAATTTGGTCAAAAGGGCGGGCCTACTTGATAACGAAACTGGCAAACTGTTGAGACGAAAAATAGAGGAATTCAAGACCGAGTTCTCTTCGGCATATTTGCCGCCAGATTCGGTTCTGGTTTCCTGGTTAAAAATCAGACCTCCAGACCTCAATTACACCTATCTGATCCTTCCTCTCGATGAATTTCCTGCTGCTGCACATTCCTGGTGGCTGGAGCAATTTAGCCTTTTAGTTCACACTCTGTTCCACAATGGGATTATTACGAAAGCCTTTGCGTCATCTCCTCTGCCTGTTTCATTCTCTTTACCTGTTATTCAACTAAATTGGTCTGATGCTCAACTAAAGAAATCTCTTAATTCTCAATTCGATGTTGCGATGGATAAGGAAACGCAGAATGAGATGGGTTCGGCCATTGATTTTCGCGCCCTTTTTGGTTTCCGCCCTGATGTTGGTTATTTTGAAACTGAAGAACAAACTACCGACAAACTCATCTCCGCCTCCCACAACTCGCTAGCGCGCACGTTGACGCTTGGCAACCGCTTGTTACAATACCATTGCGAGAAGCGCGGCATTTCTGAAAAATACTTATACGTCAAAGATTTAGAGGCTATACTTAAGACGGCATGAGCGAATCTCTTGACCTCTCCCAATTCTTTGGCTCACTCCGCGCCGAGACGGAAACCTCCTGGCTCGGGCAGGCGTACCTGCCGCCGCGCCTGTTTGGACAGATGACAGAGACGCAATCCATTTTGGTGATGAGCGGCGAAGGGACGGGCAAGACAACTCTCGAACTTCAGTTGAAAAAATATGCCGCTCAAAAATCAGGTCTGGTAACAGCCTCCTGGCGGCCTCACCTCCCCGAGAATGCGGCTTCCAGCGACGAGGTGGTGAACGCCTTTCTCTCCCAGGCTCTGGATTCCCTGTCTTTTGCATTTCTACAGACTTTTGCGCGTCAGCCTGCCCTGTATTCCTCCGCACCTTCATGGACGCGCGACTTCATGCTCTGGTTTATCCAAAAATATTTAGAGGGCGACCGCGAGTATCACCTCAGCCGACTCGCCGAGCAGGCTGCGCCCGATGGTGTCAAGACCGTGACCCGCCTCTTGTCCGAAACGCCGCGTCCGCTTTTTTCCGAAGCCACCCCTGTCTCCATTCTGCCCAAGTTGAACGAGAATGTTGTGAAATTAGGGTTTGAGGGAATATGGGTCTTCGTGGACGGTCTGGATGCCCTGTACCGCGTTTCCCCTGACCGCCTCGTGCAGGCGCTGGATCAATTTCTATCCACGCTTGGGCTGTTCGAGGAAAGCGCTTTTGCTTTCAAAATCATTGTCTCTTATAATCTGGGCAAGCATATCGAAAAAGCGCGGGGAGTGCTGACAAAACGCCTGATAACCTATCAACTCAAATGGCAGGAGGATGAACTGCAGCGTTTGGTTGAGCGGCGTCTGTCATTGGCCTTGAAAAAAGAAGACGCCGCTCTTCATAAACTCTGCAAGGATGACAGCTGGCTCGAATGGTTCAAACGTTACGCAGGCGATTCTCCGCGCGGCTGGCTCGAATTGACCCGACCCATGCTGACTGCCTACCTCGAGAAAGGCAGGAGCGTCACCAAGACGGAGTGGCAGGATATCTATCGTCAGTCGCCGCCGTCTCTTCGTCTGGACCTCGAGGCGGGGCGCGTCTTCATCGGCGGAGGCGAAGTCTCGGTGCTTGGGGTCGGCTATCAACTGTTGCGTTATCTGTATGAGAATCGCCATCGTCCGTGCACGAAATCCGAACTGTATTATCGCGCCCATAAAGGGTTGAATCATGAACCCCGTAGTAAGGATGATAAAGACTGGGAGGATATTAAAACGTGGGAAGGCCCGCTTGATACCGCTTTATATCGCCTGCGCCATGCGGTAGAGTGGGATAAACGCAAAGACGCCGAGCCTCTCTACATCATCAGCGAGCGCGGAAAGGGCCAAATCCACCTTGAGAATGTTGTGTAAGAAAGTTGTGAGATGGTTGAAAGAAAATGGTGAGGCAATTGGCATAAAAAAAGCGTTTTTTTGTTAGGCGTCTAGATGTCCTGTGCGTATAATGATTTCAAATCTACTGCTTTGAAGGTGGACTGCACATGGCTGGTAACGCAGATTGAAACGAATTACTTTTTTAGGATCATTGTTTGTATATGCAAAAACTCTGGCTCAACCATTTCGGCTTCCGCTTCGACCCCTTCGAGTATCTGGAAGCCTCCCAAGACCCACACCTCAACCGCTATTTAATTGGGCATGAGGCTTTTTCTGCCGCCTGGAGCGAGACACCCGCCCTGATCTTTTCTCCCCCTGGCGGCGGCAAGACGGCTTTACGGATTTACGCCTTTCGCGCCTGCTGGACGGGAGGAGGAGGGTACCAGCCGTTTCCCATTCATTACCATCTGCCGCATTATTTCGAGAACAGCAACTTCTCCACCCTCGAAGATCACCTTCAAAAAATTGTTCATTCAACTGCAATTGCGCTGTTTTTATCCTTTGCCTATTATCCGCTGATCTTTTTGAAAGCCTCCCCATCCCTGCAAAAACAACTGGCGCAATTCATTTTTACGTGGGTCCCGAACATTGACTATTACCTGGAGGTTCTCCGCGATGGAGGCCCTGACCGCGTCGCGGCACAGTTGGATCGCTCCTATCAGCTGCACCAGACTCCCGATCCTGCCCTGCTTTCCCTTGTGCGCGTAACGCTGGAAAAACATCTCGCCGAAGAACCCTCACCCATTGGCCTGTCCATTCAAAAAGTTTTTGAGCGATTGATGAAGTGGATCACCCAGGACCTGGGTTTCCGCGCCGTATATTTGCTTTTGGATGGCGTAGACGGCTTCCCCGAACTCGCCAGATCGCCTGGGTTCGCGGCGGAATCTCTAGTCAACTTGTTTGCCAATGCGCCAACCTGGACTCAGACGCGAATCTTCCTCAAGGGCTTTTTGCCGCTGGAAATTCGCGCTCACCTTCAGGCACGCCTCGAAAAGCAATGGCCTGCCTTTGGTCAGGTCGAATTGAAATGGGACGAGGCCATGCTGGCGGAGCTGATCCGCCGACGGGTTTACGCCGCCACCGAGGGGGAGTTTGCCTCTTTGGGGGCGGTCAGCGCCGTCCCTTCGGTTCAGGATATGGAACTCGAACTGGCGCGCACCGTCAATCCGCTCCCGCGCGAGATGCTTGTGCTGGTCAGGCAAATCCTGTTCGAATATGAGAAACGCTGGGGAGAAAATCCAGGAGCGGAAAAACGAGTTCAAACCGAAGATATCGAAAGAGCGCTTGACTGGTACCGAATCGATCAGGCTCATATCACCAAAGAATTGACCTCCATCGCCCTAGGGCGGTAGATCCCGAGGAGAAGCCATTATGGTAGAGACATTCATATCACCCTCCCCCTACGTTTTGAAGAAATTTGTTAATCGAGAAGAAGAAGTCAAACAAATCCTCACGCTTTTGCGGCAATCGCAGCCGCGCGTCAGGGCGGTGGTCATAGACGGGGATCGCGGCGTGGGCAAGACCTGGCTCTCCTTGCATTTGCAGCGCACGGTTTTCAAAAAAGAAATTACGGGATTGACCTCCTGGCTGTTCAGCCTGTGGAGCCCTGGCGAGCATTATCGTCCTGAAGGAGACAAGCCGCAGGAGAATGAGCGCTTTGTGCGCGAAGGCGAGAAGTTGGAGATTGACGAATTTCTTGCCATCATCGTCAACAGTTTATCCATCGAACTCCCGCCCAATCCTGTGCTAGCCGAAAAAGTGGACGCTGTCCGTCGCTATGTCCAGAGCCATGTAGATAATCGTTTTGTTCTTATCCTCGATTCGGCCTATGAAAGCAACTGGTCCCTGCTGGAGCAGTTGGAAACGCATTTTCTCGGCAATCTTCTCACCCTGAATAATTTCTTTGTCATCGTCACTGGTCGCGGCAGGCCATATCCTTGGAAAATTCCTTTTCTTATCGAAGCCGTTCGGTTTGGTCTTGGGAAGTTTTCGGTCGAGCAGATCCAGCAGCAGCTCGAAAGGTTTAAGTTATCAGCCATTCTTTCAGTAGATGATATTTACAACATCGGCGACGGTTGGCCCATTTTTACGGAATTTTTGGCGAGCGCCAAGGATCGAATTGATGCGCTCGACGTTGCTGCTAATCTATTATTTGCTGTGGTGTCTGCGCAGGATCGCCTGCAAATTCGCAAATATTTTGAAGCGCTGTGTCCGTTGGAAGGTTTTGGTGAAACTGAAGCCGCTCTCATGGTGGCAATTTACGATCCCAATGCCCTCGATAAAGATGGGCGCGATATATGCCGCAAAATGAACAAAACCCACTTGGTTTCCTGGAAAGATGGCGGTTATGTGATTAATCATCCAGTGAAAAGAATTTTACGGGAGTATTTGAAACTCAATAAACAAGATGACTGGATCAGTCTAAACTGCGCGGCTTATCGCCGTTTTCAGCGGCAAAGCGACGATCCTAGTCTAACCCGCTTCCGTTCTTTCTTTGAATCCCAAATGAAATTTTACGCCGGAATCCTATCTGAGTCCGGTGTACAAGATCCAGAGACTTGTCCAAAAGAAAAAATGGAGGAGATGCCATGACTGCTGATTACACTGAGCGATACCCTGGCTTATATGCCACACCTGAACTGGTTGGACGGGAGAACATTCTACGCCAGTGCAAGCGCGTTCTGGAAGACTCCGCGCCAAATCCCAAACTGGTTTTTCTCCATGGCTTGGGCGGGATTGGGAAAACCCGCCTGCTGCGAAAAATCCTGGAGATTGCCCGTACCTTGCCCAATCACCGTGCGGCAGAAGATGTGTTGGATTTTTATGATATTTTGCTACATACCCCTGTTGAACTGGTCAACGCTATTTTTGAAACTCTCACACCGCCTTTTGACTGTTTTCAGATCTATCAACCTGCCGCCCAGACTTTGACTCGCGCCCGTTTAAGCGGCAACGCAGTGGAATTGGAAAAGTTACGTCAGGATGCGCTGGCTAAATTCGAGCAGGATTTGATGCTATTATCTAAAAATAAGCGTGTTATCCTGGCGTTGGATACCACCGAACGCTTGGTCTATGGCATTCCAGGCTGGACGGATGAAATCCCCCTCGCCGATTCGTGGATTTGGCTTATTGATTGCCTTCCAACCTGGCAAAATGTGGTCATCTTTGTTGCCGGGCGCGAAGAAGCACTCCCAGCTATTGAGAAAGTGAAGGTGGGCCATCCACAGTTGATTGAGGAGATTGAGGTTGGACCGTTTGAGGTGGAAGAGAGCATCGAATATTTTGACAAAGTAGCGCAACTGGCAAAGGAAAACAAAGATTATCATCTTGCTGAGCGTTTAGAAAATATGCCGGAGGATTTCAAACGCGGCGCGCATGCCTACTCACAGGGTCGCCCGATCCTGCTCTCCCTGCTGGTGGATTATTTGGGGTTCCCCGGCGAGGGTGACTTGCCAGAGATGTTGCGGCAAGCGCCGCTTGAAAAACCGAGTGAGGAAGAGACGCGTCGTTATGAAGCCGCCCTGTTCGAGCGTTTGCGGGATGGAGAACTTGGCGAGACCCTGATCGCGCTTGGCCGCGTCCCAAAAGGCGCGGATGAGAAGTTGCTGGCCGCTTTGCTTGGCGTCTCTATCCCAGAAATACGCAAAAGACTACAAGAGGTGCAACGTCTTTCGGTAGTCAAGATACGCCGCAAGGATAATGAGCAGCGTTTTTTTCTGCACGACGAGGTGTATGCTTTGCTTCAACGGCATGTGTATGATGGGGCTTTTGATGCCGAAAAACAAACGCCAGCCTTTGAAGTCATCAAAAAGTATTATCAGGAACAGCGCGAGAATAGCATTCAGCGTTTGAACATGCTTTATGCGCCGGTGGAAGAATATGGCCGAACCGATCTGGACTTGAAAGAATTAGGTAAAGCGCACGCTGACCATCAGGCGCTCCTGACTGAAACCATGTACTATTATATCCGTCAAGACTTGGGACGCGGCTTCCGTGCTTACTCTCGCTATGCCCAAGAGTCCATACTCTCCCGAGACGTATTGATGGATTTGCAATTGCAGGCCGAATTGCTAGCCTTTCTCAGCGCGCCACCCGCTCCAATTCTGGAAGAGGGGATTTCCATCGAGATGATTCTTGCCAGTTTGAAAATTCGACCCTTCGCGCGCGCCTGGGCGCTTGGGAAGTATCCAGAGTTCGAGAACGCGGAGAAATTCATTGGCTCAGTAGAGAGTGATTGGCGTTCGCGTTTCCCGGGTTTGTTGGCGGCATTACATGCCTGGACGGCCAGCCTGCGCATCATGCGTGGGCAGAAAGAAGATCTCGTTGAAGCGGAAACCCATCTGGTTAAAGTTTATTCCTTACTGCCCGAAAAGGATGTTGTCCGTCCATTTGCCGATCCGTCTCAGCCCGAAACCCTGTTTTGGTACGAGAAAGTCATTTTGGCCCTTGCCCACCGCGTGCATGGTTATCTCAGAAGAGTGCAGGGTCTCATGAAAGATGCGGTGGCGCAATATCAAAAAGCGGCTACTTTGCTGCGTGAGATTGACTTACGCATTGAAATGGCTGCGGTGTCGAACGATATGGGCTTTGCCCAGGCGGAATTGGGTGAATACCATGATGGTCGTGCCAACGTCTTGCATGCTCTTAAGTTAAGAAAGGACCTGGGGCGGCGCGTCCCGGTTGCTTTGAGTTTGAATACCCTGGCCGCAATTGACGTGCGGGAGGGACGGTATCGCGAGGCCCGCCAGAATTCAGAGCGCGCATTGTCTATCTTTCGAGTGTTTGTTCCACCGCGCGGCATTGGTTTGGCTTTGATCACGCTCGCTGAAGCCACGCGGCGTTATGCTGGTACAGAACCGCTTTTGGCATTGGATGAGCGTATTGATCTATTGCGTCGGGCGCGCGATCATGCCCGCGAGGCTCAAAGCCTTTTCACTGGAACAGGCGAGTCATCCAGGTTGGTGGAAGCCTCGATCGAAATTGGTTGCGCTTGCCGTGATTTGGTCTGGTGGCTTACGATGAGCACTTGGCCAGGGGATGATATCGAGCGCACGTTCAAAGAAAGTTGGGATGCTTTGACGCAAGCGGCCAAACTTGCTCAAGAGAATGGATTAACCTATCGCCATATGGATGCCTTGGTCAACCGGGCGTGGTTGGAATATTACAGGCTTGAATCTGAGGAGAAAGCACTTGATTCCCTCTATGTGCGCATTGACGAGACAGAAAAGATTTTTCCCACTGACGACGAGATGGACAAACAGCCGCAGGTTTGGGCGCAGAAAGGTAAATTGTATGTGCTCAAAGGCCATCTTGCCAGGAGCCGTCTGGAAGTACAACGAAAAATGGAACCCAAGGGTATCTCTGTTGTGATCGAATCCATTTTGAAAGAAATTGCTGAAGATTATGCTTATGGGTTGGAATTTAGCGGCAAATTTTCGTTCAACTATCAAGGTATTCGGCAGGCCAAAGATAGCGTTGCTGAAAAGATTCAAGACCTGAACG
>Ga0100395_1004441_pt1 | contig 10054 bp, 9 predicted proteins | sample CryGeymeta201519_FD_81542 | JGI IMG/M metagenome (GOLD analysis project Ga0100395, IMG submission 81542) | Groundwater microbial communities from Crystal Geyser aquifers in Utah, USA - Crystal Geyser metaG 2015-19 | ecosystem: Environmental > Aquatic > Deep subsurface > Groundwater | place: USA... | reverse complement strand
CGGCGACGCGCGACACCTATACAAGCTGCGCCTCCGATGCGGCGACCGAGCAGCGCATCGTCGGCCAGAAATACTATCACGCGCCGACCGGCGCCCAGCTCCAGACCGTGTTCGCCGCCATTGGCGGCCAGATACAGGAGTTGCGGCTGGTGCAGTGAGGCGGCGCGACGATAGCCAAGCGCCCGCACGCCGACGCCGACCGGCGCGACTTCACCCACTTCGCCGCCGGGCTGATGCTGCGCGGGCTGATCCGCCACGATCAGGTGGCGCCGACACCGCCAACCCCGCCTATTACTGGCCCGAGGGCTACGCCTGTGTCGCCTATTGCCTGACGGTCTGCGACGCGGTGCTGGGGCAGGAGTTCAACGCCGCGCTGACCATGACGCCGGAACTCGACGACATCGGCTATTGGTGGACGTTCCGCGAGAGCACCCGCGACGACGCAAGCTGGGCGGTGGCGTTCTTCGACAAGTTCTCGGGCCGCGAGCCGGACTGGGACGCGCCGGAGCTGTTCTTCTCGCGCCGCCGCCAGCGCGCGGCGCTCGCCGCAGCGGATCAGGGCGCAGCGGATCAGGGGGCGGCGGAGCAGGGGCGGCGCATCGGGGCCTGAGGCGCCGCCGTCACGGCCTGCGGAACTGGCGCGCCTCGTCGAACAGCGCCTCCAGCGCGGTCATGCGCGCCCGGGTCTCGCGCCAGTCCAGCGCCTGCGCGGCGGCGATCAGGCTCTCCAGCACGCACAGCGGCGCCACCGCGCTGTCCCAGGCCGAGGGCGCCTCGATGCGCAGGCTGAACACATGCGCGGCGTGGCGCGCGGCGGGCGAACGCCAGGGGTCGGTGAACAGCACGACGGTCACGCCGCGCGCGGCGGCCATGGCGGCGAGACGCTCGATCATGGGCGCATAGCGGCGGATGTCGAACAGCACCAGCGCGTCGCCTTCGGCCATGTTCAGCACATGCTGCGGCCAGGCGTCGGCGTTGGGGGGGAGCAGCGTCACGCCAGGGCGGATCACCTGAAGATGGCTGAACAGATACTGCGCCAGCGCCCCGGTGATCCGCCCGCCCGCGACATGCGCGCCGCGCGCCCTATCGGCCAGCAGCGCCGCCACCGCGTCGAATGTCGCCGGATCGATCCGCCGCAGCGACTGGCGCAGGTTGTCCGCCGCCGCCTCGGCGAAGCGGTTGAGGATGTGGCTCTCCGGGGCCGGCGCCCAGCGCTCCTGCCGCGCCACGGGGTCGGCCAGCGCGGCCTTGAGTTCGCCGCGCAGCGCGCTCTGCAAGGCGCCATAGCCGTCATAGCCCAGCTTGCGCGCCATCCGCGCCACCGTGGGGGTCGAGACGCCCGCAGCCTCCGCCAGCGCGGTGATGCTGCCCAAGCCCGAGACGGGATAGTTGCGCAGCATCGCGTCGGCCAGCTTGCGCTCGGCGCCGGTCAGCGCCGCCCCCTGGGCGCGGAGGCGTTCGGCCAGCGTCTCCGACCGCTGCTCATCCATTGCGCGCATCACCCCCGCCGCCGCCGCTCTGACGAGCATACGACACCGGGGGCCTTGCGTGAAACAATCTCTTCAGTTTCGCGCTTGACGGAATCGCGCCGCCTGCCGACAGTCCGGAGAGGGAGTGGCGCGGGGGCGATGGCGGTGCGCAGTCAGACAAGATCGGCGCGCGGCTGATGCCGAAGGTCGTGCAGGGCTATGTCCGTTGGGTCGATGCGGTGAACCGCCGGGTCGGGCGCTGCGCCATGTATCTCGTGTTCGTGATGATGGCGATCCTGTTCTATTCCACCATCAGCAAGCAGTTCACCCTGCCCGCGCTGTGGACGCTGGACATGGCGCAGTTCGTGATGGTCGCCTACTACCTGCTGGGCGGCGGCTATTCGATGCAGCTTGGCGGCCATGTGCGCATGGACCTGCTCTATGGCGGCTGGAGCGACCGGCGCAAGGCGTGGTTCGACGCCTTCACGGTGCTGCTGCTGATCTTCTACCTTGGCGTGCTGCTCTATGGCGGCGTGTCGAGCAGCGTCTATGCGCTGGAGACCGGAGAGCGCAGCTTCTCCGCCTGGCGGCCCTACATGGCGCCGATCAAGGTGATCGCGACGTTCGGCATCTTCATGATGCTGTTGCAGGCCGTCGCCGAATTCTTCCGCGACATCGCGCGCCTGCGCGGCGAGGAGCTGGCATGAGCTATGAGCTGATCGCGCTGCTGATGTTCGCGTCGATGATGCTGATGCTGATGACCGGCCAGCGCGTGTTCGGCGCCATCGGCGCGGTGGCGGTGATCGCGGCGCTGTCGCTGTGGGGCGACGGCGGGGTGGAGCTGGCGTTCGCCTCCGCCATGAAGCTGATGAAATGGTATCCGCTGCTGACGCTGCCGCTGTTCATCTACATGGGCTACATGCTGTCCGAAAGCGGCATCGCCGATGACCTCTACCGGATGTTTCACGTCTGGTCGGGGGGCCTGCGCGGCGGGCTGGCGGTGGGCACCATCGGGCTGATGGTGGTGATCTCGGCGATGAACGGCCTCAGCGTGGCGGGCATGGCGATCGGCGCCTCGATCGCGCTGCCCGAGCTTTTGCGCCGCGGCTACGACAAGATCATGGTGACCGGCGTCATCCAGGCGGGCAGTTCGCTGGGGATTCTGGTGCCGCCCAGCGTGGTGCTGGTGCTCTACGGCATGATCGCGCGCCAGCCGGTGGGGCAGTTGTGGCTGGCGGGGGTGTTTCCGGGGCTGATGATGGCCGGGCTGTTCGTGCTCTACGTCCTGATCCGCTGCCGCCTGCAGCCCTCGCTGGCGCCGATCCTGTCGGACGAGGATCGCGCGCTGCCGATGCGCGAGAAGCTGCGGCTGTTGCGCGCGGGCGTCGTGCCGCTGCTGATCTTCTTCTCGATGACCGGCCTGTTCCTGATGGGCGTCACCTCGCTGGTGGAGAGCAGCGCGGTGGGCGCGCTGGCGGCGACGCTGGCGGCGCTGTTCAAGCGGCGGCTGACCGCGCAGGTGCTGGAGGACACGCTGCGCCAGACGCTGGCGATCAGCTGCATGTTCATGTGGATCATCCTCGCCGCGCTGTGCTTTGGCGCGGTGTTCGACGGACTGGGCGCGGTGCGCGCCATCGAGGGGTTCTTCGTGGGCAAGCTGGGCCTCGGGCCGTGGGAGATCCTGATCCTGATGCAGCTGTCGTTTCTGCTGATGGGCACGTTTCTCGACGACACCGCGATGCTGGTGATCGTGGCGCCGCTCTATGTGCCGCTGGTGGGGCTGCTGGGGTTCGACCTGATCTGGTATGGCATCCTCTACACCATCACCTCGCAGATCGCCTACATGACCCCGCCGTTCGGCTATAACCTGTTCCTGATGCGCGCGATGGCGCCGCCGGAGGTGAGCTTGCGCGACATCTATGTGTCGATCATCCCGTTCGTCGGCGTCATGCTGCTGGCGCTGGGGCTGGTGATGGTGTTCCCGCAGATCGCGTTGTGGCTTCCGAACCACGTTTACGGCAAGTGACGACCCCGCGCCTCGCGCGCCAGCAAGAACCACCGGGCGCCTCGCGCGCCAGCAAGAACCACCGGGCGCTCAAAGCCCGGGCTTTCAGCAAGGAGAAGCACGATGACTTCCAGACGCAGTTTCCTGAAGGCGGCGGGCGTCGGCGCCGCCGCCTCCACGCTCGCCGCCCCGGCGGTGCTGGCGCAGGCGCCGATCAAGTGGCGGTTGCAGACCTACGCCGGATCGACGCTGGGCCAGTTCGTCACCAAGCCGTTCGTTGACGCCTTCAACGCCGCCGCCAACGGCGAGATGGAGATCGAACTCTACTACGCCGACCAGCTGGTGCCGACCGGCGAGCTGTTCCGCGCCATGCAGCGCGGCACCATCGACGCGGTGCACTCCGACGACGACAGCATGGCGGCGCCGGTCGATATCGCGGTGTTCGGCGGCTATTTCCCGCTCGCCACCCGCCACGCGCTCGACGTGCCGACGCTGTTTTATCAATACGGCCTGGCCGACATCTGGCGCGAGGCCTATGCCGAGGCGGGCGGCGTGGTGTGGCTGTCGGCGGCGGGGCAGGACCCGTGCAACTTCAACACCAAAAAGCCGATCCGCTCGCTGGCCGACCTCAACGGCCTGCGCCTCTACACCTTCCCCACGGCGGGGCGGTTCCTCTCGAAGTTCGGCGTTGTGCCGGTGTCGATCCCTTACGAGGACGCCGAGGTTGCGGTGCAGACCGGCGAGCTTGACGGCATGGCATGGTCGGGCATCACCGAGGACTACACCGTCGGCTGGGCCGACGTGACCAACTACATCACCACCAACAACATCTCCGGCGCCTGGATCGGCTCGTTCTACGTCAACGAGAAGCAGTGGAGCGACCTGCCGCCGCATCTGAAGCAGATCTATCTCTCCTGCGTCGAGGCCAGCCACACCTTCCGCAACCAGTGGTACTGGGGCGGCGAGGCGAAGCTGCGCGCCACCGGGACCAAGCTGGAGCTGACTTCGGTGCCTGCGGCGGAGTGGCATGAGGTCGAGCAGGAGGCGCAGAAGTTCTGGGACGAGATCGCCCAGACCAGCGCGCGCGCGGCGAAGGTGGTGCAGATCTTCAAGGACTACAACGCCGTCCTCGACAAGGCGGGCACGCCCTACACCTGCGGCTGACCGCGCCGCGCCGGGCCGGGGGCGTCGCGCCTCCGGCCCTTTTTCTGTTGACCAGTGAGAGAAGAACGAAAATGGCGGGCGCCCTGACGCTTGAAGACCTGAAGGAATCCGTCGCGACCGGCGACATCGACACCGTGATCGCGGCGCAGGTGGACATGCAGGGCCGCCTGATGGGCAAGCGCTTCCAGGCCGAGTTCTTCCTCGACAGCGCCTGGGCCGAGACCCATGGCTGCAACTATCTGCTGGCCACCGATCTGGAGATGAGCACGGTGCCGGGATACGCGGCGTCGAGCTGGGCGGCGGGCTATGGCGACTACACGATGCGCCCGGACCTCTCGACGCTGCGCCGCATCCCGTGGCTGCCGGGCACGGCGCTGTGTCTGTGCGACACGCTCGACCACCACGGCCAAGCCGAGATCGCCCACGCGCCGCGCACCATCCTCAAGGGCCAGATCGCGCGGCTGGCGGCGCTGGGCGCGCAGGCGATGACCGCGACCGAGCTTGAGTTCTACCTGTTCCGCGAGACCTATGAGGAGGCGCGCGCGCGCGGCTATCGCGGGCTGACGCCGGTCGCGGGGTTCAACGCCGACTACGCCATCCAGCTCACCTCGCGCGAGGAGGACGTGATGCGCGCGGTGCGCACCGGCCTCAACGGCGCCGACATCCCGGTTGAAGGCTCCAAGGGCGAGGCGAACGCGGGGCAGGAGGAGATCAACGTCCGCTACGCCGGGGCGCTGCTGATGGCCGACCGCCACGCGATCATGAAGAACGGCGTCAAGGAGATCGCCCACGCGCGCGGGCGCAGCGTCACCTTCCTCGCCAAACCCGCGACGCAGGACGCAGGCAGCTCCGCCCATGTGCATCTGTCGCTGCGCGGCCCCGACGGCGCGGCGCTGTTTCACGACCCCGCCGCGCCGCACGGCATGTCGGCGATGATGCGTGCGTTTCTCGCCGGACTGATCGCCCACGCCGACGCGATCACGTATTTCCTCGCGCCCTACGTCAACAGCTACAAGCGCTTCACCACCGGGCTGTTCGCGCCCACCAAGACGGTGTGGAGCCTCGACAACCGCACGGCGGGGTTTCGCGTGGTGGGCGACGGCACGCCCGCAGTGCGCATCGAGTGCCGCATCGGCGGCGCCGACCTCAACGCCCATCTGGCGCTCGCGGCGCTGATCGCGGCGGGGCTGGACGGCGTGGCGCGCGGCCTGGCCCTGCCGCCGGCCTATGGCGGCGACGCCTATGGCGACGCGGACGCCCCCGAAGTGCCGAAAGACCTGCGCGCGGCGGCGGACGCGCTCGACGCCTCCGCCATGCTGCGCGCGGGCTTGGGCGACGCGGTGGTGGATCACTACGTCCGCGCCGCGCGCTGGGAGCAATCGGAATGCGACCGCGCGGTGACCGACTGGGATCTGGCGCGCGGCTTCGAGAGGATTTGACGCCATGACAACCACGCTGCGCTGCATCTCGCCCATCGACGGCTCGACCGTCGCCGAGCGCCCCGTCCTGTCGCTGGAGGCCGCGCGCGCCACGCTCGCCGCCGCCCGCGCGGCGCAGAAGGACTGGGCCGCGCGCCCGCTGGCCGAGCGCGTCGCGCTGGTGCTGGCGGGGGTTGAGCGTCTCGCCGCGATGGGCGACGAGATGGTGACCGAACTGGCCTGGATGATGGGTCGCCCGGTGCGCTATGGCGGCGAGATCGGCGGCGTGCGCGAGCGGGCGCGATACATGGCCGACATCGCCGAGGGCGCGCTGGCGCCCATGGTGATCGAGGCGTCCGACCGCTTCGAGCGCCGCATCGCGCGTGAGCCGCACGGGCTGGTGTTCGTGGTCGCGCCGTGGAACTATCCCTACCTCACCGCGATCAACACCGTGGCGCCCGCGCTGATCGCGGGGAACGCCGTGGCGCTGAAGCACGCCACCCAGACTCTGCTGGCGGGCGAGCGGCTGGCGCGCGCCTTTCACGCGGCGGGCGTGCCGGAGGCGGTGTTCGTCAACCTGTTTCTCGACCATGCCACCACCGAGACGCTGATCGGCGAACGCGCGTTCGACTTCATCAACTTCACCGGCTCGGTGGGCGGCGGGCGGACCATCGAGCGCGCGGCGGCGGGAACGTTCACAGCCCTGGGGCTGGAGCTGGGCGGCAAGGATCCCGGCTATGTGATGGAGGACGCCGACCTCGATGCGGCGGTCGAGACGCTGATGGACGGCGCGCTGTTCAACGCCGGGCAGTGCTGTTGCGGGATCGAGCGCATCTATGTGATCGAACCGCTGTTCGACGCCTTCGTGGAAAAGGCGACAGCCTTCGCCAATGCGCTGAAGCTGGGAAACCCGCTCGACCGCGAAACCACGCTCGGGCCGATGGCCAACCGCCGCTTCGCAGACATCGTGCGCGCCCAGACCGCCGAGGCCGTGGCGGCGGGCGCCCGCGCCCTGATCGACCCCGCGCATTTCCCCGCCGACGACGGCGGCGCCTACCTGGCGCCGCAGGTGCTGGTGAACGTCGATCACTCGATGCGGGTGATGCGCGAGGAAAGTTTTGGCCCCGTGGTCGGGATCATGGCCGTGCGCGACGACGCGCAAGCCGTGCGCCTCATGAACGACAGCGCCTATGGCCTGACAGCCTCGCTGTGGACCGCCGACGCCGACCGCGCCGCCGCGCTTGGCGCGCAGATCGAGACCGGCACCGTGTTCATGAACCGCTGCGACTATCTCGACCCCGCGCTGTGCTGGACCGGGTGCAAGGACACCGGGCGCGGCGCGGCGCTGTCGGCGCTGGGGTTCCAGAGCCTGACCCGTCCCAAATCCTACCACCTCAGGAAAAAATCATGAGCCTCAAGGCCAACTGGTCCTATCCCACCGCGATCCGCTTCGGCGCCGGACGGATCGCGGAACTGCCCGACGCCTGCCGCGCGGCGGGGATCGAACGCCCGCTGCTGGTCACCGACCGGGGGCTGGCGGGGCTGCCGATCACGCAGAACGCGCTGAACCTGCTGGCCGAGGCGGGCCTTGGCCGCGCGCTGTTCGCCGAGGTCGATCCCAACCCCAACGAGAAGAACCTGGAGGCCGGCGTCGCGGCCTTTCGCGCGGGCGGCCATGACGGCGTGGTGGCGTTCGGCGGCGGCTCGGGCCTCGATCTGGGCAAGCTGGTCGCGTTCATGGCGGGGCAGCGGCGCCCGGTGTGGGATTTCGAGGATGTCGGCGACTGGTGGACCCGCGCCGACGCCGCCGCCATCGCGCCCATCGTCGCCGTGCCCACCACCGCCGGAACCGGCTCGGAGGTCGGGCGCGCCGGCGTGCTGACCAATTCGGCGACGCACGTCAAGAAGATCATCTTCCACCCCAAACTGATGCCCGCCGTGGTGATCTGCGACCCGGCGCTGACGGTGGGGATGCCGACCGTCATCACCGTCGGCACCGGCATGGACGCCTTCGCGCATTGTCTGGAGGCCTATTGCTCGCCGTTCTACCACCCGATGTCGCAGGGCATCGCGCTGGAGGGGATGCGGCTGGTCAACGAGAACCTGCGCCGCGTGGTGGCGGCGCCCGACGATCTGGCGGCGCGCGGCCACATGATGAGCGCGGCGGCGATGGGCGCCGTGGCGTTCCAGAAGGGGCTTGGCGCGGTCCATGCGCTGTCGCATCCGGTGGGCGCGCTCTACAACACTCACCACGGCATGACCAACGCCGTGGTGATCCCGCCGGTGCTGCGCTTCAACCGCGCGGCGGTGGCCGAAAGGCTGAGCCGGGCGGCGGATTACCTCGGCGTCAAGGGCGGCTTTGAGGGTTTCTTCGACCACATCCTGCGGCTGCGCGCCGACCTTGGCGTGCCCGACAAGCTGTCGGCGCTGGGCGTGGGGCGCGACCGCATCGGCCAGATGGCGGCGATGGCGATCGAGGACCCCAGCGCGGGCGGCAATCCGGTCGCGCTGACGCTGGAGGCGGCGACGCGGCTGTTCGAGGAGAGCATCTGAACATGGGCGCGGCGGGGGGCGCGCCTCCCCGCCGCGCCTTGCGGGGGTTCCCTTGAGCCGCCAGATGCGCTAGCGCGCGCCATGTTCGCGTCGCAAGGATGGACCGCCATGAACCTCAATCCGGCCCTCGCGCCCACAGACCAGCCCACAGACCAGCCTGCGCCCCAGCCCGCCCCGCCCGCCAGCGCCTTCGCCGAGACGGTGACGATGGTGCGCCACTACACCGACCGGCTGTTCATGTTCCGCATGACGCGGCCGCCCAGCTTTCGCTTCCGCTCCGGCGAGTTCGTGATGATCGGCCTGCCGGGCGAGAAGCCGGTCTGGCGCGCCTACTCGATCGCCTCGCCGGCGTGGGACGAGGAGATCGAGTTCTTCTCGATCAAGGTTCCCGACGGCCCGCTGACCGCGCTGCTGCAGAAAATCCAGCCCGGCGACACGGTGTGGATGAAGAAAAAGCCCACCGGCACGCTGGTGATCGATGCGCTGCTGCCGGGGCGGCGGCTGTATATGTTCTCCACCGGCACCGGCGTCGCGCCGTTCGCCTCGCTGATCCGCGAGCCGGAGACCTATGAGAAGTTCGAGCAGGTGATCCTCACCCACACCTGCCGCGACGTGGCCGAGCTGAAATACGGCGAGGAGATCGTCGCCGCCGCCAAGGCCGACGAGCTGGTGGGCGAGGAGGCGACCGCCAAGCTGATCCACCTGCCCGCCGCGACGCGGGAGCCCTATGTGCGCAGCCAGCGCATCACCACGATGATCGAGACCGGCGCGCTGTTCGCCGAGCTGGGGGTGGCGCCGCTGTCGCCGCACACCGACCGCGCAATGATCTGCGGCTCGATCGAGATGACCCGCGACATCAAGGCCTTGTGCGAGGCGGCGGGCATGGTGGAGGGCGCCAACAGCGCGCCGGGGCATTTCGTGGTGGAGCGCGCGTTCGTCGGCTGAAGGCGGTTGGATGAGCGCCTATCCGCCCGAGCTGACCGCGCTGCACGACGCGCGGCTGGCGGCGGTGCTGGCGGCGCTGGAGGGTTGCGGCGCGGCGTCGGTGATGGACCTCGGCTGCGGCGACGGCGCGCTGCTGGCGCATCTTGTCGCGCTGCCCCGGCTCACGCGGATCGTGGGGGTGGAGGTTGACGCCGCCGCGCTCGCCCGCGCCGCGGCAAGGCCGCGGGTCGCGGCGCGGGCGCTTCTGGTCTGCGGCTCGCTGACCGACGCGGCGCTGCTGCCGCAGGGCTTTGACGCCGCGACGCTGGTGGAGGTGATCGAGCATCTGCCGCCCGAGCGGCTGGGCGCGCTGGAGCGGGCGGTGTTTGGCCTGGCGCGGCCCGGCGCGGTGATCGTGACCACGCCGAACGCCGACTTCAACGCGCTGCTGGGCGTGCCCGCGCGCCGCCGCCGCCACCCCGACCACCGATTCGAGTGGGGGCGGGCGAAGTTTCAGGACT
>Ga0100395_1004412_pt1 | contig 10086 bp, 8 predicted proteins | sample CryGeymeta201519_FD_81542 | JGI IMG/M metagenome (GOLD analysis project Ga0100395, IMG submission 81542) | Groundwater microbial communities from Crystal Geyser aquifers in Utah, USA - Crystal Geyser metaG 2015-19 | ecosystem: Environmental > Aquatic > Deep subsurface > Groundwater | place: USA... | reverse complement strand
CGTTTCCCGTCCGGAGGAAATATCAATTTCGTGTCTTTTCCGCAAGCGGAACAGTTTGCATCATAAAGAAGTGATGATTGAGGACTGCTCATTCTTGCCGGAAACGCCCCTGCCGACTGATTCGCTCCTGCCGGCTGGGCCACTCCTGAAAGAGTTATTGATTCAGTCCAGTCGGTTATTCTTTTTTCAACAGCTTCTCTCGAATTACCGTATCTTTCCCGCGAAACAGCGATTATTTTTTCCACGCTGGATTGTTCCAGCGCCGGCAAAGGAGGCAACGTTTCAGCTGAAAACGGCTTGCTTGATAATCCGTTAATCATCAATTTTACATAAATGGAATATTTTTTTAAATTAACTATGTCTGTGGCGAGAAAATATGGAGAAAATTCTTTTTCTAAAAATTCTGCGTCCTCGGCTCCGACGCGGAAGACAACCAACGTTCCCACGTTGCCGAAAACAGCGTCCCTGACCGTCTCATCCATCTGATTGATGTATTGATGTCCCAAAATTAAATCCAATCTGTACTTTCTCGCCTCTGACAAAATAATAGCAAAAGATTCCGTGGCAAAGTTCTGGAACTCATCAACATATAAATAAAAGTCATTTCTTTCCTCCTCGGGAATTTCCACCCTGCTCATAGCCGCCAACTGAAGCTTTGTAATCAGAAGAGCTCCCAAAAGAGAAGAGTTTTCCTCTCCGATTCTCCCCTTTGACAAATTGGCTATCAGGATTTTTTTAGTATCCATTATCTCCCTGAAATTTATGGACGCCTTTACCTGACCAATAAAATTCCTGATAAGAGGATCTGAAATAAATTGTCCGACTTTGTTTTGAATAGCGGCCGTCGCTTCTGTCTCATACTTTTGACTGTATTTGGCAAACTCATTAACCCAAAAAGATTTTACGGTTGAATCAGTCACTTTTTCCAAAACTTTTTTTCTGTAATTCGGGTCGGCAAGTATTCTATTAATTCCCAGCAGAGTAGAGCCCGGATATTCCAAAAGAGCCAAAATTGCGTAATTTAAGATGTATTCCATTCTGGCTGACCAGACTTCCGGTCCGAATATTTTTTTAAAAACCCCCATCAACCCGGAAACAACCAAGTGGCGATATTTTTTCCCGACGCTCTCCATGACATTAAAAGCGATCGGAAAGTCCAAGTCTCCGGGGTTGAAATAAACGACATCATTAATTCTGGAAGCAGGGATAAAATTTAATATTTTTTCAGCCGCTTCGCCATGAGGATCTATAAAAGCAATCCCTTTACCGTTTCTGATATCCTGAATAGCCATGTTTTCCATCATGGCTGTTTTCCCCATTCCGGTTTTTCCTATAACATAAAAATGCCGGCGCCTGTCGTCAGCCTTTATACCAAACCTTCTTCTTCTATTTCTGAATGTTGTTTCGCCGAAAAAAGTTATATCACTCATATTTTTTTTATTCTACTGGTAATTCAGGAGGAGCTTCTCCTTTCTTCTGCTCAAGCCAGGCAACTCCGGTAGCCGGAGCGGCAATTTTGCCCGGGAAATGAAACAAGGTCGCCAATTCTTCGGTGTTCAAAATCATTTTGACGCTTTGACCGTCTTCGGCTTTAGAACGAGGGAAAACTCCGGGATATCTTTTAGTAAAATATCTGAATTTTCTTCTTTCCCTGATATATAACCTCCGCTTATCAAGAATTCCGATCCAAATGGATTTTACCTTAGTCGTTCCCGGCGACCAGGGCTTAAATCCTCCGCCGTATTCACCCAAAGAAAGAGATTTGCTGAAGCCAAAAAGGCCCTTAACTCGCGGTTTAAAGAAAACCCCCTTCTTGGCAATATAGACAGCTCTGAAGGTTGTCACAAATCCAAATTTACCCATTTTTTCTTCCACGCAGGTAAGCAATTCTCTTTCTCCGGGAGTCAATTTCATTTCCGGAGAGAATATTTCTTTTTTTTCTTCTTTGGCGCTTTTCTCCTCTTTTTTACCGACGATGACATGATAAAGCGCTGCCCTCGCTTCATCAAAAGTGTTCATAACCTCTGATGCCACTTTCTCTTTTTCCGGTCTTTGAGAGAGCTTGTCAACTAATTTTTTAGACTTTGTCACCCAGTCGTAATTTTTATCCATAACAGGCTTGGCAAGGTACTGAATCCACATCTGTTCTCCCGGACCTAAGGAACTCATTGATTCCAAAAGACTGGCTAAAGGGTCAACTCTTTCTTCCTCCTTCATACTCTTCCCTCCTGTTTCTTTAATTTCTCTTCCCACTTCAAATTTCGGATAAGTTTTAATCGGGTAAAGTTCGTTTCTGGCGGCAATAAATTCAACTCCCCATATTTTCCATTCTTTATTGGGAATGTTTTGAGGGACATTTTTTGTGTAATCGTCAACCTGGCTGATTTCAGCATCCGGATATTGGGCGTAAAAAGCTGCTTCCACGAACCCTTTCCACGGTTCCGGAACTCTTACGAAAAAATGAACAACTCCTTCAATACCGGCTATTTCAAAAGCTATGCTTTGTTGACAAACACCCTCAACCCATTTTTCCTTCGGCGTCGGAGAGTCATGGATCCCATGGAGAGAAGATATAACCTGATCCATCGCTTTAATGGATTTCAAAGACACTTCAGGTATTTTGATCTCAAGCAATATTCTTTTCGTCTTACCATCCCACCTATTAGTTATAAAATCCAGATATCTTTCTTCCGCCTTCGCCCGAAGCCAAAACGGCAATGGAACCCACCACCAACTGACAATAATGTGCCAGACATATAAAGAAAACGAACTTAATTCCGAATAAAAAGAAGGGCTAAGTATCATAATACTAATATATTAGCACATTTATATGTCAAAGTCTTGCTCTTTTTAAAAAACAAAAAATCCCGCCACATATGTCCTGTTCTTTCATTTTTTGGACTTTTTCTGCCGTTTCTTCTTTTTTTTCAGATATATCTTCTTATAATAATAGCACAATCAAAAGCAATAACTATCGGTTACAATGTTGGAATGCTTAAAAATTGAGGATTGGCCAAAAATTAGAAATTCAATCCTATGCTTCTTTGATGTTGTATCTTCCTCCAGAGTCTTTGGCAAAATATTTTTTATTGTTGAGATTCAAAAGAATAGTATTTTCTTTGACCATTCTCTGTTGAGAAACTTTCTGGAGAATTTCTTCTTTCGTCAGCGGAGTTTTTGAATCCGACAGAACCATTGCTATCACATCCTTAACCTGTCCTGGATGATATCCCCATTCTTTCAAAGCGTAAATTCCTCTGCCTATCAAAACAAATCTGGCGCCCTTGATCAACTCATTATGGACGGTCTGGAGAACGCTTCCCTTAAGCATCTTAGAAACATCGCTGAAGTGGAGAGGTTTGCTCACTTTTCTGAAAACCAAATAAGCCTTATCCTTTATCCCTCTCGGAGTGATTTCCGGCCATTCTTTTAATCCGAATAAACCCTCCTCATTCTGCTTGATTCTTTTAGAAATTTCTATGAAAGAAAGAGCTTGTTTTTCTTTTGTAAATTCCATCGGCTTCCCGGCTTCTTCCAGTTTTTTCTGAAAATCCCTCATCGTTTTCTTAGCTGAAGAAATGGACTTATCGTCCAAGGCCCAAAATGTGAAATAGGTTTCATCCTCACTGATTTTTTTAAATCTTCCGGATAAAGTCATCAAGAAAACTACAGAAGACTGAACCTTCGTATTTTTAGAACCGGCGAATTCTTCCAATAAAACATTCTCCTTTCTCACTCCCCCAAATTGATTAAGATGATTTTCAAGAAAAGAAATTGCCTCCTTATAATTCTCAACCCTTGGCTTTATTTTCTTTATTCCTTCCGCTTCAATCTGACGGACTCTTTCTCTTGTAATATCAAAGTCGTCGCCGATTTTCTGCAATGTTTCAGGCTCTCCTGTTTTCAAACCGAAACGGCGGACAATTATTTCTTTTTGTCTTTCAGACAGCCCTTTTAACAATTCTTGTGAAATTTTTGAAAAATTAAACATTTCTTTAAATTTTATGAATTAATAATTTATCTAAATTTGATTATTTTCATCTTAACATTTACCAAAAAGATTGTCAATGGCCTTCGCATTTTTCAACTAATTCCCTTTTTTCTCCTTTTCCAATTAAGCCACGTTTCCAAAATAGGACTGGCCAGAAGAATTGAAGAAAAAATACCCGTTGTAATTCCTATCATTAAAGATAAGGAAAAATACCTTAAAGTCTCTCCCCCAAGGATAAAAATAGATATCAAAACAATGAGGACGGTCAAAGAAGTATTTATCGTTCTTGACAATGTCTGGTTTAAGGAAGCATTCACTATGTCGCGGAAGACAATCCCCTGTCCTTTCTTCAAAATGTTTTCCCTTATTCTATCAAAAACAACTACCGTGTTATTGATTGAATAACCGAGCACGGTGAGTAAGGCAACAACCACGGGTATGGTTACTTGCGTTCCGTAAAAATGTCCCATTATAGAAAACACTCCCAAGGGAATTAAAATATCATAGACAAGAGTGAGCAGGGAAACTATTCCATAATTCCAGCTGGGCATAGGAAAAGAAATTTTCTGAAAAGCAAAAGCAATGTAAAGCGCTATACCCAGAATGCTTAAAATTACGATTATTTTAGTTTTATCTTTTAATTCTTTTCCGATAACAGGCCCGATTGATTCAAATCTTCTTTCTTCAAGATTATTTTTTTCCTTTCCCGCATCTTGCGGGATCCCGCTGAGGCTGGATAATTTTTCAAGAACGGTTTGATGAACATCCTCGCTGATGTCTTTCATCCTTAAAATAACCTCCTTCTCCCCTGAAGGCTGAACGGAAACCTCGCCTAAGTCAACTCCATTGAGAGTGGCCTTTATTTCTTCATTTGACGGACGGCTGTCAGAGTAAGAAATCTCTAAAATACTTCCTCCTGTGAAATCAATTCCCGGTTTCAAGCCAAAAATAGACAGGCAAACAATGCTGGCCAAGCCCAATAATCCGAAAAAGATAAAATAAGTTGTTTTAAATTTTAAGAAGTTTATTTTCATAAATTATATTATTCTGTCTTAAGATATTTTAATATTTCATCAACCTTGTCGATTTTTTCCCATGTAAATTCCGGCAATTCTCTGCCAAAATGACCATAACAGGCGGTTTTTCTATATATTGGCCTTTTCAAATCAAGTTGTTTTATTATATCCGCCGGTTTGAAGCTAAAAACTTTTTTTATCGCTTCAAGGATTTTCTCTTCAGAAACCTTATTTGTGCCGAATGTCTGAATAAAAATACTTACCGGCTCCGCCACTCCGATGGAATAAGCTACTTGCAATTCGCATTTATCAGCCAAGCCGGTGGCAACGATATTTTTTGCCACATATCTCGCCATATAGCTCCCGCTCCTATCAACTTTGGTAATACACTTGCCTGAAAAACATCCTCCTCCATGTGCGCCCACTCCTCCGTAAGTATCAATAATAATTTTCCTGCCCGTTAAGCCGGTATCTGCCGGCGGACCCTCAAAAACAAATCTTCCCGTAGAATTTATAAAAATTTTCGTATTTTCATCCATTAAATTTCCTAACACCGGCTTTATCACCTGCTCTCTTATGTCAGCTCTCAATTTCCCTAAGTCAACCTCTTCTGAATGATGCGCAGCTATTACAACAGCCTCAATTCTTTCAGGACGGCCATCGCTATATTGAACAGTGACTTGGCTCTTTCCATCCGGCCTTAAGTAAGGTAAGCTTTTGTTTTTCCGCACTTCAGCCAACTTCATTGTCAATTTATGAGCTAAAGAAATCGGCAAAGGCATCAATTGAGGAGTTTCGTTGGAGGCATAACCGAACATTAATCCCTGGTCTCCCGCTCCCTGCTCCTTAAATTCTCCTTTCCCCTCAACTCCTTGGGCAATGTCAGGGCTTTGTTCGTGTAAGGTTGTTATAACTCCCACGTCATCGCAACAAAATCCATATTCCGGCTTATCATAACCGATCTCTCTTAATGTTCTCCTCACCACGTCAGGTATGTTAACGTATGATTTTGTTTTCGCTTCCCCTCCCACCAAAACCAATCCGGTGGTACAAAAACATTCTATTCCGGCATGAGAATCAACGTCTTGCTTCATCATCTCGTCATAAATGGTATCGGAAATTTGATCGCAAACTTTGTCTGGATGCCCTTCGGTTACTGATTCTGATGTAAAAAAATATTTTTTGGACATAATTTCAATTTATATCCACAACCATTTAATTCTTTCCAATTTTGTTTCTATAAAAACTTTAAGAAAATTCTTGGTGACAAAAATCGCTGAAAACATTGAAAGCAAAATTCCGAAGCTCAAGGTCATGGCAAATCCTTTGACGAAGCTTGTTCCCAGCGTAAAGAGCAGAAAAGCGACTATCAAGGTGGTTAAATTACTGTCTCTGATCGCCGGCCAAGCCCGATTAAAGCCTTCTTCAATGGCAATCCCGAAACTTTTTCCTTCCCGTAATTCCTCCCTCATTCTTGAAAAAATAAGGACATTGGCATCAACCGCCATTCCTATGGAAAGAATAAATCCGCCTATGCCGGCCAAAGTTAAAGTAACCGGAATCAATTTGAAAATAGCCAAAAGCAGAACAACATAAATTCCCAAAGCCAGAGAAGCCAATAATCCCGGCGCCCTGTAAAATATGATCATAAACAAAATAACAATCAAAAATCCGATCATCCCCGCTTTCAAGGACTTTTCCAAAGATATCGCTCCCAATGTCGGACCAACCGACTGTTGAGAAAGCAAACTTATGGGAATCGGCAATGCTCAGGCATTTAACTCTCTTACTCTTTGTTTAACTTCTTCAACCTTAAAATCGCCTGTAATTTGGGCTTTGCCATCAGGAATCTCCACCTGGACTATCGGCGCTTGAGTAAGCTGATAATCCAAATATATCGCCAAAGGCTTTCCGATGTTTCTGGCAGTTAATTCTTTAAAAATCTTCGCTCCCTCATCGTCAAACTGCAAAAGTATCATCGGCTTCATTGTATTGTTATCAAAACCAACTTCAGCTTTTTTTAAATACTTGCCGGTTAAAGGAGTGGAAGCGGACATAAAAGAGTCCTCAAAAGCAACCTGCCAATCAGGAACCTGCTGTATTTCCTCCATTGTCTTTTTTCCCTCCAGTTCCTTTCCCTTGTCTTCAATTTTTTTAAGTTCGTCGGCCGGTCTTTGTTCTTTGAATTCCAGATAAGGAGTTTCTCCTATCATCTTAATCGCCTGATTAGTATCTTTTATCCCGGCCAGCTCAATAATCAATCTCTCTCCTTCAAGCTGAACTACCGGCTCCTGAACGCCGAATAAATTAACCCTTCTTTCAATAACATCTCTTAATCCGTCCATTGAAGAACTCCTATCTTTTTCCTCTACCCCGGAGAGGTCTGCTTGGTAAACTAAATGGACTCCTCCCTGCAAATCCAACCCCAATTTAAAGGCGCTGTCGGGAATATGAGGCACTATCAATTTAAAATTCCAGCCAGAGGCTGGTCCGCCTTTGGCGAAGAAATTATTGAAATAATCTACTCCTTGATTGAAGTAAGCGGGGAAATCAAAACAAGTCGCAAACAAAGTTACGGCAAAAATTAAAAAAATTGTTATATATATCGCTCCCTTTTTCATATTTTCCATATTATACTTTTTTCCCTCCCCCGTCAAATTTCCAATAAAAAAAGAGTGATGTTTCCATCACACTATTATTATTTTTCCAGCCTCATTTTTTTATTCTTAAATAATTCAACTTCTTCTGACATCATCTTGGAAATACAACCCACGGTCATCCTACTAGAATATAATTCTCCGTGGCTTACCCAAAAATTCTTTTGTCGGCCGCCCTGCTCTACAGCCCAAGAAGGAAGAGAGAAAGAATTACGCAAAATGGGAATATACGACCATCGCCCGCCAACCTGCCAAATTTTAATTGATGGCGGATGATGACTATGCAAAGATCCAAGAAAATTACTTCCCTTCACCATGTCTTGAACACTATCTAAATTCGTCGGATAGCCGGCTTTTTCCAGCATTTGCCGATAAACTCCCATGAAAGGGGTTTCTAATGTTATCAGATATAAATTATCTAAATTCCCTATTTTTTGGTCCGAAGCGTATTCCAACATTCTTAAAAAAACTAATCCGCCCATGGAATGAGTTATTGCGAATTTCATTTCTCCATTTTTAGCGTCCAACCAACCATTGCCCTTGAGAATTTCGAGTAATTTCAAAGCATATGAGTTAATTGAAAGCCTTGTGGCAAATCCCAAACTATAATTTATAAAAATAGGATCAAAGCCAATTCCCCCTAAGGCCGAAAATAATTCTCTCATTTTTTCCTTCTTTCTTTCTTCTACGAAATCCTTTATCTGGAACCCACATAAATACGGAACCACTCCGCATACCTTTCCTTTCATTTTTCATTCACCTCGTTCGTTTTCGTTGCTTTTTATTTTTTTATCGACGCGCTTCAGTAAAAATCCTTTCCGATTCTCTGGATATTAAATTTTTAAAGGTTGAATAATCTTCAACCGCACCGCCAAAAGCATATCACAAAAACCCCATAAATGTTAAATTTCTCAAATTTGCAGGGAAGCCACCCCGGTAAAGCTAAAATTTTTGGGAAACTGTGGATAACTCTGCAGGGAAGCCACCCCCGACATTTTTTTACAGATCTTTAATCTTCTCCATTGTAAGTTCTTCCAGGTTCCTTATGGTAATGTCCGCTAAATCGCTGATCTGCCCGTCTTTCAACAAAGCAACGCATTTCATTCCGGCTTTCTTAGCGGCTATTATCCCCCGTTTCCCATCTTCTATGACAAGGCACTCGCAAGGAGAAACGCCCATCTTTTTTGTGGCCAGTAAAAATATCTCCGGATCCGGCTTGCCTTTCTGAACCTCATCAGAGCTCACAACTGCCATAAATTCTTTCTCCAGTTCCAATTCTCCCAGAACAAGATTCAAAAATCTGATGGATGCCCCTGAAGCAACGCTTAATTTAAAATTTTCTTTCTGAAGTTCCCTGATAAGTTCTTTCGCTCCCTCTATCGCTGAAACTTTTCCCTTGGCGCTTTCGGCCAGTAAATCTTCTGATTCTCCAACTGCTTTCATTACGTCTTCATTCTTTTTATATTTTTCAAAAATAATCGTAAAAAAATCCTTGGTTGATGTGCCCCCATACTCCTTACTTATACTTTCAATCCCTAAATCTATGCCATGCCTTCCAAGTAAAATACCCGATGACTTATCATAGAATTCCAGCGTGTTTGAAATCACGCCGTCCATATCAAATATAACCGCCCTTATCCCAACAGATTTATTATTCATTTTATTTTGTTTTGGAGATTAGAAGGATTGGAGCCATTTTAAGACAGCTGATGCGAGAAGTTTTTCATGGCCACGGTAATCGTGGTCAGCGCCTTTTATCATCCGGCACTCAACCCGCGGAGAATTTCTTGCCTTTTCTTTTATAACTTCAAAAATTTTCTCAATCGGAGCCATTAAATAATCGTCCTTTTCTCCGATAACTGTAAAAATCGGCTGTTTTATTCCAGACAAAACCCTTCGTCCAGAGGACGACCTCGGCCAAAGGCTGGTCAGCCTCTGGCCGAGGTCGGCCTCTGGCCGATTCCCATCCGGAAGATAAAGAACGCCGAAAAATTCCAGCTTGTCTTTGGTGTGTATTCTGTGAAGCGAAGTAATCATTTTCTTTTTATACTTATATTAATATTTATTTATATTGATATATTAACATTCATCGATATTTTTTAAAAACTGACAAAAAGAACAAGGAGAAAAGAAATAATGCTAACCAAGAAGATGCCGTCAAAAACTCCTGCTCCGCCGATAGAAATCATTCCCGGAGAAACTTTCCTAACCCTCCCTAAATTCAAAATATCTCCGCCGATTAAAGTTCCCCAGACGCCGGAAATAAAAGCGCAAGAAGCCGCGTATTCCGGAGTTAAAGCTAAGGCCAGTAAGACGGAAAAAATAGGAGGAATAAAAGGAGAGATGACGATTACTTTGCCGGGAACAACTATAGCTAAAATATTAAAATTTAAAATTAAGAAAACAAATAGAAAAATCACTG
>Ga0100395_1004409_pt1 | contig 10087 bp, 8 predicted proteins | sample CryGeymeta201519_FD_81542 | JGI IMG/M metagenome (GOLD analysis project Ga0100395, IMG submission 81542) | Groundwater microbial communities from Crystal Geyser aquifers in Utah, USA - Crystal Geyser metaG 2015-19 | ecosystem: Environmental > Aquatic > Deep subsurface > Groundwater | place: USA... | reverse complement strand
TCGTATATCAACGCCTTGGCTGCGGGGCCTGCGTTAGCGGGACGTAAACGCTTTTTTTTCGGGTATTGAAGAATGATGCCTTGATGCTGACGCGGGCCCAGCATTAAAAAGCGCGTTTCAGAAAAAGACGGTGGGCCAAAGAGATGGGTCGGGTTGCGCGAAAAGCCGAAGCCTTCCAAGGGGAACCCCAGCAGGTTTTTGTCCATTTGGCCATTGCGGTTTTCATCATGCAGCACCGCCAGGGCGTAAGCATGGTAGGGCAAATTATCGATACGTAAATCAACACGTTGCGCAACGATTTCACGTGTAAACTTGCGCACCTCAGGTGCCTCAGTTTCGGGGAAACCGGTGGCGTTAGGATAAAGATAAATCAGCGCCTGGCCGTGATTATTGCGAAAGCCACCGATTTCCAACTCCAAGGTACCACTGCCGTCAGCAACCACCTGGGCTGCGGGCCGGGCACAGGCGGAAATCATCAGCATCACACCAAAGATAATCAGCCATTTCTTAAAAAGAAGCGCCTTGCTCAATAAAACCATGATTTATCCAAAGGCACGTGCTAGGGTTTGCACTTTCTATCCCCGCAGGGGAAGATCCCGCCCGTTGAAATTCAGCGAAGGAGCTACCGATGAAAAGTGGGTTAATCCTGCTGTTATTGCTGATGATGATCACCGCCTGCACCGTTCGGATGGGAAGCTTTGCGCCGCGCCGCCCAGATACAACGGCTCATCGTGAAGCCACCCGTGAGGCCTGCCTTGAGTGCCATGATCTGAGCAAAATGTCCGACCATAAAACTACCGAAGATTGTCTGCGCTGTCACAAACGTGTGAAAGGAATCTGACTATGATGCCTCGCTCTCTGGTTATTTCGCTGCTGTTGCTGCTGGTTGGGTGCGGCCCGATCATCGGGACGGCCATGGTTGCTGGCGGCGGCGTCAAAGATTTCAAAGTGGTCGACGGGCAGTTGCAGAATCTGCACCCGGGTGCGCAGCTCTTGGTGGTTGGCCCCTTCGCCAAAACGCCCCAAGCCTACTATATCTGCCCGGTGAAGAAGCCGCTGAATTTGTGACGGCGTTTAACACCAATGGCTTGTTTCAGGCAGATTTCTATCTGGCCGAACGCTTTGCCGATAATGCCGCCTGGCTTAAGCAACTTAAAGAGAAAAGTCCTGAGCAGATTCAGGCCGAACTCAAGCTCGATCGGACTCCCGAGCTGCTGCTGACGGGCGTTATTCTCCACCGGTCAACCGTCGCTGCCCCGGCCCAGGGGGTCTTGATGGACGTCGGTTATCGGCTGCAATTCTATGATCTGCGCAGTCGCCAAACAACCGAAATTGAAATAGAGGTCAAGGATCTGTTTCAGAATTGTGTCGCCGCGGCAGCCGATGGGGTGCTTGAAAAACTCAGCAAGCGCTAAGATGGCCATCCTTTTCGATCACCGGCCCGACCATTAACCCCTGCAAGCGCGCATTATCCTGGGCCACCATGCGTAAGCCGTCACTGATACTGGGGTAAACGTGCACGGTGCTCGCCAGATCGACGACGCTTAACCCAAAACGAATCGCCAGGGTCGCTTCATGGATGATATCGGCGGCGCGTGGCGCGAGCATCTGCACCCCCAGCACTTTGCCGCTGCCCTTTTCCGCACAGAGCAGCACTCCGCCCTGGCGTTGCCCCATAACATGAGCCTTGGGCACCCGTTCGAGATCAAGATAGTTTTCCACCGCCTGCTTGCCATTGGCCTCAGCGGTCAAGCGGTTCATGCCGACCGTGGCAAATTCGGGATCGACAAAGACCGCCATGGGGGTTAAGCGATGGTCAATCGTCGCCGGCACCGCCGGTGCGAACATATTTTCCACCGCCGTCATAGCTTCACGGGCTCCAGCAGGGGCAATCAGGGGCTGGCCAGTGACATCGCCCGCCGCCCAGATACCCGGCGCGGTGGTGCGCAACTGGCGATCCACCTGAATAAAACCCGTCGAGTGGGTTTTCACCCCGGCTTTCTCCAGCCCAATCCCCTGACTGGCAGGTGCGGTGCCGACTGCCAGCATCAGGCGTTCGGCACAGAGTTCAAGGGTTTCGGCTCCCACCTGCACTTCCAGACACACCTGTCCCTTACGCTTTTCTACCTTGCGGGTTTCAACGTTGAAAAGAAAATGAATCCCCTCTTCTTCGAGAATTTGCTGAAATTTGCCTGTCAGGCGCGGATCGAATTCGCTCAGCAGCACCGGCCCGCGTTCCAGCACCGTCACCTTGGTGCCGAAGCGCGCAAACATCTGGCCCATTTCAAGGGCGATCACGCCCCCACCGAGCATCAGTAAGGATTCCGGGAATTCGGGCAGATGCAGGGCGCTGTAACTGGTGAGATAGTCGATCTGCTCCAGCCCGGGGATAGGCACCACGCGCGGCAGGCCGCCGGTGGCAATGAGAATTTTGTCGCAGGTAATGATTTTTTTACCCACCTGAACCTGGTGGCTGCCGACAAATTTGCCATGCCCGCGCAGAATTTCGAGGTTGGGAGTGTTTTCAAGTTCTGATTGATAGTGGCTTTCACGCAGGGTCTCAACCGCCTGTTGCTTGAGCTCCATCAAGGTTTTGCAATCGGGATGGCCGGCAGTCAGGTTCAGGCCCCAGGCCTCGCCCCGGCGAGCGGCGTGATACATTTCGGCCTTATCGATCAGGGTCTTGCTCGGCACGCAGCCCCAGTTGACGCAGGTACCCCCCAGATGACTCTGTTCGATCATCAAAACCCGGGCCTCACGAGCGGCCGCCAGCCGGGCTCCGGCAAAGGCGGTGGTTCCGGAACCAAGAATCAGAATATCGGGTTGAGGGGTCATAGGGTTTTCTCCTTTATTCTGGACAGCGCTGGACAGATCCTAACAGAGCCCTTGCGGTTTTCAACTGCGCAAAGCCAGTTCCTGCTTTTCCAGACGTAGCATGTGATCACGCAGACCGGCGGCACGCTCAAAATCAAGATCGGCAGCGGCGGCGAGCATCTCTTTGCGGGTTTTTTCGATCTGTCGGCTTATCTCCGCGGGATCACCATACAGGGTCTGGGCTTCGGCGACCAGCGCCAACTGATCGTCTTTGCCGCGCAGATCTTCGAGAATGGTGCGCAGTGATTTGGTCACCGACCGTGGTGTGATCTTGTGCCGGCGGTTATGCGCCAGCTGTTTTTCGCGGCGTCGTTGCGTTTCATCGAGACAGGCCTGCATCGAGCGAGTCACGCGATCGGCGTACATAATCACCCGCCCGTCCACATGCCGGGCCGCGCGCCCACAGGTCTGAATCAGCGAGCGGGTCGAACGCAAAAAACCTTCCTTATCGGCATCGAGAATTGCCACCAGGGAAACTTCGGGAATGTCCAGCCCCTCGCGCAACAGGTTGATCCCCACCAGCACGTCGAATTCACCGGCGCGCAGGCCACGAATAATCTGCATCCGTTCGATGGTGTCGATATCAGAATGCATATAATTGACTTTGATGCCGACCTCTTGCAGGTAGCCGGTCAAATCTTCCGCCATGCGTTTCGTCAGGGTGGTCACCAGCACCCGATCGCCCTTGGCAACCATCTCGCGAAGTTCGCCAAGCAAATTATCAACCTGATCGCGGGCCGGACGAATTTCGATGGGGGGATCAATCAGTCCGGTGGGGCGAATCACCTGCTCGACAAAAACGCCATCGGCCTGCTGCAATTCATAGTCGGCGGGCGTCGCCGAAACATAAACGGTTTGCGGTTGACCGGCGACAAACTCTTCGAACATCAGGGGCCGGTTGTCCAGGGCACTGGGCAGGCGAAAACCAAAATTGACCAGGGTCTCCTTGCGTGAGCGATCACCACGGTACATGGCACCAACCTGGCTGACGCTGACGTGGCTTTCGTCAATGATCATCAGGGCGTCATCCGGCAGATACGAAAGGAGGGTCGCCGGCGGTTCGCCCGGTTGACGGCCATCGAGAAAGCGCGAATAGTTTTCAATTCCCTGGCAGTAGCCCATTTCCTCGATCATTTCAATATCAAAAAGGGTGCGCTGCTCAATGCGCTGGGCCTCCAGCAGCATATTGCGCTGACGGAAGGATTGAATCTGCGTTTGTAACTCATCCTGAATTTCGCGCACCGCCCGCTCCAGGGTCGGCTTGGTGGCCACATAGTGGCTGGCGGGGAAGATGGTGGTTTGCGGCAAGCGGTCAATCACCTGACCGCGCAAGGGATCGATTTCGCTGATGGCGTCAATTTCGTCACCGAAAAATTCGATGCGCAGGGCGCGCTTTTCTTCATAGGCGGGAAAGATTTCCACCGAATCGCCGCGCACGCGAAAACAACCCCGGTGGAAATCAATGTCGTTGCGTTCATAGTGAATTTCCACCAGTTGCTTCAGCAGGTGGTTGCGGTCGAGTTCCTGCCCCTTTGCCAGCTTGATTAACATCCCAAAATAGGCCTCGGGTGAACCCAGACCATAAATACAGCTGACCGAAGCGACAATCAGTACATCGCGGCGCGACAGCAAGCTGCGGGTCGCACTGTGGCGTAACTTGTCGATTTCCTCATTGATGGAGCTGTCTTTTTCAATGAAGGTATCGGTTGACGGCACATAGGCCTCGGGCTGGTAGTAATCGTAATAGCTGACGAAATACTCAACCGCATTGTGCGGAAAAAGTTCCTTGAATTCACCATAGAGCTGGGCGGCCAGGGTTTTGTTATGGGCCAGCACCAGGGTCGGTTTCTGCACGCGTTCGACCACGTTGGCCATGGTGAAGGTTTTGCCGCTGCCGGTGACGCCCAGCAGCACTTGATGCTGATCGCCGCGCTGAATGCCGGCCACCAGTTCTTCAATCGCCGCGGGTTGATCACCGCAGGGCTGGTAGGGGGAAACAAGTTCAAAAAGGGCCAAGAAGATTCTCCGTCGGTAAAATTTTACGGCGTCCGGTATCGTTTGACATGGCGGTTTTTATGGAGGAGACTGCCGAGGTTCACTGCGTTAAAACGCGTCGTGCTTGAGGATAGATTATGACCGCAGACAAAAGCAAATTCGCCTATTCCATCTTCTGGAATTGCGGATTGATTACCATCGGGGCCCTGATTCAGGTCATTGCCCTCAAGTCGGTAGCCATTCCCCACAATTTTGTGCCGGGCGGGCTCTTTGGTATCGCGTCACTGCTCTACTACAAAACCGGCTGGCTTGATCCCGGCGTACTTTACCTGGTGTTGAATATCCCCATGTTCGTGCTCGGCTACATTTACGTTTCGCGACGTTTTCTGGGCTACAGCGCCCTGGCAATGATTCTGATTGCCTTCTTTTATCAGCTGGTCAATTTCCAGATTTTCATCAGCACCCAGCTCTATGCGGCGCTGGTGTTTGGGGCGCTCCTGGGGATAGGCGCAGGCATGGTGCTGCGTTCCCTCGGTTCCAATGGCGGGCTTGATGTGGTGGCGGTCATCCTCAATCAAAAATTCAATATCGGCGTCGGCAAGGTGTATTTCACTTTCAATGTCATTCTCTTTTCCCTGAGTTTCATCAACTTGGAAAATGACCTGGTCATCGCTTCAATGATTGCGGTCTTCGTCTGTTCGGTGGCCGTCGATTACTGTCTGTCCCTCTTCAGTCAGCGCAAGCTGACCTTCATTATCTCGGACAAACCCCAGGAAATTGCCGACCAAGCCATGGCCAGCCTCAAAATCGGCACCACCATGCTGCCCGCGATTGGCGCTTATCGTAAACAGGAAAAAACCGTGCTCATGGTGGTCACCAACAATATCCAGCTCAAACGCCTTGAAGAAATTGTCTTCACCACCGACGAATACGCCCTCTTTATTGTCGAAAACACTTTCAACGTGCTGGGTTCGACCTTTTCGCGGCGGAAAATTTACTGACGCGTTGCGCCGCAAACCCTAACCCACTCATTCTTGCCCTGCACCACTTGCTGGAATGTGAACCCCGCCAGGGATAATCCCCTCAGCGATCTGCGACCCCGAGCTTGCGCAAAAAGGTCATCATCGGGCACCAGTTGGTGAAAGCGCTCTGGAACAGATTCAGCCCCACAAAAGCCGTGAAATAGAGCCAGTTAGGGGAATGCAGCTGCGCAAGCGCCACACTCAGCATCACAAAAAAACCTGCGACCAGACGTAAATAGCGATTAACCGTCATAGTAAAATCTCCTTCGGTTGTTGTCAGCGGTTATTATTCACAAATATGAATATATGACTTTTAATTACTTGTCAATGCCGGTTTTTTCACTGCCTTGCCTTTACCAGCAGCTGCGGGTCGAGGCGCTGGTCAAACCAGTTGATGCGCCAATCGAGGTGGGGGCCGGTGACGCGGCCGGTGGCGCCGACGCGGGCGATGGGCTGGCCTTTTTTGACCGATTCGCCCTCTTTGACCAGAATTTCACTCAGATGCAGAAAACTTGAGGACAGACCGTGGCCGTGGTCGATGATGAGGGTTTTGCCCGAGAAGAACATGCCCTCGTGACTCAGGCTGACGCGACCAGCAGCAGGGGAGAGCACCGGGGTGCCGGTGGGGGCGGCGATGTCGAGGCCGTAATGGGGACGGCGCGGCTCACCGTTGAGGATGCGCTGGCTGCCATAGACTCCTGAGATGCGACCCTTGAGGGGCCAGGCGAAGGGCTGGTAAAAAAAGGGCAGCTTGCTGTCGCGCTGACGGGCGGCGGCCACCAGCTGAGCTTCGACCGCGATGCGTTGCCGATCGGTGGCGTTGGGCGCCATCATGTTGGAACGGATGCCGTCGATGCGCTGAATTTTGTATTGTCGCTGGCGTAAGTGCAGGGGTTTAATCCGGCGTTGACCGTCGGCGCCAATCAGGACCAAAGTCTGCTGCGTCGCAGCGTCACGCCCGAAACCGATAATGAACTGTCCCTCCGCCGTCAGCCTCAGGTGTTTCTCCTGAAAGAACACCTGGGTTCCAACGGGCACCTGGCCGCGCAGGAAACCTCCCTGGGAAAGCTCGCCGTTGAGAATCAGCCCCGCAAAGGCGGTACTGCCGAACAGCAACGCTAGACACAAAAGTGGCAGTATCTTTTTCATTTGCTGCTGATCGTAAATTCGACCCGGCTGGCGGGGCCGCTGGCCGCAGGCTGGTCAATGTCGGTTTTATCGAGAAAAATTTGCGCAGCAATGTTTTCTTTCTGCTCCAGCAGCAGCTGCCGCACAGCAAAGGCGCGTTGTTTGGCGAGCAGCGCCAGTTGTTCATCGCCGACGATGATATGGGCCAGCAGCAACTTTTCCATTTCGGCCGGGGGCAGTTCTTTGAGCATGCCGACAAAGTTGCGCGGGCGGGGAAAATCGGCCTGACGGTAAACTTCCGTCAGCAGCCCATCATATTCGTCCGGGCTGATTGGCAGAAGTTCGTTGACGGCTGCGGTCGATTCCTGCTGTGCAAGTTGCTGTCTTTTTTGCTGCTGAAGGAGGTGATTCAACTGCGCACGTCGATAGGCTTCGGGATCGCGCTCGCGGTCGACAAAGGCACTGATACCTAAAATGAGGGACGGGCGTTGTTCAAGCATGGCCGCCAATTTAACCAGTTTCTGCTCTTCGGGCGCTTCGAGCTCTGCCAGGCCAGGGGGGAAGCTCACACTGGAAAAATCTTGATCACCACCCAGTAGGCTTGCCAGCAAGGAAAAGGGCGAGGTCGCGGCCTTGACCAGTAAATTTTTCAGAAGAGTAAAAATGGTGCCCGCAACACTAAAGCTCGGGTCATTCAGGTTGCCGGAAATTGGCACATCGAGATGGATTTCTCCCTGGCGGTCACGCAGCAGGGAAATGGCCAGGCCCACCGGCAAGCTGGTGGCCTCTTCGCTGTTTACCGATTCGCCCAGGGTCAGCTGGTCAAACATGATCTGGTTGTCGGCTCGAACCTGCTGCTGTTCAATATGATAGTTCAGATTCAGGTTCAACTTGCCGCGCGCGATGGTGTAACCGAGATAGGTGCCGGAATAGGGCGTCATGGGTTGCAGATCGATGTCGGTAAAGACAAGCTGCAAATCAGCAAACAGGTTTTCACTTAAGGGGTTGAGTTTACCGCTGATGGTGAGGGGCGCGTGGTTTTCCAGCCGCCCGCGCAGGTCGACATCGGCCTGCATCTCGGCCTGAGACGAGAGCCCGCTGATCCGTCCGCCCAGATCATACAGGGTGGTGGCAAAGATCTGCGGCAGATGACGATCCGTAAAATTGAAGGTCCCCCCCCGCAACGACAGCTTGTCGATGCGAATATCGGCAGGCGGAGATTGGGTTTCGGCATTTGTTGTTGCGGCGACGGGTTCCGGCGCGGGGAGATTTTCCTCTGAATCCGCAGCAAAGCGATTGAGATTCAGCTTCCCCTGAGGATCAATCTGAATCTGGGCCAGATAGTTGCTGAGGGCAACATTTTTCACCCGTAAGGCAAAGGGGGCAAGGCTGCCCCTGATGCCATCGAGACCCAGACTTTCCCAGGCCAGAAGGGGGTCATCACTGGACGTGTCACGTAAATCAAACCGGCTGATATTCAGCCCACCGGCAAAACTGCCGGTGAGCTGGCTGGGGGTCTGTTCGAGGCGCAGTTCCAGCTTGCTGTGCAGTTGACCATCTTTCAACCGCAGGTGCATTTTCGCGGGCAAAAAGTCACTGAATGCCGCCAGGGGCAAAGCCTTGACCTGGGTGTCGGCACGCAGCTGCAGGGGAGAATGGGCCAGGCTGCCATTCACGGCAAAAGTTCCGCGGGTGCCCAGGTGACCGCTCAAACTTAACGGGCTCTGGTTCGATTGGGGGTAGCTGAAGTTTTCCAATGTCAGTTGCACCTGTTCGAAGACAAGCGAAGGTTTGGCGGCCCCTTGGGCATCACGCAGGCGCAGCTGAAATTGCGCGAGGGCGAGCTTGTCCATGGTGACATCCCAAGCGTCGGACGGATGGGCCGCTGCGGTTGGCGGTGGCGGTGGGGCCGGGTTTTCAGCAGCCGTCGGCAGACGCACTAACGCCAGGGGCGAAAATTCTCCGTTGGCCAGTCGGGTCGCACTGAAGTGGCCCTCTTTGAGGGTGATGGATCCCAGATCAATCCGCTTTTGATCCAGATCGAAACGCCCGCCCGTTAACATGAAAGACCTCAGGGCAAACTGATCCTCACCCCCAAAAGGCAGTTTCAATTGATGCAAGGCCAATTGGCTGTGGCTGAGACGCAGATTGCCCTGGGGGGTATATTCAAGATCAGTGGCCAGATTCAAACGTCCCTCGATGGGCGCGCTCAAGTAGCTTTGCAGATAGGGAAAAAGCGGCTTGAAGTCGAGATGGTTGGTCAATAGTTTAAGTCGAGCCTGGGGCGGATTAAGCCCCAGTTGGCCTCGCAGTTCGGCACTGAATTCACGCTCAGTCTCAAAGTCGAAGCGCACGCGGGTTTGCGCCTGGGGCAGGGTCGAAAAATCTTTCAATTCCAGATTCAATTGATGGACTCTTTCGTTGAACCCGCCGCCGACAAACTTGTCGCTGAAGTGCAGTTGGGCGTCATGAATTTTCGCCTTGGCCGCCTTGATCAGGGGCAGATCCGGCGTGGCTTGGGCCGACGGTGGCTGGTCAGAGCTTTGTGCCGCGCTGTCGCCCAGGCGTTGGAAATTCCAGCGGCCTTCGACAGCGCGATCAACCCAGAGCTGGGGCTGATAGATATCGAGGCGGCGCAGGTTAAAATCTTGCTTCGTCAGATCGGCCCAATCGAGATCGACAATCAAAGTGGGAATGCGTAACAGCTTACCGCCGCCAATTTCACGCAAATCGACATCTGTCAGAGCAAGGTCGCCGCCAAGCAGCAGGCGGGGATGATCCTGGGCCGAAACCCGATAGGCGAAATCAATCTGGCTGTCGAGGACTCCCGAACGGACTTCTACGGGCAGCGCAAAAGGCAAACGCGCGGCATAAAAGGCCAGATCCACGCCATCAAGCATGAGTGACAGGCTGGTTTCCAGGGAATCGGCAAAGGGTTTGAGCTGGCCTTCGGCATTCACTTCCGCACCATTCAGGAGCAAATGCAGCTGGGGCCGAACATATTTTTCGGCCAGGTAGGGGATATTGCCGATGAAGGGAATGCTCAGTTCAAGTTCGCGCACCTGGTG
>Ga0100395_1004404_pt1 | contig 10095 bp, 8 predicted proteins | sample CryGeymeta201519_FD_81542 | JGI IMG/M metagenome (GOLD analysis project Ga0100395, IMG submission 81542) | Groundwater microbial communities from Crystal Geyser aquifers in Utah, USA - Crystal Geyser metaG 2015-19 | ecosystem: Environmental > Aquatic > Deep subsurface > Groundwater | place: USA... | reverse complement strand
GGTTATGTTGGGGATTGTGGGCTAATAATTTTCGATAAAGATAATAAATTGAAATTTCAGACAAAAGACGAGGTTTTGCCGGCAATTAAAAGGATAAAAAAAATTTACAAGAACTGGGAAAACTTACCGAAAGAACAAAGGAAATTAGTTATACAACGAGACTTTAGAAATAGGCCAGATGGCAAGGGTTTCGGTTCTTTTACCGGCGAAGAAGGAGTCAAGAAATATTATAAAATTGGTAGTAAAAACTTAAAAGAAAAAGATTTAATCATTTTTTATTCTGACGGTTTTTTAAATTATTTAAAATTTCCTGCATTCATTGAAATTTTGAGAAAGCACGATAAAAAGTCTTTAGACGAATTTACAATTCAAAAAGCAAAAGGGGACTATGGCAAATATGGAACTGATCGAACTTTCATTGCTATCGGATTTTAGGACTTGCCCCGTAGTAGAGAATCTCACTACAGGGCTTGCTAAATTTTAGATTTTAATTTAGAATAAAATCGATATGGCAGATAAATTTTTAATTAAAGGCGGAAAGAAATTGGAGGGGGAGGTTGAAGTTTCTGGCTATAAAAATTCAGCCGGGGCTTGTTTGGCGGCTGCTTTATTGACCGATGAAGAGGTGATTTTGGATAATTTGCCTCCGGTTGAAGATATTTTTACAATCATTGAGGTTTTGAAAGGAATGGGAGCAAAGATAGATTGGTTGGATGGAAGAAAAATCAAAATCTCTACTAAAGATTTGGATCCTGAAAAAATTGATTTTGAGAAAATTGGTCAGACGCGGCTCTCGGTTTTATTAATTGGTCCTCTTTTGGCAAGATTTAAGAAATTCAAAATTTCCCATCCGGGAGGAGATCGAATTGGTTTGAGGCCAATCACTGCCCATTTGGAAGCCCTAAAAAAATTAGGAGCCAAAATTGAAAATGAAGGCAATTTTTATTTTTTTGAAGGCGAAAATTTGAGAGGAAATGAAATTATCTTAAAAGAATTCAGCGTCACTGCTACCGAAAACCTCATGTTATCGGCTGTTTTAACCCCCGGCAAAACAATTATCAAAGGAGCAGCAGCTGAACCTCAGGTTCAAGATTTGGGCCTCCTACTTCAAAAAATGGGGGCAAGAATTGCCGGTTTAGGAACTCACACCATTTTGATTTTGGGAGTTGAAAAATTGAAGGGTTGTCCGCATCAGATTATTCCCGATCTTTTAGAAGCCGGAACATTTATCACTATTGGGGCAGTTACTCCCGGTGAAATTTTGATTAAAAATATAATTCCCGAACATTTAGATTTATTTTTAGATAAATTGGAAGAAATTGGAGTTCAATTTGAAAAGGGAAAAGATTTTGTTAGGGTAGGGGATTTGCAAAAAAATTTTAGAGCCGCTCGAGTCCAAGCCCTGCCTTATCCCGGTTTTCAGACCGATTTGTTGCCCATTATTGTTCCTCTTTTGACTCAAGCAAATGGAAAAAGTTTGGTTCACGATCCTCTTTATGAAAATCGTTTCAATTATATCCAAGAAATCAAAAAAATGGGGGCTGACATTGAAATTGTTGATCCCCATCGAGTTTTTGTTTATGGCAAAACTCCTCTTTCCGGTCGAAAGATCGAATCCTGGGATATAAGAGCTGGTGCTTCTTTGGTTATTACTGCCCTTTTAGCCAGAGGTGAAACAGAAATCGATGGAGTTTATCAGATTGATCGGGGTTATGAAAAAATAGAACAAAAACTCCAAAAATTAGGCGCCGACATCAAACGCATAAGCGCTTAAAGGTAGAAATAGTACAAATAGTAGAAATTGTTAACGATGTCTACAATTTCTACGACTTAAACCTTTTAACTTTTTACTATGTTTATCAAAAAAATTGGCATCGATCTGGGAACCTGTAATTCAGTTGTTTTCGTTCCCAAAAAAGGAATTTTATTTCAAGAGCCGTCGGTGGTGGCAGTGACTTTGGCTGAAAATAGAATTTTGGCTGTTGGCAAAAAAGCCAAGGAAATGATTGGTCGAACGCCAGATACCTTAAGAGTTTATCGACCCTTGAGATCGGGGGTGATTGCCGATTATCGAGTAACCCAGGCGATGCTAAAATATTTCATTGACAAAGCCCTGGGCTCTTTTCGCATTTTGAAACCGGAATTGTTAATTGGAGTTCCGGCCGGCATTACTTCGACCGAAAGAAGAGCAGTGATTGAGGCCGGATTAGCAGCCGGAGCCAAAGGAGTTTATTTAGCTAAAGAACCAATTTTAGCCGCCATTGGGGCCGGTATTCCTATTGATTCTTGTTCCGGTCATCTCATCTGTGATATCGGCGGAGGAACATCTGAGGTGGCGGTGATTTCTTTGGGCGGAATTGTTACTGTCCATTCAGTCAGGACTGCCGGAGACAAAATGGATGAAGCCATTTCTGAATATATTAAGAAAAAATATAATTTAGCCATTGGCGAGCAAACGGCCGAGGAAATCAAGATAAAAATTGGCACCGCTTTACCCGAAAAAGAACCAAGATTTTTTGAGATTCGAGGTCGGGATTTGATTTCCGGATTGCCCCGAACAATCAAGGTCAGTTCCAACGAAGTTTGCGAAGCAATTTCCGATACCTTAACTGAGATTGTCCAGGTCGTTAAAACTGTTTTGAGGAATACTCCTCCCGAATTATCGGCCGATATTATGGATAAAGGTATGGTTTTGGCCGGTGGCAGTTCTCTTTTGAGAAATATTGACGAACTTTTTGCCAAAATGACCGGCGTTCCGGCTTTTGTGGCTGAAGAGGCGATGTTTTGTGTTGCCAAAGGCACCGGGGTGGTTTTGGAAAACTTAGAAACCTACAAAAAAACCTTAATGACCAAGAAATAACTAATGTGTAATTGCTAACCCAATTTGGTAATAATTTCGCTCGGCAGGCTGTTCGGGGAGCACGCAATCGGCTTTAGTAGCAAGAAAAGGTTATTTCCCGCCGTTGCTATTTCTCCCCAGCCCTCTATGCTTATATGAAAATAACATTGTGCTTAGAGGGCTGGGTGCGAAATGCTCCCTTCGCAGCCCGCCTTCACTTAAAAGATCTTAAATAGTACATTTAATAAATTAAAATTAATAAGACATAATTTAAATTATTTATTATGTATTTTTAATTATTAATTATGCTCCTGGGGCACCAAAAACAGTGGCAATTTCTCAAAGAGTCATTTTTTTTGGGGAGAATTCCCCATGCTCTTTTATTTTCAGGAGAAGAAAAATTGGGCAAAAAAACCTTAGCCATTGAATTTATTAAATTCATTAATTGTTTAGAAAAGGATTTCTCCTTAAGGTTAACCCCGTACCGAAACGAAGTTTCTGGTGCGGGGCCCTGTCAAAAATGTCTTTCCTGTCAGGCAATTGAGAGAAGAATCCACCCCGATTTTATTTTCATTGAACCAATAGATAACGAAATCCAAGTTTCTCAAATCAGGGATCTCAGCTTAAAATTGTCTGAAAAACCCTCTTTTTCTTCTTTTAAAACCGCCATCTTAGATAAAGCTCATTTAATGAACCAGGAAGCCCAGAGTGCCTTTTTAAAAACCCTCGAAGAACCAAAAGGAAATACAATTTTAATTTTGATAACCGAATATCCGGAGAGATTATTTTCAACCATTCTTTCCCGGGTCCAAAAAATCAAATTTTATCCGGTAAAAAAAGAGGAAATAGAGAAATTTTTAAAAGAAAGAAAAATTCCCAAAAAGGAAATCGAAGGAATGATAAAAATATCTTTGGGTAAGCCCGGTCTCATTTACGATTTTTTGAAAAATCCTTAAAAATTAAAAGAAAAAAAAGAAAAAATCAGAGAACTAATTAAAATTTTAAATTCTCCCATTTCTTTTCGTTTTCAGTATGCCAAAGAATTAGCTTCCCAAAATAATTTGGGCGAGGTTTTAACTATCTGGCTCGATTATTTTCGCAATATTTTACTCTCAAAACTAAGGGGTGAAGGAAAAGAGGGAAAATACTCTCTTTTGAAATTAAAAAATATTCTCCGGCAAATCCAAAGAATAAATTTCTTGATTTCCACCACCAATGTCAACCAAAGATTAGCCCTGGAAATACTATTATTGGAATTATAAAAATAGAAGAATATAAGGGGCTGGATATTCAAGCTTTTTTATTTCCTCTTGGTCTTGGGTCGACGATTTTTTAAATTTCTGGTATAGTTAAAAAATGGAAAAGAAAAGAGATTATCAAGAAATTATTGATAAAATTAAACCGGAATTCGATAAAGTTTTGAATTTTTTTGAACGGGAATTAGCCAAGGTTCGAACCGGGAGAGCGTCTTCGACTTTGGTTGAGGATATTCAAGTTGAATGTTTTGGCCAAAGGTTTCCCTTGAAACAGTTGGGATTAATTTCTCTGCCTGAACCCAAGAAAATTTTGATTCAACCCTGGGATAATTCCTATCTCGAACCGATAGTAAATGCCCTTTCTAAATCCGGCTTGGGAATTTCGCCAGTCGTTGATAAAAATCTCATCCGGATTTCTTTACCCCCTTTGAGTGAGGAATATCGCCAGGATTTGCTTCGACTTTTGGGCCAAAAAATAGAGGAGACAAAGAGGACGATCAGGCACTGGCGAGAGACGGCCTGGGATGAAATTCAAGATGGTTTTCAAGCAGGGGAAATCAGGGAAGATGACAAATATCGGGGAAAAGATAAGCTCCAGGAATTGGTCGATGAATACAATGAAAAGATTGAAGAATTAGCTGAAAAAAAGAAAAAAGAAATACTGGAATAGTAGTCTCACGAATAATAAACTAATCTAAAGCGAATAAAAAGCGAATAAAATTAACTTACTATTAGTTCGAAATTCGTTTATTATTAGCGAGTGACATGGTTTTAAGCATTTTAATTACTTTCATTAGTTTAATTGGTTTGATAATTCTTCATGAACTTGGGCATTTTATTTTGGCAAAAAAATTTGGAGTAAAAGTTGAAGAGTTTGGTATCGGCTATCCACCAAGAATTTTTGGAAAAAAAATTGGCGAAACCGTTTATTCAATAAATCTTTTGCCATTTGGTGCTTTTGTCAAAATTTTGGGTGAGGAAGAAAAATTAGATGACCCGAGGAGTTTTAATAAAAAACCAATTTGGCAGAGGACCTTGATTGTTCTGGCCGGAGTGGTTTCTTTTTGGCTCATTTCCTTTTTGATTTTCTCTTTGGTACCCACTGGAGTGACTGTTTCCCTTATCCGAGATAATTCCCCAGCCGCCCTCTCCGGTTTAGTTGAAGGGGATATTATTGAAGAAATTAAAGTTGATAATAGGGAATATTCCATTTTTAAAATTGAAGAGGCCCAAAGAATAATAAATCAAAATAGGGGAAAAGGAATTAATTTGATTGTTTTGAGAGGAAAAGAAAAAAAAGAAATTTCGGTCATCCCCAGAATTTCACCTCCACCAGGTGAGGGAGCTTTAGGGATTGGTTTAAGTTATGGACCGAGCCAAAGAAATTATCCGCTCTATCAAATTCCGATCAAAGGGTTTTTAAGAACGACTGAATTTACTTTTGAAGTAATAAAAGGATGGGTAAGCGCGATTTCCAATATCGTAAAAGGTAGACCAACCAATGTTCAAGTAATGGGACCGGTAGGAATTTTTTCTTTATCAGCTGAAATATTGAAATTGGGAACAAAATATTTCCTTTTATTTTTATCTTTGATTTCAATTTATGTTGCTTTGTTTAATATTTTGCCCATCCCGGCCTTAGATGGCGGAAAACTCCTTTTTTTGGGGATTGAAAAGTTTAAAGGCAAGCCGGTGAATCCCAAAATAGAGCAGAATATTACGGCCGTTTTCTTTGCTTTGTTAGTTGTTTTAGCCATTTGGGTGACAATAAAAGATATCACGAGATTATTTTAGTAAGCTTTCGTACTTTCGTAGGGATTTTATGAGACAATCGCAACTTTTTTACAAAACTTTAAAAGAATTACCAAAAGACGAAAAAAGTATTAACGCTCAACTTTTAATTAGAGCCAGTTTTATTTATAAAGAAATGGCCGGTGTTTATACTTATTTACCCTTAGGTCTTCGGGTTTTGAGAAAAATTGAAAATATAATTAGAGAAGAAATGGAAAAGATCGGAGGAAAAGAAATTTTAATGACTATTTTTCAACCTAAAAATCTCTGGCAAGAAACCGGTAGATGGTCTCAGGATATAGGGGAGGTAATGTATAAATGTAAAGAAGATAATAAAGAAATTGGTTTAGGCCCAACCCATGAAGAAATGATAACTGATATTGTCAGGCATTATGTAAAATCCTACGAAGATTTGCCTCTCTATCTCTATCAAATTCAGACAAAATTTAGAAAAGAACCGAGGGCCAGATCGGGGCTTCTGCGAGATAGAGAATTTGATATGAAAGACCTTTACAGCTTTCACCGGACAGAAGAAGATTTTAAAAAATATTACGAAAAAATTAAAAAATCTTACTTAAAAATTTTTAAAAGATGTGGATTAAAAACAATTATTACAGAAGCTTCAGGCGCAGGTTTTACCAAGGAGTACACTCATGAATTCCAAGTTTTAGCTAAAGGTGGAGAAGATACCATAGTTTTTTGTCCAAAGGGTAATTTTTCTCAAAATAAAGAAATTGCCAAATTTAAAGCTGGCACTCCTTGCCCTAAATGTAAAGCGATTTTGAAGGAGGGGAAATCAATTGAGGTGGGAAATATTTTTCCTTTGAGAACCAAATATTCCCAGGCGATGAAAGCTTATTTTGTAGATAAAGACGGGAAGAGAAAACCAATTATTATGGGTTGCTACGGAATAGGACCTTCTCGGACCATGGGAGCTATAGTTGAAGTTCATCATGATGAAAAAGGGATTATTTGGCCAAAAGGGGTCGCACCCTTTCAGGTTCATCTTATTTCCATCCCTTCAACGAGGCCGGGGCTTATTAAGAAGCAAACAGAAAAACTATACCAAGATTTACAAAAGGAGAAGATCGAAGTGCTATACGACGACAGAGAACAAAAGACTCCGGGCGAAAAATTTGCCGAAGCCGATTTAATTGGAATTCCTTATCGAATAGTAGTAAGCGCGAAGACCTTGAAGAAAAATAGTGTGGAAGTTAAAAAACGGAACCAAAAGAGAACAAAATTGATAAAAATTAAAAATGTTATTAAATGGTTAAGTATTCGTATATAATTCGTATGTTCAACAAAATTCTTTCCAGATTTTCAAATAATATTGCTATTGATTTGGGAACGGCTAATTCCCGAGTTTATGTTCGGGGAAAAGGAATTTTAATCCAGGAACCCTCGGTGGTGGCGGTGAATCAAAAGACCGGTCAAATTTTGGCGGTTGGTGATGAAGCAAAAAAAATGGTTGGTCGAACCCCAGCCCATATTGTGGCGGTCAGACCCTTGGTGAATGGGGTGATTTCCGATTTTGAAGTAACCGAGCAGATGCTGAGATATTTTTTGGAAAAAGCCCAAAAAAATAAATTTATCTTAAGCTTCAGACCAAGAGTGATTTTGGGTATCCCCTACGGAGTGACCGAAGTTGAAAAAAAGGCAGCCCATGACGCCATCAGGTCAGCCGGTGCCAGAGAGGCATTTTTGATTGAAGAACCAATGGCAGCAGCCATCGGAGCCAGATTGCCGGTTGAAGAGCCGGGTGGAAATCTTATTGTTGATGTTGGCGGAGGGACAACCGAGATTGCGGTTATCTCTTTGGGTGGAATAGTGTTAGCCAAGACTTTGAAAATAGCCGGCGATAAATTCAACCAAGATATTATCAATTTTATTCAGGAAGAATACAATTTAATCATTGGCGAGAGAACGGCTGAGGAAGCAAAAATTACCCTTAGCTCCGTTTATCCTCTGAGAGAGAGAAAAGAAATGCCCTTGCGGGGAAGAAATCTCATCATCGGTTTACCCGAAGAGATTTTGATTTTTGATGAAGATATTCGCCGAGCCCTGGAAAAATCAATAAAACAAATTATCAACGCTATCAAATTAGTCATTGAAGAAACTCCCCCTGAGTTATTGGCTGATATTATGAAAAGGGGAATTTATTTAGTTGGTGGCGGAGCTTTGTTGAGAAAATTGGACACCCTAATTACCAAGGAAACAAAAATTCCAACCAAAATTATTGATGATCCGATGACCGCGGTTGTCAGAGGAGCGGGATTGGTCTTGGAAAATTTAGATCAATTTCACGATCTTTTAGTTGAAAAAGAATATTTAGAACCCCCAAAATAAAACGCGATACCAATATACTAATGCATACTAATTATACGAATATTTTTTATCCTTAATTTATTAGTATCATTAGTATCAATTCGTATATTAGCATCGATTTTATGATTACTAAAAAAGAAGTTGAACATCTTGCCAAATTAGCCAGATTTGGCTTAGCTCAAAAAGAGATGGAGGAAATCCAAAAAGACCTCTCTCTGATTTTGGATTATTTTAACTTACTTAAAGAAGTGAACACTGAAGGTGTTACACCTACATCCCATCCAATTTCAGCCAAACCCTATTTGAGAAAAGACGAAGTTTTAAAACAGCCCTCGGAAAAAATTCAAAAATTAATTGAATTAGCCCCTCAGAAAGAAAAGGGGTGTATCAAAGTAAAATCAATTCTTTAAAATGGAATTGGAAGAATTAACAATTACTCAAATTCACCGGGGTTTAACTAAAAGAGAATTTTCCGCCCGGGAATTGACTGAGGCCTTTTTGGATCGGATTGAAAGATTTGATAAAAAAATTTCAGCTTTTTTAACTGTGACCAAAGATATATCCCTCAGGCAGGCAAAAAAAATTGATGAATTGGTTTCCAGAAATGAAGAAATTCCAATTTTAGCCGGCATTCCCTTTGCCATCAAGGATGTTATTTTAGTTGAAGGGGTGAAATGTACCGCCGGTTCAAAAATTTTAGAAAATTACATTGCTCCTTACGATGCCACTTGTATAAAAAAGCTCAAATCCCAGGGGGCGATAATTTTAGGTAAAACCAATTTAGATGAATTTGCCATGGGTTCCTCGACTGAACACTCAGCTTTTTTCCCGACCAAAAATCCCCATGATTTGAGTCGAGTGCCGGGCGGTTCTTCGGGAGGTTCAGCTGCAGCTGTCGCAGCTAATTTTTGCTCTTTTGCCTTAGGTTCCGATACCTGTGGTTCGATTCGCCAGCCAGCTGCTTTTTGCGGAGTGGTAGGTTTAAAACCAACCTATGGAGCAGTTTCTCGTTACGGTTTAATTGCGATGGCTTCTTCTTTGGACCAAATCGGTCCGATAACAAAAACAGTAGAGGATGCCAGAATTGTTTTTGAAGCAATTTCTGGCAAAGACCCCTTAGATTCAACTTCGGTCCAATATCCAATATCCAATATCCAATATCCAATATCCAATTTACGAATTGGCGTTCCCAAAGAATACTTTACCTGCCCCGTAGGATCCCGAATGGATTCCTATGGGGCCAAAGGCATTGATCCTGAAGTTGAAAAAATAGTTCGTTCAGCTATTCAAAAATATGAAAAGGCCGGAGCCAAAATTGAAGAAATTTCAATTCCTTATAGCACCCATCACTCGCTTGCTACTTATTATTTGATTATGCCATCGGAAGTTTCAGCCAATTTAGCCCGATATGATGGAATAAAATACGGCTACTCAACAGTTGACCAAAAAACCGAAAAACCGAAAAACTTAATGGATGTCTATCTTAAATCGAGGGGAGAAGGATTTGGCAAAGAAGTAAAAAGAAGAATTATGTTGGGAACCTATGCCCTTTCTGCCGGTTATTACGATGCCTATTATTTAAAAGCCCAAAAAGTTAGAACCTTGATTATTAAAAACTTTGAGAAGGCATTTGAAAAAGTTGATGTCATAATGACTCCTACTACCCCTACTCCTGCCTTTTTCTTAGGAGAGAAAACTCAAGATCCCCTCTCAATGTATCTTTCCGATATCTATATGGCAGCTGTCAGCTTAGCCGGACTTCCGGCCATTTCCATTCCCTGCGGCAAAGTTGCCCCCCACCACTTTGAAAATAGACATAATACGCGAGATAAATTCAATAGAGCAAAATATGGTAGAGGGCAAAGTGGTGGGGGGTTACCG
>Ga0100395_1004398_pt1 | contig 10103 bp, 8 predicted proteins | sample CryGeymeta201519_FD_81542 | JGI IMG/M metagenome (GOLD analysis project Ga0100395, IMG submission 81542) | Groundwater microbial communities from Crystal Geyser aquifers in Utah, USA - Crystal Geyser metaG 2015-19 | ecosystem: Environmental > Aquatic > Deep subsurface > Groundwater | place: USA... | reverse complement strand
GAGGAGGCGAACCTCTCCGTTTTGTCACGGTGAAATCGCCGGAGGAACACCCGAAATGTCTCGGACCACCCTCTCACTGAATACGCAAAGACGGATCATTGCAAGGATTGCAGAGAACTTGCCCGATGACCTACCCGAAGAAGATGCGCTGAGGTGGGTCAACGACTGCGCCGAGCTCAAGAAGGGATTGCGAGGGCTGTTGATGCCGGAAATCAACTGGTTAGACCAGCTGGTTCAAGCAGAAAACGACATCTACAGTGCATTCCTTGTTCGGGGTCAGGCGATTGATTTCTCGCAGTTTAAGGCGACGCTTAAGAGCCACGGCGAGGAGCACATCAGCCGCTGGATCCAGCTTGGCCTTGAGCCGCACTTTCTGCCGAAGCGGCAATTCCGACAGGACGAAAAGCTTCGCGGCTGGAAGGTCAAGCCCAAGAAATGGTTCTGGCAACAGATGGCGGCTTGCACGATCAAGCGCCGCAACGTCGCCGGTGAGCTGGTCACGGTCACAGAAGCTGGTTTCGATGGCGACACCGTCCTCATCGATACCCGGTGCAAACCGGCGTATGATAACGGGCGGCAGATGTTTGCCGACGACGAAGCCTTCCTTGGCGGGCTAATCAAGGATCTTCGTTCGAGGGGCGAGATTGCCCGCTATGATTCCGGTCAGCAAGACAGCAGATTCGGTGTTTCGTCTCTCGAATGGGACGAACAGATCCGCCCGGCGCTCGAAGCCCGGCCGGAGTTCAAAGGAGTGTCATTTCGACTGGAGTTGGCGATTGAAGCCAACACTATCCCTCAGATCTACGGGCGGATGCCGCGCCACAAGGACGGCCAGACTGATACCTGGGTCTGGTATGAGGAGTTTTTCGAAGGCGCCTCTCGCCGTTTGGATGGCGGCTATTCCGGCCTCGGCGGTCTTGCGGATGTCCGCTGTGGCGGAGTGCGCGGCCGCTGGGTCGACAGGGCGGTTCGTCCCCTGGGAGTTGTGGCCACTTTGCCGCTTGGATCTTAGGTCCTTTCGGCAACTTGGCTCGCTCCAGAAAATCATACGGGATCGGTTTCGGCTGATCCCGTTTTTCTTTTTTCTAAAACTTTGGTACATTGACTTTGGAATTTGCATTGTTTCCCCGGCTACGGTTTGGGAACAATCAAATTCCCCTTGTTTGGAAAACGTTTTGCGGCTACGGCTTCAGAACCAATGCCAAAAAGGAAAAGAAACTCCTTGTCTGTTCTTGGTGAAGATGTCGCCTCGGCGATTGCTTCCAAATAAAATTCAACCCCGAGAGTAATCGAAGGGCGGTGGCAATAGATGAGAACAGACAATTTTCGAGGACGCCTCTAACCGTTTGAATGGCGGCAATTCCGACAACGGCGGTCTTGCGAATGTCAACTGTAACGAAGTGAACAACCACTGGAACAACAGGGCGGTTCGTCCCCTGGGAGTTTCTCACAAAACGCGTTTAAATTGCGCGGTTTGTGTTTTTCAGCCAGCCACCGATCATCCTGCCGATCTCTTGCAATTTTTCTTCAAAAGAAATATATTTTTTCTGGTTAATAACCCTGGTATCATAACAAAGCCGAAAGAGGATTTTCAGAAAGTCGGTTTTTGTTGAAGCAGCCTTAAGCCCGATAATTTTTTCCTGAGCCGCTTCAAAGCTTATTCTTGAAATAATTTCTAAAAGATCAACAATCGTGTTTTCCGTTTTAGCTACCAATACTTGCGATTTCTTGGGAAAATTGTCAATTTCCAGATAAAATTCTTTGTAGGAATCGTAAATTTTCTGGAACAAAGGGATTTCTTGCATGGATGACTCCTTTCTAAAAATTATTAGCTTGGAAAATTTGTTTTTGGCTTGGAAGGAATTTCGGCGAGGAAAGCGGAAAAAAATTGATGTTCAGATTTTTGAGCGAAATCTTGAAGACAATTTGTTTGCTCTGCACCAAAAACTTGCAGATGGTATTTACCAGCATGGAAATTATACCTCATTTTACATCACCGATCCAAAACGGCGGAAAATTCATAAAGCTTGCGTTCGTGACAGAGTTTTGCATCACGCAGTTTACCGAATTCTATATCCGATCTTTGACAAAAGTTTCATTTATGATTCATATTCCTGTCGGCTAAAGAAAGGAACGTACAAAGCGATTGACCGTTTGGAAATTTTCGTCAGAAAAATCAGCAAGAATTATTTTGGCAAATGTTTTGTTCTGAAGTGTGATATTAAGAAGTTTTTTGCCAGCGTTGATCAGGGGATTCTTTTGAAAATTATTGAAGGGAAAATATTTGATCCCGAAACTTTATGGCTGGTTAGAGAAATTATTGAAAGTTTCAATTCAAGAGAGAGAGAGAGTACCTGCCTGCCGGCAGGCAGGAAACCGGTCTGCCGATCGGCAACTTAACCAGCCAGCTTTTCGCAAATATTTATCTAAATCAGTTTGACCAATTTATTAAACATCAGTTTCGAGTCAAATACTACACCAGATATACTGATGACTTTGTCATAATATCAAACAGCGCTGAATTTTTGACTAGTTTGATACCGAAAATCAAAAAATTTCTGCTGGATAATCTAAAGCTAGAATTACATTCGGACAAAATTATCATTCGAAAACTCCGGCAGGGAGTTGATTTTCTCGGCTATGTTGTCTTGCCTCACTATCGAATTTTGCGGACAAAAACGAAAAAGCGGATGTTGAAAAGAATCGATCAGAAAAATTTAGCATCATATTTGGGACTTTTAGGACATTGCGCAGCGGATAAATTGAGGAATTCAATAAACAAAATTTGTGCTAGAATTAGAGTATGATTCAAATGTTGGTTCTAATTTCGCTGTTTCTTATTCCGGCCTATATTTTTCGTTTTTCAATCGTTGGGATTCCGACAAATGTTTTTGAGATCGCTGTTCTTGTCACTTTTATTTACTTTGTTGTCAGCTGGATCAGAAATAATCGCCAATTTCCGCAGAAATATCAAAAGCTAAAATTCGGCTCGATTTTTGCCTATCTTTTGCTCCTCGCTTCCTTTATCTCTATTTTTGTCGCCGATGATAGAACCCGGGCACTGGGAATTTTCAAGGGTTGGTTTCTGGTTCCGATCGTGCTTTACTTTATCATCATCAACACTTTTGATCGGGCGAAAATTAAATATCTCTCTATTCCGCTTTATTTCTCCCTGATCACAATTTCTTTTTGGGCAGTCCTGCAGAAATTAGGTGTAATCTCGACTCTTTTTTATCAGGTCGAAGATCTCGGTTTCGCTGATTACCTCGCCCGCTTTCGAGCTTTTGGTCCTTTTGAATCGCCAAATTATCTAGCGATGTTTGTGGTGCCGATGATTTTCTTATCTCTGCCAATTTTAGAACTTGTCAGACGCCGAACTGATCAGATTTTGATTCTCACTACATTCATTTTTCCGCTTTATGCGCTTTATGCTTCGCATTCTCTTGGCGGGCTTTTAGCAATTGGCTTTGCCACAGTCAGTTTCTTGGCTTTTCGCTTAGCCAAGGAGGGCAAAATTCAAACCCAAGAGGAGAAGCGGAAGCTTCTGACAACAATTCTCGGATTAATTATTGTTGCGGTAATTTTTTCTATCATTTTCTCCTCAATCAGCCAGGAAACTTATAGCCGCAATATTCGGATGGAAATTTACCGCTATGCCGGACAGCTAATTACAACCCATCCAATATTAGGCATTGGGCCGGGCGAATTTCAGCAAGCAGTCGAGAGTATCTCCAAAAGCAACGCCGGTTTTCAACTTTATGGGCTTTCTTACGCCTTGCATCCGCATAACGTTTATCTGGCTTTTTGGCTGAACCTCGGCATTGCAGGTCTTCTATTTTTCCTAATTTTGCTGATTTACTTTTTTGTCAAAATCGGCAGAAGCGCTGGCGGTGTTTTCTTGACCTCAGCCTTGTGTGCGGCAATGTTGGCGATTTTAGTTCACGGCATTGTTGATACCACATATTTCAAAAATGATCTCTCGGCGATTTTCTGGTTAATTTTAGCCCAAAGTTTGATAGTTGGAGCAAAAAATGGACAACCAAGCAGCCAGTAGTAAATTCGATAAGTTATTACGTATTGTCAGTAAGTTTTTTCTTTATCTCCTGATCATCTATTTGCCTTTGCAAGAGCTTTTTCTTCATCTCCTTGAAAGTTACACCCATCTGTCAGTGGCGAAAATTTTCTGGATGAGCCATTTTTATGAGCCGTTGATTGTTCTGATTATTGCTACTTATCTGCTTAAATTTGCGATTGAGAGAAAATTGCCAAGAATGCCAAAGTTTGACATCTCCCTCTTAATTTTTCTCTTTCTGGCTGTGCTTATGGTTGTGATTCGGCACAGCGATCTCTCTCGCGGACTCGAGGGGCTAAGATTTTTGACTCTGCCTTTTGTCATTTATATTTTGGCCAGGCTCTCGGATTATCAAAATCCGAAACGACTGACCAAAACTTATCTTTTTATCGCCCTAATTTTTGCCGCCATTGGTGTTGTTGAGTTTTTTCTTCTGCCGGCAGGCTATATGGCGACATTTCTGGGGGTTAGCAATTTCGGTTTTGGCCAAAATTCTCTAATCTCGACGCCGCAAGCAACCGCACTTCTGGCTGGTCCGAACCAGCTGGCATCGTATCTCATACTGGCGTTTTTCTATCTAATGCATCAATTTTTTACTTCGAAGAAGCCAATTCTCAGTGAAGGTAATAGTTATTTCTTAATTCTTGTCGCCTTAGCAATTGGCTTGACTTTCTCCCGCTCAGCGCTGCTTGGTTTAGTTTTTGGCGCTGTCTGGATGTTTGTCTATTTTGGCCGCAGCGCCAGAAGCAAAATTATTTATTCAATCCTCTTTATTGTTATGGTTCTTTCGGCCGCAGTGTCGCTGGCGCTGATGAATGGAGAGCTGCCTCGCGATCTTTTGGCTCACGGCACTTCTTTTTCACAGCACCTATTTGCGACAAAAGACAGCTTCTTGCAATTTATTCATGGTGGTGTGGCCAAAATTCTCTTTGGCTTTGGCGTTGGTTCTGCCGGACCGACAGCGTTGAAACTTGGAGGGATAATAACCGAAAATTACTACTTGCAGATTCTGTTTGAGGTCGGGGTCATTGGTTTCATCTACCTGGTGATTTTCTTGGCTGGCGTTATTACCAGGCTCTACAGAGGCTCAAAAACTTTATTCTTTGCCTTTATCGCCCTCCTAGTCAACGCCCTTTTTCTCCACATCTTTTCTGATAACCCAGTGATGGCCGTGACAGTGTTTATTATCGTTGCGGCGGTGATAAACGTTGAGAATAATAACTTAACTCAAAACGCAAAACTCAAAACGCAAAATTGAAACTTTAAAATCAAAACTGCTAGATAGTTTGTAGTTTTTAGTTTAAGTTTTGACTTTTGAATTTTAATTTTTGAGTTATGGCAAGAATTTTAATTGACGGTCGTTTTATTGGAGTAGGCGAGTCAATCGGTCGCTATACTTTGGGTGTTTTGCATCATCTGTTGGAAATTGACAAAGATAATCACTACTCCTTGCTTGTCCGACCAGCAGGCGTAAAGCAGACAAAAGCACATGGCCTCTGGAGTCAGGAAAACCCCAAAATTGAAGTTCTAGATGTTCCTCATTATTCGCTAGAAGAGCAAACTAAACTTTTGATCTGGCTCAATAAAAAGCCCTACGATCTGGTTTATTTCACCCAGTTTAATCATCCGGTAATGTACAGGCGGCCATATATTATTACAATTCACGATTTGACGACTTTCGGTTATTTCCACTATCAAAATCCGCTGAAGGTGGCAATGTTTAAAAAGGTGATGAAGTCGGCAGTTTTTGACTCGAAAAAAATAATTTCGGTTTCACAAACGACTAAAGATGAGCTTTTGGACCATTACAAAGTCGACAAAAAGAAAATTGAAGTAATTTATCCCGGAATTGATGCGAACTATTTGCGGATTGCAAAAATGAATGTTGCTGATCAGAAAAAGCTGGGCAATAAATTCAAGAAAGAATACGGCATCGAGGGAGAGTATTTGCTCTATATTGGAATGTGGAAGAAACACAAGAACCTCAAACGCTTGTTGCAAGCGTTTCAAAAAGTCAAAAGTCTAGAAGATCTCCAACTAGTGCTGGTAGGGAAGATTGATCAAAGGGAGCTGGAGGTGATTGCCGAGATTGAAAAAATCAATGGCCATTCAATAGATAAAGCCAAAAGTCTCGATCCGGTGTTTGCCAGCGGTTTTGTGGCTGAGGAATTGTTGCCAGCTGCTTATGCCGGAGCGCTGGCTTATATCACCCCGTCTTTGAATGAAGGTTTTGGTCTGCCCCCACTAGAGGCGATGTCCTGCGGCACACCAGTAATTGCCGCCAATATTTCAGCAACACCAGAGGTCTTAGGCGATGCACCACTCTATTTTGATCCGTATAAGCCAGACGATATGGCCGAGAAAATCACTGCAGTTGTTTCTGATCTGAAATTGCGACTGGAAATGCAGAAAAAGGGCTTTGAACGAATAAAATTGTACTCCTGGCAAGAAACCGCCAAAAAAACATCGGAAGTAATAAAAGAAGTTTTATCAAATAAGTCAAATTAGGCCAATAGGAGTTATTAGACCGATTTGTTTTTTGGACAAAAAAATAGGCGCCAACTGGCGCCCTGGGCATGGTTACGTTCGTTCTTGACCTACTCTACTTGCCGACCGAATTGGTCGGCGATGAAAGCGTCGGGGTATTGCGACCTTATCGTCTCCAGTACCCCGGTCGGCTTGGCATCAAGCCGGCAGGCATCACCGGGTAATGCTTCCCATTTATCGGTATTGGGGTTGTAGAAAAGCAGCGCCTAGCATCTCGCTCCCGATGGAGCGGTGAACGACCTTTTCTTATAGACGTGACAGATATAGAAACGTTTAGCAGTGGCAGCTGTTTCCATCCTGTTTGCCTCCATCGTTTTGGTAGTAGCTTATTTATACCCCCGAGGCAGAGGAAAGTCAAGCCCAGTTTTTTTTCGAAGGTCAGGCTTCAGCTTGCTGATTTCCACGATAAATCGTGGGCTACGCGGAGTGAACTCCGGAGATCACACTTTAGTGTGCTGCTACCACGTTAAAACGTGGTTTACGGTCCACTTCTGGAGCCCAAGCTTTAGCTTGTTTTTCAACACACTGAAGTGTGGTCTACAACTATAATGCTTCAACACAACGTTGTGTTGAAGTGGATATCTTTTTCTGTCTAGGTCCAAACACATCGTGTATATATTGATAGAATAATATCTTGCATCGTTGTAAAAATTTTGCTAGCTTGTGAGTATAGCAACCTTGTCTGCCGCCTGCCTGCAGGACGGGCAGGGCAGATAGGTATAACAATTTAACAATTTCTATGTCTAATCTTACTATTTTATCAGCGCTTGGCGCTGCGATTATCGCCATTATTTATGGTATCATTCTGATCCTCGCTATCAATAAAAAACCCAGCGGCTCGAAAAAGATGGTTGATATTGCTAAGGCAATTGCTGATGGTGCCAAGACCTATCTTAATCGTCAATATAAAACTCTGGCTCTGGTTGCGGTTATTATTTTTACAATTCTTCTTTACCTTCTTGGTTGGAAGATTGCTGTTGGTTTCCTTTCTGGCGCCGCTCTTTCAGCTATCGCTGGCTATATCGGCATGAACGTCTCAGTCAGAGCCAATGTTCGCACAGCCGAAGCGGCAAAGTCAGGAATTGCATCTGCTCTTTCCGTTAGCTCCAAAGCTGGCTTAGTTACCGGGCTTCTAGTGATTGGTCTCGGGCTTCTAGCTGTTGTTGTTTTCTACCTAATATTTGCTGACACAACTTCCTTGATTGGGCTCGGTTTTGGTGCTTCTTTGATCTCAATTTTTGCCCGGCTCGGTGGCGGCATTTACACCAAAGGCGCCGATATTGGCGCTGATCTCTCTGGCAAAATTGAAGCTGGGGTTCCTGAGGACGATCCGCGCAATCCAGCGGTGATCGCCGATAATGTTGGTGATAATGTCGGTGACTGTGCTGGTATGGCAGCTGACCTTTTTGAAACCTATATTGTTGCCTTGATTGCCGCGATGCTCATTGGCTCATACTACTTTGGCGATTTCCAGAATGCTGTTTTGTATCCATTAGTCATTGCTGCAGCGGCAATTCTCTGCACAATCATCGGCAGCTGGTTTGTGCGATTAGGAAAGCGATCAGGCAACATCATGGTGGCACTATATAAAAATCTTTTTGTTTCCGGAATACTCTCTTTGCTGGCGCTATACTTTATTACTCAGTTTTTAATGAAGAATAATGGGCACTATTTGCCGCTTCACCTCTACTACACAACAATTATTGGCGTCGTAATCACACTCCTTATGATGATGGTAACGCAGTACTACACCTCGAAAAGCTTTTCGCCCGTTCGGACAATTGCCCTTGGATCAGCCACTAGCACCTCTACTAATATTATCAATGGGCTGGCGATTGCTATGAAATCAACTATTCTACCAGCGGTCTTTATTGCTGGCGGTATAATTTTGGCTTATCACTTTGCCGGCGTTTATGGTATTGCCATCACTGTCACTACCATGCTTGCCTTGGCTGGCGTTATTGTGGCGATTGATGCCTTTGGCCCGGTGGTTGACAATGCTGGTGGTATTGCAAAGATGGCCGAACTGCCAGAGGAGGTGCGTAAAAACACCGACGCGCTCGATGCTGTTGGTAACACGACCAAAGCAGTGACCAAGGGTTATGCCATCGCCTCGGCTGGGCTTTCTGCCATTATCCTTTTCTCCTTTTACATCGAGGAGTTGGCAAAATCAGGCAAAGCGCTGCATTTTGAGCTTTCTGACCCCTATGTGATCGCTGGTTTGCTTATTGGTGGCATACTGCCGTATTATTTTGGTTCGGCAGCGCTCCAAGCAGTTGGTCGGGCTGGGAGCGCGGTGGTGGCTGAAGTCAGGCGGCAGTTTAGCCAGATTTTTGGTCTGAGAGAGGGCAGAACGCAACCTGATTATAAAAAATGTGTTGATATTGTCACCCAATCAGCGCTAGCCGAGATGGTGGTACCGACTTTAGTCATCGTGCTTTTGCCGATTATCGTTGGTTTTGTTTTGGGCCCGACAACACTCGGCGGCATGCTGGTTGGTATTATTATTGTTGGTATCTTTGTGGCGATTTCAATGACTAACGGTGGCGGAGCCTGGGACAATGCAAAGAAATACATTGAGGAGAGCCAAGGGCACGGCAAAGGCAGCGAGGCACACTGGGCAGCAGTTATTGGCGATACTGTCGGTGATCCCTACAAAGATACTGCTGGCCCGGCAATCAACCCAATGATTAAGGTAACAAACATCATCGCGCTTTTGATTGTGCCGTTCATCGCTAATCCCTATAGTCTGAAAATTCGGCTGATCATCGTTGCTTGCGCTTTTGTTGTTTTTCTCGCTTACGTGCTATTGAGGAGGAGTTATAAAATACCTGCCCGCAGCTGCTACAGCGTTGCAGGCGGGAAAGAGTACCGAGCTAGAAAACCTGCCTCGCCTGTCTCGCCGTCGGTCTCGGCTGGGCAGAGCCCAGACGGAAACCAAGGCGGGCCGACAGGCGGGAAGACAAGGACCAATGGATAAGAATGGTGATATTAAACTGACTTTTGATCGAATTGAGGGGGATAGAGCTATGCTTGTTGATGGGAAGGAAGAAATTGTCATTGCCAAAAAATTCCTGCCAAAAGATGCCAAGAAAGGCGATGTACTACATTTAGCACTCTTTACTGATGCTGATGCAACTGAACGCCAGCAAAAAACCGCCAGAGAACTTTTAAATGAGATATTAAACGACGGGAAGTAAAAAGTTTAGTCTAGAAAATGAGAAGCGTCCCTGGACAACCCAGGGACGCGTGGTTTACTGCTGCAGAAGAGCTGATGTTAGTGCCCACTCATCAGGGTCCTCAGCTCCCTCTCCCTGAGCACTTTAGATTCGTCAGGGTCGAGATTGCTGGGCTCTTTAGTCGGGCCAGCTTCTTCTTTGCTCTCATCCCCGGATCCCCGGGCGGCTCTGATGGGCTTGCCGCGCTTGGCGTCCTTTCGTCGTAAGAGATCAACGACTTCGGGATGGCCCTTTTCGATGGCCAG
>Ga0100395_1004397_pt1 | contig 10103 bp, 10 predicted proteins | sample CryGeymeta201519_FD_81542 | JGI IMG/M metagenome (GOLD analysis project Ga0100395, IMG submission 81542) | Groundwater microbial communities from Crystal Geyser aquifers in Utah, USA - Crystal Geyser metaG 2015-19 | ecosystem: Environmental > Aquatic > Deep subsurface > Groundwater | place: USA... | reverse complement strand
GTATATTTAAAAAACGTTCCCTTTTTGTTAAAAAGGTAAATGTCGTACTCTCTTGGGGAGTAGGTCGTAAACCCCGTTAGAAAGGATGGGGCTTTAAATCCCACCCTTTCAAAGAATCAAGAGAAGGGATTATATTCATCTCTACCCTAAGGGGTGAGGTTTTCTAACGGGGTAAATAATTATAAATTAAGAAAAATGGAAAAGAAACTTTACATAGGAAGTCTTTCTTATGATACAACCGAAGATGGTCTTAAAGATTTATTTTCTCAAGCCGGTAAAGTAGAATCTGCAACTATTATAACTGACAAGATTTCTGGAAGATCAAAAGGATTTGGCTTTGTGGAAATGTCTTCAGAGAAAGAAGCCAAAAAAGCAAAAGAGATGTTTGACGGAAAAGAATTAGATGGGAGAAAAATTGTTGTTGACGAAGCCAGACCAATGAAAAAGAGATCCTTCGGAGGGTTTTCCGGTCCTCGGGAAAATTTCGGCGAATAAGATTTACCCTGCTAAATAGAACATAGTTCTAGTTTGCAAAGCAAATTATTTAACAGGGTAAAAAAGAAAAAACTTCTGATTAATCAACAAAAGAGTTTTTAAAAAAGCTCTTTTGTTTTTTTATTTGCTATGGGAAATCTTTTAAGTTATAATAGATTCACTCGAAAGGTCTGAAACCCTGAACCACGTGGGGTTCAGGGCCGTGCACCCTACGTGGTGCACGGTAAATTAAATAAAATAAAAAATAATTTATGATAGGCGAACAAAATTTTAAGAACCTTAGAGAGAAAAACAAAATTCTTTTTACCGGACTGCTAATTATTTTAGCTGTTTTTTTACTGGCTTTAACTGTTTCTACTATTGTTGGCATTCAGAATAAAATTAAAGAAGGAAAATATATTGGCCAGGAAATTGAGACAAAAAATACGATAACTGTTTCTGATAAAGGCGAAGTTTATGCCAAACCAGATTTAGCGCTGACTGATTTTTCCGTGATAACCGAGAAAAAAACTGTGGCCGAAGCGATGAGCGAAAATGCGGAAAAAATGAATGCTGTTATTGATTTTATAAAAGAGCAGGGAGTGGAGGATAAGGATTTGAAAACTGTTAATTTTAATATCTACCCCCGCTATGAGTGGTACGATACAATCCAATTTTATCCTCAAGGGAAAAGAGTACTGGTCGGTTACGAAGTCCAGCAGTCCTTAGAGGTGAAAATCAGAGATATGGAGAAGATAGGTGATATTATTCAGGGAGCGACTGATGCCGGGGCCAATCAAGTTGGTGATTTACAATTTACCATTGATAATCCGGATGAACTTAAAAAACAAGCCAGAGGACAGGCAATTGAAAAAGCCAAGAATAAAGCCGAAGAACTGGCTTCCCAATTGGGTGTTAAATTGGTCAGAATCACTAATTTTAGCGAAAGCGGAGTAATTCCTTATTACTATGGTCTTGAAAAAGCAGTTGGAATGGGCGGAGGCGAGGAAGCGCCGGCGCCGGAAATAGAAACAGGTGAGAACAAAATAGAAGTTAATGTAACCATTACTTACGAAATAAATTAAAACTTTTTTAAAAATCCTCTGAGGTTGAACTTCGGAGGATTTTGAATTTTATCTTAAAATTTGCTTGATAAATTTTTTTATTGTGATATAATAACAACATCAGTATGTATTGTTCTTTTTTTGTTTCTGCTCATTAAAAAAGAAAGGAGAAGTATATGGAGTAAAAAGTTTTTTGTTTTTAATTAAAAAATTTTTGGAGAAAGGAGAGAAGATGAGACTCTTATTTGAAGAATTAGTAAATGGGAATTTGCCAGAAGGATTCAAATTAGAAAAAAGGGAAGAATACTATTTTTTATATCGTACTAATCCATCAACGGAGCAGATAACAGCTTTTAATTTGAATGACGCGAATAGTGAAAAAGTTGAAGAAAGGTTCAGAAACATATTTATGAGCTTTGGGTACAAGTTTAACGAAAGAACAAAGAAAAAATGGGAGAGATAAAATAGTTTTTATAGCTGGAGTAACCTGTTATTCCAGCTTTTTATTTTGGCTTTTTATTTTTTTATAGTAAACTAAATTAATCGTACTTTAAAATCAATTTATAAAGGAAAGAGGTGAAAAGAAATGACTTTATTGGAAAATGCTAAAAAGAAATTTGTAGCTATAGGATTGGAAACATTATTGAATCTCTCAGCTCGAGTTTCGGATAAAGATTTAATTAGGTTGACCTATTTTGCTGAAAAAATAGCTAGGAAAGGGAAGAAGGAAGAAGATATTGTAAGGGTGATTATCAAAGCTAGAGAAGGAATAAAGAAAGGACATCCCTGGGTTGAATTAGGCAAGAGGATAATTAGAGAAACTGCCCCCGGTTATAAAAAATTAATGATAAACTTTTTCCTGAATTCTATTATCTTTAGCGTCTCGAAAAGAAAGGAGATTGAAGAAAATGAAGGATTTTACCCACCTTCTCAAATAGTAATCAGTCCCAGTATGAAATGTAATCTTCATTGTCAAGGTTGTTATGCCTGGCAATACAAAAAGGAAGATGACCTGTCGCTTGAGGTAATAGATAGAGTAATAAACGAGGGAAAAGAATTAGGGATATATTTTTATACGATTTCCGGCGGAGAACCATTTTTGAGAAAGGATTTACTTGAAGTTTATAGAAAACATAATGACACTGTTTTTCACATCTATACCAATGGAACTTTGTTAAATAAAGAATATACCCAAGAATTAGTCCAATTGGGGAATGTAATTCCTCTAATTAGTATTGAAGGTTTTAAAAAAGAAACTGATGCCCGGAGAGGAAAAGGAATATATGAAAAAGTAATGGAGGCAATGGACAATTTAAAAGAAGCCGGCGTACCTTTTGGTTTCTCAGTCACCCATATTAGTTTAAACACGAAAGTAATTACCAGTGAGGAGTTTATAGATATGCTCATAGATAAAGGAGCCATTGTTGGTTGGTTTTTCCAGTATATTCCGATTGGTCAGAAGCCGGATTTAAATCTTATACCCAGTACTGAGGAAAGAGATTTAAGACGGAGAATGGTTCTCAGGTGGCGAAATGAAAAACCGGTTGTTGTTTATGACTTCTGGAATGATGGACCATTGGTTAAGGGGTGTATTGCTGGGGGAAGATATTTGCATATTATAAATAATGGGGATGTGGAACCCTGCGTTTTTGTCCACTTTGCAGTAGACAATATCAAAAATAAATCTCTTAAGGAAATTCTGACTTCATCTTTCTTTAGGGCGTTCCAGAGAAGACAGCCGTATAAAGACGAAGATGAGGAAAAACCAAATTACTTGAGACCCTGTGCGATAATTGACCATCCGAAGTTTCTAAGAGATATAATTAGAGAAACACATGCTCATCCCACCTGTCAAGACGCTGAAGAAATCCTTATTGGAGATTTAGCCTATGGGTTAGATAGAAGAGCAGCAGAATGGAAAGAGATTTCCATTCCTATCTGGGAGAAGGCAGAAGAGTATCAAAAGTATCATTAAAAAAGCAGCTTTTCAAATCAGAAAAGCTGCTTTTCCATTTGCAAAAATTTTATTTCTATGTTATTTTAACAACGTAATCTGAATCTTTAAAAATTTAATAATTGAAATTGAAAAGGAGGTGTAAGTAATGAACAGGAAGCAATTAGAAATTAGCCATTCTGGTTTGGAGATGTATCTTGACTGTCCTCGTAAATGGTATCATGCTCATCATCCTAAAATACCTAAAAAAACCGATTATTCCCGACTTTGCGGTCTCGAGGTTCACAGACATATAGCTCAGTTTTACCGGCCGACCCGAGAGCCAAGAGCTTTCTATTTTAAGTATAAAATATCAGCCATTAGGACCTGGTTTAACCGTTGGCAGAGAGCCCTGGAGGAAGCTGAACTTCGGAAGAAACTCATTTTACCTGATGAGGATAAAGCTAAGGAATATGGTCGAATTGGAGCTATTTGTATTGCTAATTATTGGAATGCTAATTTAAAGACACTCCGACCTCTTCAGGTTGAACAACATTACAGAAGCAGATTAGATAACGGAGCTTTCTTGGTAGGAGTTTTTGACCAGGTTCGTCAGGTATCTTTGGATTGGATTAAACATCACCGGCCGGAAATTGTAAAGCAAGGGAAATTACTCGATGAGTATGAAAATGTAGTTATTGTTGATTTAAAAACAGGTTATCTTAGTTATGATTACCGTCAGTTTAAAGAAGACCTATCTTTAATGAAAAGAATTCGTTTGCAGTACGAACTACATGAGAATTTACAGGCTACTTTATATACTTTTCTTTATGAGAGAACTACTGGGAAAAAGCCCGTAGGATTTATTTGGTATCACTTGAGAAGCAATAAAACATTTTTTACATATCGGGAAAATCGTGACTATTCTATTCTTTCTAATAATATTGAGTATTATTTAGAAAATGTTAGAGCTCAGTTGTTTCCTAAACATATTGGTTACAACTGTAAATTCTGCGATTTTATAGAACCATGCCGGGAAGATAGGTATTTCTTGATTGTTGAACCCGAAGAATTATTAGAGGGTCTGGAGGAAGTAGAAATTGTTCCTAATCTTGTTAAGAAAGATTCCTGCCGCCAATTGAAATTGAAATTTAAGATACCCAGAAAAAAAGCTAAAAAACCAGTTGTCTATCTAAAAGAAGAAGAGCCAATTATCCTACGGAATCTGCCTTGGGATGAGTAATTAAATTTAAAAGGTCGGTACTTTAAAACCCCGGCCTTTTCTGTGGAAAAATTTTAATAATCTACTATAATTATATATATGGTTAATTTTAGAAAACTTAAGTTAGCTTTTAAAGTAGCAATTAGAGGATTAGGGCTTGTTATTAAAGAAGAACAGACATTTAGGATTCAGGTGGTAGCTGCAATCTTGGTTGTTTTTTTTATGTTCTATTTTCCTTTGACTGCCTCGGAAAGAACTATTTTAATCTTAGCCATTGTCTTGGTTTTGAGTTTGGAATTGCTTAATTCCCAAATTGAGAGAATTTTGGACCTTCTTCAACCCAATTTCGACCCTAGAATTAGAAGGATAAAAGATCTTTCCGCTTCAGCTGTTTTGGTGGTTAGTATAGGTTCGTTTTTTGTCGGTCTCTTGATTTTTCTACCATACGTGTTATAGTATGGGTACTGGAAAGACATTGATCTTTCAAAATTGAAAAAAGGAGGAAAAGAAATTGTTGAATGAACTCAAGATTGTCATTTTTGATGCTGATGGGACATTAGCAAAGAGCAGAAAATTTTATCGTCGCGCTCTGAAAAAGATTTTAGATTTAAGTTCAAATTCTCTTCTTCGTCAGTTTTATCTTACTATATTACAAGAAGAATACTGCCCGAAAATAGTTTTGACTCTGTGGAAAAAGCTGAACTTTTTGATTTATGAAATATCTGAGAAGTTGGAAGGACCGCCAAGACTATTTAAGGGGGTGAGGGAGTTTTTAGAGAAACTCTCTGAAAATCAGGTGAAGATGTTTGTCAGTACCACTGGTTCCAAATCTCTGAGAGCAGAACAGAAATTGCAAAAACTTGGAATTCTTAATTTTTTTGAAAAAGTTTCGGGCAGAGAATTCTCTAAGGAAGAAGCTATTATTTCATTTGCTAGACACCTTGGTATTGAATATAGTAAATTTTGCAAAGAAGCATTTTTTATCAGTGACGGGCTTGAAGATATGCTTCTTGCTCAGCGACTTGGCATCTGCGGAATCGGCATCACTAACACTTTTAGTTCCCGGATGTTGAAAAAATTTGGAGCCAAAGAAGTTGTTAGTAGTTTTGGAGAGTTAATAAACTTGTATGGGGAGCCAACGAAGAAAAAAACAACAAGAAAAGCCCGTCAAGCGGTCGTTTGATGGGCTTTTATATTATTTGAGTTAGCATACTAAGGCTGTAGAACCCCGTCTTTCTCATCCTTTCCTTCAACAGTGATAATTACTTCATCAATTTCAGGAAAGTTTTTCAGAGTTTTTTCGATTTGTCCTCTGATACAAATGACGGCGTATGAACCGCCTCCATAATTTTGGAGCTCTTTTGAAAAGTCAACAAATATAGTTTTAGTATTCATTTCTAATCTAACAGTGTTTATTATCACTCCTTCTGGTATGGCTGTCCATAAATCCAATCTTTCCTTTTCTTCTTCGGTCGGTCCCTTGAGTAATTTTTCCAGAGTTGTCCGGACTGCTTTTTCTACGATATCATTTTCAATAATACATTCTACTTCTACCAACTCTGTTTTCAGACAATTTTCATCTGACCTCAGAAAATAGAGATTTACTTTTATAGCATCTACTCTCTCAAAGTAAGAGAAATCTGCTAAGGCCCGACTTTGAATACAAAAAATAATCAGGAAAAGAGCCAAAATTAAAAATATCCTCCTTCTCAATTTTTTCACCTCCTATTTAATTTTTAATATCATTGTTTGTTTTTTTTCCACTCTGATTTTTATATTATAACATATATAAAAGATATTTCAAGGGTTCTTCTTTTCTTTTTTTAAAAAAGTTGACCCCGTTAGAGAATCAACTTTGATAGTGGATTATTTACAGAAAATAAGCTAAAATAGAATCAAGTGAAGAGGGTTGTCTATCGTGGACTATTCTCTAACGGGGTTGATATAATTATAGTTGTATCAAATATAATTTAAATTAACAAAGATATGACTAATTTTATTAATCAAATTGAGTGGAGTTTGTTTATTAAGGTTTTATTTACAATTGTTTTTGTTTTAGTTTTATATTGGTTCTTTTGTTATTTATTGAACGTTCTTAAAAGATATCTTCTTAAGAAAGCCAAAAATAAGAAAGAATGTTCTAATATTCATATTTTTTCCCGGGCCATCAAATACCTAATGATGTTCTTTTTAGTAATTTTTGCCATCCTTTCTTATGCCGGTTCTTTGGCCAGCCTTGGACTTGTGGCTGGTCTTTTAAGTGCCGCTTTAGGTTGGGCTTTACAGAGACCGATCACGGGAATGGCTGCCTGGCTGATGCTGGTTATAAAAAGACCTTTTGAAATCGGTGATAGGGTGATTATCGGCAATGTCAAAGGAGATATTTCTAGCATCACTCTAACTCATGTTCATATCCGGGAAATTGGAGGAACAATACCTTCCGAAGAAATTTCGGGCAGATTGATTTTAATTCCTAATGCCAAATTATTTGAGGAAAACATAATTAATTATACAAAGAAAAGTAATTTTATCTTGGATGAAGTAAGTTTTTCCATAACCTTTGAAAGCGATATCGATGAGGCTAAAAAAATAGCCAAAGAATCAGCCAGAATTATCCTCAAGGATTATGTAAAAGATATAAAAGAGGTTTATATTCGAACCTATTTTCAGCCAAGCGGGGTGGATATCTTTGTTCGTTACCTTACTCTTGTCCCCAAACGTAATGAGATTTCGAGTAGAATTACCGAGGAGATTTTTAAAAAAGTAAAGGCCTCCCAAAAGGTAAGATTCGCTTATTATCATAGCGAGATTTTATTAAAGAGATAATGAAAACTTTAAAACAAATAGTCGATGAACTTCGTTCATCTTCACCCTTCGCTAACGCTCGGGTATTCAAAAAAGGACAATTTGAAAGATTTTCTCTTCCGGAGATTTTAATTTATGCAATTATCATTGTTTTCTTTTTGACCGTCATTTTCCTTTTTTTCAGAGGTATTTATCCAGAAAGGAGAGATAAAGAAAGAATACAGGATTTAGCAATCTTAGAAAAAGCCCTTAATGCTTATTTTAGAGACCGGGGGGAATACCCGGAAATTAAAGAGTGGGAGTGTCTGGAAAGAGACGAAATAGAAAATGGCGCTTTTTCCCAAAAAATTAGAGATTATCTTCCTCAAATTCCTCAGGACCCGCTTTTTAATCCTGAAAAACCCGAATCTCGCTTCTGTTATTGGTATAAAACGGCTCAGGAAAATAGGGAGTATAAAATTTATGCTCTTTTAGAAAAGAAAAAGGAGATTTATCAAGTTTATTCCCCGGATGGCAAATGGATTTATACCGGCCAATTGGACGAAATATCTTGGTTTGATCGCCATTGGAAATTCAGGAAAAAAATAACCATTGACCACACAAAAATTAGCGACGACTTGAACAACTTTCCATTGCTTCTGTATCTGAAAGAAGATGATCTTAAAGAGTATGCCGGAAGGAAGGGGAAAGATATTATTTTTGTTGATTCCGAGGGGAAAAAATTAAAAAGGGGAATAGAAAATTATGATTCTCTGACCGGAGAGTTATTTGCTTGGGTGAAAATTCCTTTTCTTTCTTCAGTTAAAGATACTGAAATTTATATTTATTACAGCAATCCTCAAACGCTTGAAATTGATGATAAAGATACCTGGGATGAAAACTTTTTAATGGTTCAGCATCTCAATGAAACCTCTGGAGAAAGTTTGGATTCAACTCCCAATCTCATTAACGGTAAACCTCAGGGTAATTTAGAGCAAGGCATTCCCGGCAAGATAGACAAATGTTATGGATTTGACGGAATTGATGATTTTGTGAACCTCGGAAACCCTGACCTATTTTCGGAAATAGAAAATTTAACAATTGAGTTTTGGATTTTACCGAAGCAAGCTCAGGAAGATAGAGGAATTTTGGGTTGGGAAGGAACTGAATATGGTGTTTGGCAAATAACAATAGGCAAGCAGGATATTTTATTCCAGGTTAATGTTTCAGGAAATGTTTATAAATTAGTTACAAGAATGCCTTCTGAAGAAAATAAATGGAATCATCTGACATTTGTTTATGATGGGGAAAATTTGATTTCTTATTTAAATGGGGAAAGAAAAGCAATAAAAGATATAGCCACAGGTCTACTTAAAAAAGGAAGGGAAGTATTCGTTGAGATTGGTCGGTATAATAAAGAAACCTGGATTAGCGGCGGACAGATTTATAGAAGTTATTCTTTTAATGGTTTAATTGATGAAGTCCGGATTTCAAATGAAGTCAGAAACCAGGCTTGGATTCAAACTTCTTTTGAAAATCAAAATAAACCCTCAAGTTTTATTAAAATAGCTCAACAGGAGTTGTACTAGTAAAAACATAATCTATGGATTTTAAAAAACTGAAAAAATTTTTACTAATTTTTCTTTTTTTATTTATTCTTTTTAATGTTTCTCCAGTCTTTTCCCAAGAAGAAGAAACTGTTTTGTATTTTTTCTATGGCAAAGGATGTCCTCATTGCGCTCAAGAGGAGATATTTTTAGAAAAACTTATAAAAAAATATCCCGAAGTTGAAATAAAATCATATGAGGTTTTTGGCAATAGAGACAATGCAAAATTACTTTTAAAGCTTTTTGAAATCTGCGGAGAATCGGGCCAAGTTCGGGTCCCTGCTACTTTTATCGGTGATAAAGTGATAATTGGCTATTTAAATGAGGAAATTACAGGAATTCGTATTGAAAATATATTAAAAGAGTGTTTAGAAAATGGATGTGAGGATTCTCTTGAGAAGTTAGAGCAATGTGAGTGTGAAAAAGAAGAAGCAGAGAAAGATCAGATTATTCATTTTCCTGTTATAGGTTTGATTAATCTTTCTAAAATGTCTTTGCCTGTTTTAACTATAACCGTGGGTGCTTTAGACGGCTTAAATCCTTGCGCTATGTGGGTACTTTTATTCTTGATTGTTCTTTTATTAAATACCCGTTCCCGGAAAAGAATGTTGTTAATTGGGGGAACATTTATTGTGGCATCCGGGATTGTTTATTATCTACTTTTGAGTGCTTGGCTGAATTTATTTTTAGCTATAAGTTATGTCAATTTAACCAGAATCATTATCGGTATTTTTGCCCTGGGAGTTGGAATTTGGCAGATTAGAAACTTTATTAAATTTAAGCCGGGGGTTTGTAAAGTCACTGACGGCAAAGCTTTGGGAGATAAAATAAAAAATGGGTTTAAAAACCGTACCCAGAAATTAGCCACTTCGCCTCTTACTTTTGGAATCTTAATCGGGATTGTAATTTTGGCTTTTGGAGTGAATTTAGTTGAATTTTTCTGTTCGGCCGGTTTGCCTGCCATTTATACCCGGATTTTGACTTTGAATAATTTAAGCTCATTAAGTTATTATCTCTAT
>Ga0100395_1004383_pt1 | contig 10118 bp, 12 predicted proteins | sample CryGeymeta201519_FD_81542 | JGI IMG/M metagenome (GOLD analysis project Ga0100395, IMG submission 81542) | Groundwater microbial communities from Crystal Geyser aquifers in Utah, USA - Crystal Geyser metaG 2015-19 | ecosystem: Environmental > Aquatic > Deep subsurface > Groundwater | place: USA... | reverse complement strand
CATCTTCAGGACACGTCGGGTGTAATACCCTCACCTTATTTCTCTCCCTTCCAGGGAGAGAAAAGGAAAAGGGGGCGACCTCAAGTCGCCCCCTTTTTATTATGCTATTGAAAATGGTACTTCGTCATTGCCAGGTGTGATACAATAACCCTGAACTAGATTCAGGGGAGAGGTGAACATGAGTATCTCTAAAGAGAAAATAAGGTTTACCTACCAGGACTATCTTTGCCTTCCCGATGATGGCAAGAGGTATCAGGTAATAGAAGGAGAGGTTTATAGGGTTCCAGCACCAACACCGTATCATCAACGCATTCTATTGAAACTGGTAAGATTACTCAGCGAATTTGTCGAAAAATATGGGTTAGGGCAGGTTTACTGTGCGCCTTGCGATGTGATTCTGTCTCCGGAGGATATAGTCCAGCCTGACATATTTTTTATTTCGACACAAAGGGAAGACATCATCACCGAAAGGAATATCCAGGGGGTGCCAGACCTTGTGGTGGAAATCCTCTCCCGGCCTAGTGCCAAGCTGGATAGAACTCTGAAAGCTGGGCTGTATCAGAGATTTGGGGTAAAGGAATACTGGCTGGTTGGCCCGGAAGAGAAGCAAATAGAGGTTCTAACACTCAAAGGTGAGAGATATGAGAGCGCGGGGATTTATACTGTTGCCGAGCATTTTGAATCTCCCCTGCTAAAGGGGTTCAGGGTAAAGGCAGAGGAGATATTTTAAGCTTCGCTGGCAGCGAGGGTAACTACACAGCCTCTGTGTCATTCCGAACTTGTTTCGGAATCTCAGTGAGCTTCAAAGATGCTGAAACAAATGTCCATAGATCACCAGTGTCTTATCTCTGGTAAGAAGCGATAAGGATTATTTCTGCTTCCTGAGCTGGCTTCTCTGCTGAAGGATGGATGAGAAAACCAAACATCACCTTTATGACATCTCCGCTGATATGAGGTAGCAGAGGGGAGATCTGGCGGACAAATCTTCTTACCTCACGGTCGTATATCCTTGATTTCGCCTCGCCGATAATGGTGACCTTTTTGCCATTCCTTTTGCCCTCGCCATAAAGGTTTACCTCAAGCTCCCTGCCGTCAAGAGAGAAGAATCTTCTCTCAAGTTCCTTCTTCAGCGAAATGTTGAAATGCCTCTCAAGGTAGCCAGGCAGCACCACCTTAGCCACATCCTCGAGGCCGAATCCTATAGTGGTACTCAGGGCGCCCACCTCTTTTGCCAGGTGACTCTGGATGTGCACCAGTTTCTCCAGTGCTTGCTCAACCCTGCCCAGTCTCTCTTCACTCCTTGCCTGCGCCTCAGTAAGGCGGTCGAAACTTTCCCTTGTTACCCGGATATCGCGGAGCTTATCCTCGACAATGGCAGTAATCGTCTGATACATCTCCGCAGTGACACCGCTTCTCTCCATTTTCCTGCTCCGCTATCTTAGCACCATGGTAACATATTGTCTAGCGGGTGACAAATGTAGTGCGAGGCTTTAGCCTCGTGCTGCACGACCCTAAAGGGTCGCACTACAAAATTTGTTACCGTAGCAAATGCGGGGCAAAAAGGAGCAATGCGCCCAGGATAAGTAGTATTGCCCCGCCGATTGGTTTGGAATATTTGGCATATCTGTCTCCCAGACTGGAACTCATAGCGAAGGCGGCGGCACCGAAGATAATGAGGTCATCAAGCATAAAAAAGAAATCGTAGAGCAAGATGTAGCCATAATATTTCAAAGTGGCAAGATGGCTCAAAGATAGAGCGTAAGTGAAAATTGCCGGAAGTGCTGATGAACAGACGAATTCAATGGAATTTACCACAAAAGCAAGAGCTACAATTCCGGCGACTGTTCCCAGGGTTAAGGGGGAAAAGACCACCTTCTCCATTCTGTTCATAGTCCTCTTTCTCGATTCCTCGTCTCCGACTTCACAGACGACTGCTCCTTTTGTTTTTATGACTTCCCTTACATTTAGTATCCCGGCGCCCAGGGCGACAAGTCCAATTAATATCATCACCGGTCGGGAATAGCCGATTAGCAGGAAAGCATTAAGCCAGGCTGTCATAAAGAGGAAGTAGAGAGCTCCGGAAGCAAAAACAAAGGAACCAACAAGCAGCCATATCCTCTTTCTATCCCTTAGGGTCATTATTAAGGATATGAGGTAGACAAGCACCCACATGGCACAGGGATTGAAGCCATCAACAATTCCCAGAATTACCGCCAAACTGGGAAGGGAATAGTCGGAGACCCTTATTTTTCCCAGGATAGGCAATGTTATTTCATCCCGGGGCTTTTGCCCTGAACTCGTTTCAGGGCTGTTTTGCGGGCAATTTCCTGCCAGGCATTGTTGTAAGGCTTCTTCAATTGCCTTGCCGCTGGTTTCTTTTGAGTCCCAGCCCATGAAGACTTGTCCCCCAAAGATGGTTATAGGGTAGCTTGGTTCATCCTCCCTCCCTGAGTCTGCCAGCATCTGTGATAATAGCTTGCGTTCCTCTGGCTTTGTGGCGTCATGGGAAATGAACTGGATGGAATAAGAATATTTGCTGACTAGTTCGGCATTAAATGGCTTCTGCTCTTCGCAGTGGGAACAACCGGTAAGATAAAAAAAGTGAACCTCAAAGCCTTCGCCGGTAGTCGGTTTTGCCGCTTCTTGACCGGTAAATAAGAGTACCGCCCCCAGGATGATTAGAGATAGGACTAAATATCTCTTGAAAAGGTCCTGATAAATTTTTCTCCAAAAATTAGTCACGGCAATTGAAATTCTAACTCTAGCAATGAGAAAGTAGCAAACCACCACCCTGAGATTGTTTATTTTGTCACCCTGAGCGATAGCGAAGGGTCTAGATTCCTCGCTTCGCTCAGAATGACAACTTGTGGTTGAGTTTGCCAGTCGCCGTTGATATACTAATTGGTGATGTATAGTTCCTCTCCCTTCAAGGGAGAGGGATTTTATACGACATTATGCGGAAGACTATAATATGAGGAGAGTGGATAATTATCTCAGGCTAAACGGCAAGTATCTAGAGGAAGCTCGATTCCTGTTGGAGAAAGGTGATTATGTCCAGGCTTCGGAAAAATTCTGGGGTGCTGCTGCTGAAATTGTTAAAGCTGTAGCAGCAAGAAGAGGCATGGACATTAAATCCCACAGAGAGTTCTTTGAATTTGTAGCTAAACTGAAGGACGAACTTAATGACTCCGAGCTCCCGCGCCTTTTTTCTCTGGCATCAGCCCTTCATCAGAATTTCTACGAGGATTGGCTACCTCCGGAAACAGTAAGAGATCATGGCAAAGCCGTGGAAGAGTTGGTGAAAAGGCTGACAGTAAAGTAAACGGTTGCAAAGTATTTACTTTTTGGGAATATTTCGTTTATAATATAGTAACATGTCATTGCGAGGGGTTATATTTAGCCTGGCTATTTTAGCGCTCATTTTCTTTCCGAGTTGTTCTCCGCTGGCTATTCGCCCCCCGTTTATCACTAACCCTGAACCAAACAATCCCTCACCTACTGCTAACCCCAACCATCCGCCAGTTATTGAGGAGCTAGTCGTCACAGAAAAGGAATCCGAATCCTCTTCCAAATCCCTTTCCGAGCAAAAGGATAGAATCTTAACGGGCAGGACTTGCGAGATTGAATGTCTCGCTTCTGACCCAGACACCGATGACAAGCTGAGCTATGAGTGGATGGCTGATGCTGGTAAGATTACTCCTGAGGGCGGCGTCGCTAACTGGACAGCGCCGGTCACAAGTACGTCTGTTGCGGCTACTGTTACCGTAAAAGTGTCCGATGGCAATGGTGGCGTGGCTAGCAAAGATGTAGTTTTTACCGTGGTGACTTGCACCTGCTCACTTTAATGAGGTGAAGAATGCCACGGGTTTGATTAGGAGGGTGTTTAAAAATGTAGTGCGAGCCCTGAACTTGATTCAGGGTAGCCTCGTGCACGACCCTAAAGGGTCGCACTACGAAAATCTTGGAGGTGAAGATTGTTAAAACTGAATGAGGCAAATCTAGTCCTGAATTAAGTTCAGGATTAAATGGCCTAAAGTATGGTAAGGAGGTAAATTAAATGAAGTTAGTATCTCGATTTATTATTGCTCTAGCCCTATGCTTTATAGCTCTTCCTGCTCTCACCATTCCTGTTCAAGCCCTGGAGCCGACGATAGACCTCTCTGACACTTCGGGTTATGTTGGCGATGAAATTCTGGTGTACGGCGAAGGTTTTACCGACTATGTTGACGACTACCTTTACATCCGCTATCAAGTCAACGATAGTTATGAAACAATGGACACCGTATACGTTGACTCTGATGGTAGCTTTGAATCCGATGAGTTTACTATCCCAGAAAGTTGCAAGGGGGGACACGAAATTGGAGTTGACGACTATGAAGGTGACACTCCATTTGTCTATGAGACCTTCACCGTCAACCCAATGCTCAAGGTAACCAGCCCCAGTGATGCCGAGGGTCTTGTAGGCACTCAAGTTACCATAAAAGGCACCGGATTTGGGGAGGTTGAAGATTATATCGAGGTAAGGTACTACACCACAAGTAGTGATTTCACTGTGGTAAGAAGCGGCATTACTGCTAATGATTATGGCACGTTTACGGCGACCTTCAATGTCCCATCATCAAGCCGGGGTGAGCACGAAATACTTGCCAAGGGTGAAGATACTGATGAAGATGAGGTAAATGAAGCAACTTTTACCGTGGAATCAGGCATAAGCCTGAGTAACTCTTCGGGCTATGTGGGGGACAGCATAACGGTAACTGGCAATGGCTTTGATGCCAGCGAGATCGGTATCAGCGTAACCTACGATGGCAGCCAAGTGGGACTGGGCACTAGTGCTGATGCCTATGGTGCCTGGACAGTCACCTTTGATGTGCCGGCAAGCGCCAAGGGTGGGCATAAGATTGATGCTTATGGCAGCTACACTTCAGCCGCTGATATTGCTGAAAAGGAATTTACTATATCCCAAAAGGCAACATTAACACCAACTGAAGGGTATGTAGGCATAAGTCTGAGTGTCAGTGGCACTGCCTTCGCCGCTAACCAGGGAGTGAGCATCAAGTATGATGGCACGCAGGTAGCTACGGCTACGAGCGACAATAAAGGCAGTTTTTCGGCCACTTTCCTGGCGCCCAAAAGTATCCATGGCAATCATACTGTAACAGCCAGTGATGTTTCAGGGAATTCAGTTTCATTTAACTTCGTTATGGAATCAACACCTCCAGCCAAGCCTACGCTTAGCTTGCCAGCAAACGGTAGCAGGGTTGGTTTCATCGGCAAAGTAGCTCCGAAATTTGAGTGGTCGGCAGTAACAGACCCTAGTGGCGTGGCTTACACATGGCAGATTGCCACTGACGCAGGCTTCGTCAACCTTGTAGTTCCCGAAATCAGCGGGTTAACTGAAGCTAGCTATGTATTGCCTAAGGAGCAAGCTTTGCCTTACGGCCGCTATTACTGGAGGGTAAAGGCAATAGATGGTGCCGAGAACGATAGTGGCTGGACTATACCCTATTCGTTTAAGGCGGGGCTCTTGCCTTTATGGGCATTCATTACTATAGTAGCTCTGCTAGCAGTGCTTATTGGCGTCCTGGTTTATTTCTTTGCCATAAGGAAAAAGCCAAAGAAGGAAGTCACGTTATGACTGAAGTTCGTGAAGCAAATAGTGAATTGCAGAAATCGGTAACTACACAGCTATCCTTATGTCACCCTGAGCGAAGCGAAGGGGAAGGGTCTCGGAGATTCTTCGCGGAGTTTACCCTGTGAGATTCCGAAACAAGTTCGGAATGACATTACAGGGCTCAGAATGACAGAAAGCGAAGGGGCTCAGAATGACAGAAAGCGAAGGGGCTCAGAATGACAGCAGGGTGAGTAGTTACTAAAAATTTAGCATTTGATGAGGGAGGATAGAAAATGAAGCTAACAGTTATTGGATTGGGGCAATGTGGTTCACGGATTGCCGACCATTTTGCCCGGCTGAACAGGAAGGCACATGCCGAACGCAAGGCAATCATAGCTCCTGTGGTTATTGCGGTAAACACTGACCAGGCAGATTTGACCGGGCTAAAGTTTATCAAAAATGATTACCTGCATCGCGTACTCATCGGGTTGCGTAAGACAATGGGACATGGAGTGGGTAAACTCAATGAAATTGGGGCAGAACTTGCTAAGGAAGATGGTGATAAAGTCATGGATGCCGTGAGGGCTGAGTCGCACTTTTACGAGACCCATGCCTTCCTTCTTATCGCTGGCGCTGGCGGCGGTACCGGCTCTGGAGCTTTGCCGATAGTCGCCAAGATGGTCAGGGAATGCTATATAAGTAAGCCTGTCTTTGCCCTTTGCATTTTGCCTTTCGCGCATGAGCAAGCAAGCGAAGATAGAAGCGTTTATAATAGCGCCCTTTGCCTCAAGTCTGTTTATGACACAGTAGATGCTGTTTTCCTCGCTGATAACCAGAGATACGTCAGGAAGGATGCCAGCCTTATGAATAACATGGAAAAGATAAACCGGCAGATTGTTGAGCCCTTCTATGATCTAATGTGCGCTGGCGAGGCAACCAAAAGAAAATATGTTGGCTCAAGGACTGTAGATGGCGGCGATATAATTGCCTCCCTGGAGGGCTGGACTGCTTTGGGTATCGGTAGGAGCGAACTACCAACACTTCGTTTTCCCTGGGAAATAAAGAAGAAAAGTTTCCATGAAAAAGCTGTGGAAAGTTTCCGGGGAACAGAAGCTATGGATGCCACCTTAAGCGAGCTTTCCATTACCTGTGACCCCAGGAATGCCGGCAAGGCTGTCTACATCATTTCTGGTCCGGCTAAAGAGCTGAATATGGATATGGTTAAGAGTGTCAGTGATTATATCAGGGAGCTGGCGCCTACCGCCTTGCTCCGAGGCGGTGATTTTCCCGGGGAAAGTCACTTTATTGATATTACTCTGATATTCTCCCAGCTTTCCTTCGTGCCCAAAATAAAGGAGTATTACGAGAAAGCCACGACATGGGCTCAGGAACATAAAGGGCAGGTGGAGGAAATAAAGAAAAGAATTGTTGCCCTGGCTGATGTGGGTAGGGACCTGCCGTCCCTCGTCAGATAAGGTGGGAGGAGGGGAGGGCCTCCTTTCTTCTACGCTGGGCTGAGCCGGCCCTTGGCTTGCCTGGGATGGAAATCTCTGGCTGCCTTCACCACGAGAGCCAGGCTCACCAAAAAGTCATCATGCCCTTGCGATGGCTCAACATGGAAGTTCATTGTCTGGTTAGGGCGGTATTGTGCCCGGGCATGTTCCAGCTCAAATATAAATTCCTGATATTGCGGTGAGCTATCTGATTGATATAACTTCAGCCTGACGCTGTTTATGAAGGCAAGCAGCTCGAATCCCAGTTCCGACTTGCTCTTTTCGCTAAAAGTGAAGGGAATCACTTTGCTGCCCAATTCCTGGCGCAAGAAGGAAGCTGTCGGCTGACCTATTCCTGTGGCGTCAACTACTATCCTATGGCAGTTCCAGACGTTCTTGAGGATATGTACCATCTGGGGATAAAGCTGACTATGGGGTGTTCCTGTCCACTGGTAGTGCTCCACCACATTAAGGAAAGGCTCGGGAGAAGTCAGGGGAGGAAAGGCGGCCCTCCCCTCAACACCCCTTATTTGGCAAGGGACAATTGGAAAGGAGGCCCTCTCCTCAACACCCCTTATTTGGCAAGGGATGGGAGGGTGGCAAGCAAAACTTAGTTCGGCAATGGTAATTACAGTGGAATCCCTCACCCTACCCTCTCCCTTAAAGGGAGAGGGTTCTCCAGCAAGGTCAATGCCGGCAAGGTAGATTCTTCCCGGCTGTGGCTGGGAGAGTCTGGGGTGTTTTCCCAGTATGGCGGCAATTTGTTCCCGGGAGAGGAAGTGTCCACTACCGCTAATGGGTAACAAAGCATATTGAGTTCGGAAAAGGGGATGATTTTCGCCCAGCCGGTCTCTTTCCGCTTGCACGAATTTGAGATATGCCGGGTTATACCGTCCCACTTCCTGCCAATCGTAGCGGAAATGACGTTTAATGCCATCCTTTTTCTCTAGCTCTATATTTGTTTGCTTGGTCTCCTCGAGCAAAGTAGTATCGTCCCAGGTGGTGCCATAATGGATTGTGGTGACATTTGAGCTCGAGCCCATGGGGCGGAATTCCTTGGTATATTTCTCTTTGCTCACATCCTGGCTTTCATCTATCTCCAACAGAATGTCAACAGTGTGTCCCACTACTGAAGAAGATTCCTCGGCGGATAAAAAGATCGCCCGGGCGGAGCCAAGCTGGATGATATAGCCCATCTGAGTCTGGTAGATGCCATCAAAGCCGAATTCATCTAATCTTTCCTTTAGTCTCTGTATTGAGATGATTGTTTGAGGCTTGAAGGTGGGGGAGCACTTTATCAAATTTTCGCCTCTTGCCATATAAAGGGTTAAGAGAAGAACTTCCAGGTGTGCTGAGAGCTCGTTCTTGCCGCCCTGGCGGGCAATCTCCACCGAAAGGGTGAGCCCCTTGCCGTGAAGGACAGAATCTATAACAGCTTTAGCTATTTCTTGTTGATAAGGTCGTAGTTTCATTGACAAAAGGTCAAAAATCAAAGATAAAAAATCAAAATGACAAATTAAAAATCAAAAGTTTCTAATTTGTAACTGCTCACCCATATTGTTATGCTGACCCTGAAACAAGTTCAGGGTGACATTACTTGTTTCAGCATCTCTGTTTTGGGATTCCGAAACCCCTGAAACAAGTTCAGGGTCGGAATGACACCAGTGCAGCTGTGTAGTTACTCTAATTTTTGCATTTTGCTCTGTATTTTTGACCTTTGCATTTTAATGTTTGACTTTCGTTGCAATGCCTACCCCCAACGGTATAGCTACCTCAGTGAGCACTTTGGTGATAGCTTCCTTGAGGGACTTTTTCTGCTCCTGGCTGATTTGATACTTTGTCTTGACAAGTCGGGCTATGATATTGGCGGCTTCAAGGTGCAGGTCAATTCTGTCAGGCTGTCTTTCTACAAGCTCTCTGAGCTTGAGTCTAAGGAGGGCAATTTCCTCGTCCAGCCCTTCAACTTCAGAAGCCTCCTCAAACTCAATTCTCTCTGCTTCATCCAGAGCCCGCCGATAATATCCCCTCTGGCTACCTTTGGCGCGGTTTCTTGTTACCTTTGTTGCCATAGTGGTTAGTTGGCTTTGCTTTTGCCTCCACTTGCGTCTTGATTAGCCCGTAAACCAGGATATGCGCCGCCAGATTGTAATCTTGCTTCTGCAGAGCAAAATGCAATAGTTTCATCAGTTCCTATAATAGCACTAATGTTCTAAGTGGGCAAGGGATTTTTGTCCTTTCTTATTAGTATTTAGAAACGTCTAGTTCCTCCATTTTCCCGGTTATTGTAAATGCTACTCGCTCGCAGATATTAGTGGCCCGGTCAGCGGAACGCTCTAGGTTGTGGGCAACCCAAATGAGACGAGTTGCCCGATTAATCGTCTTCGGGTCGACCATCATAAAAGTGAGAAGTTCGCGAAAGACCTGATCATAAAGACTGTCCACGACACTATCCATGCTAACGACTTGCTTTGCCAGCTCTAGGTCGCGGGTGATGAAAGACTGGAGACTCTTATCAATCATTTCGATAGTCAGTTCTGCCATTCGCGGAATATCAATCAGTGGTTTCAAAGGCGGCTCGTCACCTATCATAATTACAACCTTGGCAATTCCTACGGCATAATCCCCCATTCGTTCCAGTTCCGTTATCATATTTAGAACAGCTACAATAATGCGCAAGTCACTAGCCACCGGCTGCTGTGTCACCATAAGCTGAATGCACCTATCTTCGATGGCAAACCGCTGCCTATTTATCTTGGCGTCATCAGCAATTATTTTGTGTGCCAGAGTCAAATCCCGCTTTTTCAGTGCCCCAGTGGCCCGGTCTATCGCCTTTGTTACCATGCTACCCATAATTAAGACATCGTCTTGAATGCCTTGCAAGCTTTTGTGAAACGTGGAGCTCACTTCCATATTTATTACCTCCTCACCAATTTAATCAAACCTCTGGTGATACAAGCCTGTAGTTGCCTGATTTATCAGGCGGGAAAGCCCAATAAATTGGGCAACTACTG
>Ga0100395_1004354_pt1 | contig 10150 bp, 9 predicted proteins | sample CryGeymeta201519_FD_81542 | JGI IMG/M metagenome (GOLD analysis project Ga0100395, IMG submission 81542) | Groundwater microbial communities from Crystal Geyser aquifers in Utah, USA - Crystal Geyser metaG 2015-19 | ecosystem: Environmental > Aquatic > Deep subsurface > Groundwater | place: USA... | reverse complement strand
TTTTGATTTTTTATCCAGTCCTTCTGTAAACAAGTAAGAACGCTCGTCAAAGTTAATGTCAACAATAACTACATTTGCTCCTAAGTTAACTAACTCTTCAACCAAATGACTACCAACAAATCCCGCTCCACCAGTAACGAGTACGTTTTTTCCTTTTAAATTCACTTTATAAACTTTATGAACTTTATAACTTTATGAACTTATGCCCATACCTTCCATGCCGCCTTTCCCTTATTCCACACTTTATTAATATCTTCTAATTCTTTATAAGTGTCAACGCAAAACCAAAATCCGTCATGTTTATATAAAGAAAGCTGTTTTTCTTTTGCTAATCTTACTAAAGCTGGATGCTCTGTTTCACCAGGATGAAGATAATTAAAAACCCGCTTATCAAAAACCATGAATCCTCCATTAACCCAATCAGACAAAACTGGTTTCTCAACAAAATGATCAACTATATTATTATCTCTCAATTTAACTAAACCGAATTTGCTTCTTGGATGAACACCGGTAATTGTTCCTATAGTTTTTTGCTTTTTATGAAACTTCAATAAAACATCAAAATCTAAATCGGTTAACCCATCGCCATAAGTAACCATAAAATATTTATCTCTTTTAGGAATATATTTTTGGCAGCGTAGGATTCTTTCACCAGGCATTGTTTCATTTCCCGTATCAATAAAGGTAATCTTAAAATTATCAACTTCGCTTCTGTCTCCCAGATAAAATTTAGATTTATGATTTCTTGTATCCAAAGTAAAATCTGAAGTAAAAGCTTTTTGATTGAGAAAAAAATCTTTAATGTAGTCAGCTTTGTATCCAAGAGCGAGAATAAATTCGTTAAACCCATATGAAGCGTAAATCTTCATGATATGCCAAATGATTGGTTTGTCTCCAATATAGACCATCGGCTTCGGCTTAAACTCGGTTTCTTCTTTCAGTCTTGTTCCTGTCCCGCCGCAGAGAATAATAACTTTCATAAGTCTTATTTTAACACAGTCTCATCGATTCAAGGTATAATATTGTCTATGATCATTGGTATTGATATCACAATGTTAGTCTACGCCGGTAGTGGAGTCGCTAACTATACTTTTAATTTAGTTAAGAATTTGCTTCTTATTGACAAGAAAAATAAATATCGATTATTTTATTCGAGTTTACGAAGACCAAGGAATTTCTATTACCTTGAAGAACTAAAAAAACTCGGTGGAAAAGTCTATCAGTTTCCTTTTCCACCAACACTTTTAAGACTAATCTGGGGAAAACTTAATATCATTCCCATTGAATGGTTCACCGGCAAATGCAATATCTTTTTTTTCTCTGATTTCTTAAGACCACCACTCTTACCAGAAACTAGAGGAGTAACTACTATTCATGATCTAACCTGGAAACTGTTTCCGGAGTTCCATACTCAGGAAGTAATTTCTGCTCACGAAAAAAAACTGGAGAAAACAATTAAATACGGTGACACGATAATTTGTGATTCGCAAAATACTAAAAAAGACTTATTAAAACTTTATCCGCAAATCGATGAAAAAAAAGTTCACGTCATTTACCCGGGAGTAGGGGAGAAGTTCAAAAAAATTAACGACAACAATAAAATAAGATCTGTCTTAAAAAAATATCAAGTTGATTATCCTACAAATTTTCTTTTTTATTCAGGAGCAATTGAACCTAGAAAAAACTTAGCTTTATCAATCGAGGTTTTCAATGAGTTAATAAAGAATTCCAAATATTCTGATTACAATTTTATTATTGCCGGAAGAGCGGGCTGGAAGAATGAACAAGTTTTTCAACTGGTTAGAGATTTGAGCCTTGAGAATAAAATTAAATTTGTCGGTTATATCGAGGATGAAGATTTACCGTATTTTTACAATGCCTGTCAACTTAATATCTATCTTTCTTCATATGAAGGATTTGGTCTGCCGCCCTTGGAGGCTTTAGCCTGCGGAGCAAGGATAATCGTTGGTGATAACTCAAGTTTAAAAGAAACTATCGATGAAAAATATCGTGTTAATCTCTCTGATAAAAAAGCGATAGTTGAAAAAATTAAAAAAATCTTATCACAATATTCACCTAAACCGGAAAGGAAATTTGAGTGGGAAAATTACACAAACAATTTTTTTGCTACGTTCAAAAAAAACTGAAGAATCATGGAGATAGCGATAACAAAGATAAAGAATAAAATCCAGTTGAAGAATCTAATATTTAGCCAGTTTAAAATCAATATTACGAGATTATGAATAAAAAAAAGAGAGTAAGAGTTAATGCTAAAAAATTTTAAAAATTTATCAAAAGATAAGAATTGAAATATTTTTTTCTTTGATAACCAAAAAAAGAAAACAATTGAAAAAGCTCCATAAGATAAATGGTATAAATTGGGAGGGTATTTGTTCGCGTATTGAATTAATTTATGTCCGGTTTTTTTCTCGACAAAATATAAAAGAGCAAAAACTGTTAAAGAAATAGCTGCTAACAGAAATAATCTTTTGTTGTTATTTTTATTTTTAATGACATATATAGTCAGATAAATAATCAATGACCAAGGAAGCCACATTATCAATCGATAATTAATTGGTGAAATAAAAACAAAAACTAGTGAAGAAACTAGACTGAAAGCTCCGTATAAATAAAACCACAGTTTTCTTTCTTCTAATAAGAAGATAAAAGGCATTAAAAAGATTAGGTAAATAAAAAGTAATACTAACCAGTTAAGACTTAGTCCGCCATAAAGAAAGATATTACTGAAAAAGTGATGAAAACTGAGTTTTTTTGGCTCAAAAAAATAAATTAGAAAAAAATAAACTAGTAAAAATAAATAATAAGGGAGAAGCAAACGAGACAGTCTTTTTTTAAGATACTTTAAAAAACTTGACCAGTCGATTGTTTTTAATTTTTGATAAAAAATATAGATTGAGCAAAATAAGAAAATCGGAACGGCAAACTCAGTAATATCCCAAATTAAAAAAGCTAGTTTATCTTTTAAAAAATAGGCAGTAGTATGACTAATAATCATCGCTAGCATGGCTAGGCCACGAAGATTGTCAATGTTCTTATCTCGATCCATATCGTTTCAAATCTGCCTTAACCATTATTTCTACTAACTCATCAAATTCGACTTTCGGCTTCCAACCAAGATTTTTTCTCGCTTTATCAGCTTTAGCTTTTAGATTAGGTACCTCGGCCGGTCTTTTGAATTGAGGATCAATCACCACATATTTTTTCCAGTCGGCAATACCTATTGATTTAAAAGCGATTTCAACAAATTCACGGACGCTATGACTCTCACCGGTACCGATGACATAATCATCAGGATTTTTTTGTTGCATCATCAGGTACATCGCCTCAACATAGTCATCGGCAAACCCCCAGTCGCGTTTGGCTTCAAGATTTCCTAAACGAAGTTCTTTAACCAAACCCAGCTTAATTTTTGCCACGCCATCGGTGATTTTTCTCGTGACAAATTGAATGCCGCGAATCGGTGATTCATGATTAAAAAGAATGCCATTACAGGTAAAAAGACCGTATGATTCTCGATAATTAACGGTGATCCAATAAGCGTAAACCTTGGAAACGCCATAGGGCGAACGGGGATGAAATGGAGTTTTTTCGTCTTGATAGCCGTTGGTGTGTTGCAGTCCGAACATCTCGCTTGTTGATGCCTGATAAAACTTGGTCGTTGGTGAAAAGAATTTTATGGCATTTAAAAGATATAAGGGACCCAAAGAATTGACTTCTGTTGTCAGTTTGGCTTGCTCGAAAGAAGCCTTGACAAAAGATTGGGCCGCCAAGTTATAAACCTCATCGGGATGAAGGCCGCGGATCAAATTCAATAAGGACGCTTCGTCATTCATATCGCCTTCAACATAGTCAACTTTATTGGTAACATTTAAATAATCAAGGTTGGAAAAATTTGGATTGGAATAACGTCTTATTAAACCATAAACTTTATAGCCTTTTCTAAGCAAGAAATCGGCTAAATAAGGCCCATCCTGGCCTAAAATTCCGGTGATTAAAGCTGATTTTGACATATAAGTTAAGATTATAACATAATAAAAGTAATTGCAATTAGGTTTGGTGCTATAATTATCGGATGATCCAAAGATTGTTTAGCTTTATTAAGAAACCTACCAGCCGTAATATCATCGTCAACACCATCGGCAACTACCTAAATGTTTTCTTCGTCGCTTTTTTCGCCTTCTTGCTGGTCCGCATCATGCATCCTTCTGATTACGGCGTCTTGAGCGTTCTTTTGGGAGTTGCTTATGTTTTGGCCAATATTCTTGACTTTGGAACGACCGCAAGTATCTACTCTTACCTGCCGCCGATGATCGAAAAGCGCCATAAAAATACTTATGTTTTTTTGAAAACTATTCTTTCTTATCAAACAGGCTTTTCAATAATTGTCATCACCCTGCTTTTTATTTTTTTTCCATATCTAGATAAGGTTTTTTTCAAAACCGGCGCCCCCGAATATGAGCTTTACCTAACTACCTTTTCGGTATTATTTCTGATCTGGCAAAACTACGCCATCAATGCCTTAAATGCTGCCAAGCAATTTTTGAAAGCCAATTTGTATCTCAACCTCTCGAATGTAATAAAGACGATTGTTATTATTGCTTTAATTCCTCTTAATTTGGTTACCGTCGGCTCAATCATTTTTACCTTCGGTATTCTTGGGCCGGCAGTTTTTTTTATTTTATTATTTTTTGAAAAAAAGTATATTTTTTTCAGAATTATCAAGGCGCCGATTGTCAAGGAAGAGTTTAAATTTGCCTATACTTTGACTTTTTTTATTGCCTCGCAGTTTTTTAATTTAGCTTCTAGAATGGATCTATTTTTACTGTCTTTTTTCCTTTCCAAGTCGCCTGAGGTTGGATATTATGGTCTAGCCCAAAAAATTATTTTAACAGTAATGGCTTCAGTTGCCAGCATTACTCAAGTTTTATCACCAAATTTTTCCAAAATAAAAACCAAGCAAGAAATCATGAAAGAATTCAGGCATGGTTTTCTTTACCTTTTAATCCCTGCCTTCCTTTTTATCGCTTTATACTTCACGCCTAACTGGGTCTTTTATCTTTTTTTCACAGAAAAATTCGCCCAAACTGCTGCTATCACTAAATCTTTGAGTCTGCCTTTTATTATCTACACCTTTCTCAACCTGCCTTTTCTTTTTCTTTTATATACTGTCAAAAAACCCAGTGTTATTCTATTTGCTAATGTAGTTTTTTTTCTAACTATAACTTTCGGTTGTTTATATGCCATTCCTAAATACGGAGTTTTTGGACCGCCTTATGTAATTGCTTTAGGATTTACCGCAGCTTTGATTATCGGTTTAATCTTCACTATTAAAAAATATCGAGAAATTACCTAAAAAACTGCTTGTTTAGCCTGTCATACCAACCTTCATTTGACCGCTTCGGTCGGATTTAGGTTGGCCCAATGTTCTAATTCTAACCCTCTGAAGACTTTTTTATTAACAAGTCTATAATTTTTTTCCTGAAGAATCTTTTGATAATCAACTCCGTGAATCTCAGCAGTATAAGGAATAACAATAATTTCTTCTTGTCCCACCGTAGTTCCGATGAAATCGGAACGAAGGGGGATAACTTTCAAACTATTATTGTAATATCGTAAGACATCGCTTGATGAAGTAATCATATAAACCGGCTTATTACTAGGCAAACTTTTCACCAAGCTCTTCCAATCCTCCCGATGAAACTGAGGAATTAAAAGATAAATTAACGAAAACATCAAAAAAACCCCAATCAAGCCTGCGCCACTGGACCGGTGGAGCAGAGGCTTTCCTAATATACTAAAAGTTAATAATATACTCATGATTGGAATTAAATAAATAAATCGGAAGTATTGAAGCAGTGGAGTTATAAACGAAATTACAAAACCTAAAGCTAATGGAAAAATAAATAAATAAAGAAATAAATTAATAGATTTAGGATTTGAGTTTTGGTTTTGAGTTTTGAGTTTTGCGATTTGAGATATCACAAATGTAGTCCATATCCCTGCCACTAAATAATATATCCCCTTTGGCTCAAAACTTATCCTGCCTATCGAAAATTTAACCGGAATTAAAAGTAAGTTTTTAATATTCGCTTTTCCCAAAACTAATGACCAATTAGTCACGTTTGCCAAAGCAATTTTTGAGTTGACCAGTTGTTTATAAAGTAGGGGACTGATTAATAACAATGAAATAATAAATATCAACAATGAAACAATGAAATACTTATATTGCTTTTTGTATAAAAAATAAGTCAAAAAAGCGGCAACCAGAAAAAACGAACCGTAAAAAGTTAAAAGTGCTGTTGTCATCGCGAGGCCGCCGAAGGCGGCCGTGGCGATCTCGTTTTTATGAGATTGCTTCGTCACTTTGCTTCTCGCAATGACAAGTTGTAAAAAATAGTGCAGCGCTCCTGTCAGAAAAAACGTCGCCATCATGTACATACGAGCCTCTTGAGAATAGTAGATAATCAGCGGATTAAATAAAAAAAATACTGCTCCCCAAATCCCCGCTATTAGATAAACGACATAGCCCGTTGCCAGACTAAATAAAACCGACGGCATTCTTAGCGCCACTTCACTATATCCAACAATATTCGTCCATAATTTCATGAAAAGATAATAGAACGGCGGATGAAAATCATTCGGGGAAAATTTAGTAATAATTTCTTGATAATTATATTGCTGGACGACTCTGGCTGTCGTTGCTTCATCAAGCCAAAGAGACTGATTTAAAGCAATTAATCGAATAAAAAAAGCGATGGCAAAAATGATTAAAATTTTATATTTCACATAACTATTGTATAATTAAAAATTAGAAATTTCTTTTGCGGTGGTAGTTCAGCGGTAGAATGTCTCCCTTCCAAGGAGAAGGTCGTGGGTCCGAATCCCATCCACCGCTCATTAGAGCTTCTTGACAACTCAACATCCAACCTCGATAAAATGAAGGGTCTTACTTTTAAAACAAGGCATTATCTTTAGATTGTCAAATCGGTAACCATTAGCGTCATTAATAAAGATATACAAAGGCCGGGGAAGCAGTTTTAATAATTTAATTTTTTCCTCTATTGACTGATTTCCAAAAAAGTCCTGCCAATGGTTACCATTCCAATACTTATCATTGTCTCCAAAATCACGAGCAATCACTTTAAAATTAGTATAGCCCATCAGCCAGGCGTGATCTTCAGGCGATAGAGATAGAACATAACCAGGCGAACTAATATTTGAGAAAGTTTTTATTTCTTTTAAAAGGGATTTAGATATAAGAGGCGATGATGTTTTATAGATAAACCCGAAGATAAATACGACTAATATAAAAATATAGAATTTTAAAAAATCGATAATCTCTTTTTTCTTCTGAAATTTTTCAAATAAGAAGTAAAGCCCCAGTCCGCCAAAAAAAACTAAAAAAATATCCAGATGAATCAAAAACCTTTGATGAAAAGAAAATTTTGTCAAAACCAATAGTGAAGTAACTATCAATCCAATGATAAATGGCCGTAAAGAGTGAAGCTTGTCCCTGACAGAATAAAGACCATAAATCACCAGAGGCAGATATAAGATGGTCAAGATAAAAAAAGTGGAAAGATTATAAAAAGCGCCTCCGTAAGGCGCCGGCTGCCCACTAATTATTCTTAAGGGAAGAGTTGATTTTAGTAAAGGAGAAAAAAAGGGCTGGATGGTTTGTTTGAACTGGGGCAGATAGTATAAAAGAAGACCAAGGCTCAAGAAAGTTAAAGTCTTCAGATAAAATAACCTTTGATTTTTGTTGAACAAAAACTCCAACACAATAATTGAAAAAAGAATCAATAAAGTCGGCAGGTGGAAGAGGTGGAACTTCAACATTAACTTATACCGGATCAACCGGTGGCAATGTTATTCCTTCAGTAACTCTAAGAAGACAGGGAACTGGTGGAAATGTGATTCCGACACTTATTCCTACAGCTGTAGAACAAAATTTGCCGCCTGTCGAACCAACGCCGACAAAACCAAAGCTTAATTTTTTCCAGAGAATTTTTAACTTTCTCTTTGGAAGATAATTGATTTATTTCTCCCATCCATGCGGGTGATTTTTGTACCAGATAAGAAGAGATTTGACCGAATCTTCTATGGTTTTTTCTGGTCTCCATCCTAAAACTTTTTCAGCCTTTGAGATATCAGCGATTTTTTTAGCGTCATCTCCAAGCCGGGTATTGGCCTTTTCAATCGGAATATCCACTCCTGTTGATTTCTTAACTTGGTTAACTACTTCCAAGACTGAACTACCTGTCCCTGTCCCAAGATTAATTATTTCTTCTTTCCCTTTTGATAGAAGATACTCTAGTGCTTTCAAATGAGCTTCATTTAGATCAACCACATTAATATAGTCACGAATTGGAGTTTTGTCAGGAGTACTCACTTCAGGACAGGTAAGATAAAATTTTTCAATCCCTAAAGCTCCGCGGACAGTATTTTGGACAAGCAAGGTCGACGGTTTTTTTGAATCACCGATTGATCCGTCATCAGTCGCTCCACAGACATTAAAATAACGGAGGATACAATACTGTATCCTCTTAATTTTTGCAAACCACTGTATTTCCTCTTCCGCCATTTTTTTAGAAGCTCCATAAGGAGTTGTTGGGTTAAGCGGATGTTTTTCGTCTATGGGAAAATATTCTGCCTCTCCATAAACGGCGCAGGTTGAAGAAAAAATGATATTTTTAATATTAAATTTATCCATCGTCGAAAGTAAATTGGCAGTGACAGTAACATTATTCAAAAAATATTTTCCCGGATCTTTCATCGATTCATCAACTAGACATGAGGCAGCATAATGAACAACCGCGTCGATATTTTTTTCTTTTTGAAAAATAGGGGAGAGGTCAGATTTTAAATCAGCTTCGTAGAATTTAAACTTATCTCTGTATCTTTCTTGAAGAATTTCAATTGGTCTTCTATACCCAGTTTGAAAATTATCAATCCCCACTACCTGATAGCCTGACTTTAAAAACAGATCAGAGGCAATTGAACCAATGTAGCCAGCACAGCCAGTGATAAGAATCTTGGACATAAGTATATTGTAACAATTTTCAATTACCAATTTACAATTTTCAATAAATTTTCAATTGAACCATTGAAACATTGTAAATTCAATGTAAATTGAAAACTGAAAATTGAAAATTAGTGACTTTTTAGCTTGTGTAACGGGTGCCAATGTACTCTTCCTTCTGCCAAATAAATTCCTCCAAAGATCAATAATGCGCCTAAAAAGTAAAATAAATTAGGATATTCTCGAAGAAGAAATGCAGCGACGATAACTGCAGCTATTGGATCAATATAGGTAAAGACACCGACCTCTTGGGCTTTTATTTTAGAAATTCCGTAATAAAATAAAAAGTAAGCTAAAGCTGATGAAAAGAAAACTCCGTAAATAATTCCCACAAGACCATTAATATTTAAAAACGAGATGTCCCAATTTAAAAATTCACCTTTGATAAAGGGAAGAAATGTCAAAGCGCCAAACAAAAATGTAACCGTCGACACTTGAAAAGGATTGACTTTCTTTAATATCCGATGACCAATAATGGCTTGGAAAACGGTTCCCAAAGTTGCCAGTAAAATAAATAAATTTCCCTCAATGGCGCCGATAACAAATTTTTTTCCATCTAAAAACATTGGTGATAAAATAATTGTCAATACACCAAACAAAGCTATTATCATTCCCAATAAAATCTTTATTTTTGGTTTCTCTTTAAGAAAGAGAATAGAAAGAAAGTAAATAAAGACTGGTCCTGATGAGGCAATTATTGGCACATTGATACTTTCTGTTTTTTGAAGACCTAAAAAGAAAAAGGAAATATTTATAGTAATCCCAAAAAATCCTACGAGAAGAACTTCTAACCATTGACGAAGCGTCAATTTCTGCCATTTTCCGATTGCTATTGGTAAAAAAATCAAACCGGCAAAGAAAAATCTGACAAAAGCCAGGGTAAAAGGAGGAATGTTTTGGAGAGCAAATTTAAAAATAGGCGACGCGGCGCCCCAGATAATATTAGTAATAATTAAGGCAAGAACTGGATTCATGTTTTAATGTTTAAACATTTATCATTTGTTATTCATTTGTGGATTTGTTATTTGTGATTTGACTTTTTGTCAA
>Ga0100395_1004349_pt1 | contig 10161 bp, 10 predicted proteins | sample CryGeymeta201519_FD_81542 | JGI IMG/M metagenome (GOLD analysis project Ga0100395, IMG submission 81542) | Groundwater microbial communities from Crystal Geyser aquifers in Utah, USA - Crystal Geyser metaG 2015-19 | ecosystem: Environmental > Aquatic > Deep subsurface > Groundwater | place: USA... | reverse complement strand
TGATGGTGTTTTGAAGATGGCTAATGAAGATATTGCTGTCGTAATTAGAAAAGTTGAAATAGTCGAGCTAGAGCTAACTAAATTGAAACAAAAAATCGCCAAGCTAAAACTGGCGAATTCGTAACAAACTATATTATTATTATTGATAATTTTGAACTATTTCACCTCTTTCCGCTCCCCGTTTCGCCAGCCGGCGAAGGGGCCGCGGGGGAGTTTCAGAGGTCGCAAAACCTCCTGCCATTCGTTAAGCCGTTAGCACAACCCAACGAGTTTTTTGTGCCGGTTAAGTTTGCGCCGGAAGCGTCAAACCTAGCCCAGCGAAATTTTCTAAGTTGAAACTTAGAAAATTTCGCTGGAGTAAGTTTTATTTGGTTAAAATTTGTTTAACTTGCGACTTTAAAGTTGGAAGATCGGTTTTTACGGTTTTCCAAACGATTTGGTAATCAATTTCTTTATATCCGTGAATCAGAATATTCCGAAAACTTACAGCCCTAGCCCAATTGATGCCTGAATGTTTTTCTTTTATCTCGCTGGAGAGATGGTTAATAGCTTCTCCAAGTATTTCAAATTGTCTAATGACAGCACTTTGGATCAAATCATTGTTGTAAAATTTTCGACTATTAAATCCTCGGCAAAATTTTTCAATTTTTTCAACCGCTTCGATTATATCTTCCAAAAAAATTACATCATTTTTTTTCATAGAAATTTATTAAATCTTTCATTACGTAGGGCTTAAGATTTGTTTTTATTGCTCTTGCGCTAACAAGATCAACTTCTTTTTTTAATTTTTCTTCTAAATCAATTTTTAATCCGCCAAGATCAAATAAAGATGTTCTGCGAGAAAAACGAATCAAGAAATCAATATCACTGTTTTTCTTTGCTTCGCCGCGAGCGAAGGAACCAAAAACACCGGCGCGAATAACTCCGTATTTTTTCAGAATCGGCGCAACTTTGGTTTTCAATTGTTCCAATTCTTTTTCACTCATAGTGATTTTATTATAGCATACCAATTCTTCACGTCTTTAACTTATATTTATAGCACAATTTTTTCCCCTTGTCAATGAGATTTTTGAAATTTCACTTTTTCTTTTTTCAGACAAACAAATTAGGTTCGATCGATCCCTTACTGTAATACCATATGGTAATATGGTGAGGGAATGAACCAAGATTAAAATACCCATTTGACATCGTTTCAGATAGAAATGATATACTTAAAACATGAAAGAAAAAAATGAAGAAAAAATGACGATTGATGACCTTGCCAAACAGATGACAAGTGGTTTTGCTGAAACGAAAAAAACTACTAATGATCTGACAAAATCAATTGATGATTTAGCGATCATGGTCGCTGGAGGTTTTGATAATGTCCAGAAAAAATTAAACAGCCATGATCGGCGCTTCGATGCTGTTGATCAACGTTTTGATCGGATCGAAAACGAAATCAAACTAGCCCGAGCAGAAATATCTCATGGACTCCGGGAAATCAAAGAAGAAATAAAACGACTAGATGAACGAGTTGATGGTGTTATGAAAACAGCTAATCAGAATATTAATGAATTAGTTGAAAAAGTTGCAGTATGTGAATCAAATCTCTCCAAATTAAAACAAAAAATCGCCAAACTAAAGATGGCGAATTCGTAACAAACTATATTATTGATAATTTTGAACTACCCCATTCGTTAAGCCGTTAGCACAGCCCAACGAGTCATTTATCCGTCTCGTTCGCCTTTTGGGCGAGCAAGCCGAGATACAATTATATTTATAGCACAATTTTTTCCTTTGTTAAATTATTTTAGTGTTTTCTGTCCAGTTATATCAACACCTTGTTGTGTTGATATAAAAGTTTGTCGGAATAGAAATTAAATGCAAAAAAGTCAAAACAGATTTGCGTTTTTGGCGGAGTAAATTGCTCCACCAAAAACGCATAAATATCCTGTTGACAAAATTTTGGGTTAAAATGATATAATGGAAATATGAAGGAAAAAGACAATATGACAATAAGTGAATTGGCAGGGATGGTATCTAGTAGTTTTATTCACGTTCAGCATCAATTCGACAAAATGGATCAAAAATTTGAAAAAATTGATCAGAGATTCGATATGATGGACAAAAAGATCGATAACTTTCGATCGGAAATTCTTGGCGAATTTCGTAAACTTGAGAAAAGAATTGATGTGATTGAATTAAAGCTAGATCGAATCGAAAAGAACAACATTGAAGAAATTGAAATACTCTCTAAGGATGTAATTATTCTCAAATCTAAAGTTTCTAAACTAGAACAAAAAATCGCCAAACTAAAGATGGCGAATTCTTAAAGAACTCAAATTGGGTACAATTTTTTCCCTTTGTTAACCGCTTTTTCATATTTTTTAATATCATCCTCATTTTCCTTTTCTAAGACCAACAAAACACAAAGATTGATCCCTTACATCATTACCATATGGTAATGATGTAAGGGATAATCCAATTAGAAATTAATAATGCAAGACCCAAAACACAGAGAAATAATCTCAAAGTTTATATTAAAATATCAAGGGAACTAAAAAACATTTCATTTGAGAAAGCTGATTCAAAAAATAGTACTATATCCAAAACCTAGAGTGTTTTTTTAGTGACTTTTTTACCATAGTTCAGTGTCGTAATTATTGAGTTCTTTTCTGATCCTTCACATATGGTTTTGTGAAAATTGTTTATATCTTCCGCCGTAATCTTTTTGATTTTTTCGATTCTTTCTTGTGGAGAAATATAAAACTCACCCAGCAAAGCTTCTTCAATATAGTAAAGGGGATTATCCGAAATATTGCCCCAGTCCAATTCATAATTTGTAGCAATTTTATTTTTTATTAAACTCAAATAACTTTCAGATACGATCTGATTTTTTTTCATAAATTTTTTGCTGAAATTCAAAGCATCATTGGTTTTATCTTTTGAGCAAGAAAAAGATATTTGTATCGCATTCGCATACATATTGTAATTTATTGATAAATCATAAACGAGTCCATTATTACGCATTATTTTGTAAAGTATTCCAAAATAATAATCCGCTAAAAGAACTCTATAAATAACAAAATTAATAAAATTATTCGGGCTGAGAATGATCGGAATTAGAATATCGATCGCAGAAGTTCTTGTTGCTTGATAAGGATGACCTAGGTGAATTATTTTAGCGTTTTCTATTAAAATATTTTTATTAATCATAATTTTTTTTGAAATTTTATATTTATCAAAAAAAAGTTCAAGCAATAGTAATGGTTGATTAAATTTCTTGAAAATTTCATTCAAATTGACCTTGTTTTTATTAAGGTTGACTAATTCCTTTTTATTAAACCACGGTTGTTTGAGAGCAGGTGATTTTTGTTGATAAATTGCTTTCTCAAATTGTTCACTAATACTTACTTCCTGAGTTTTTTCTTCTTCAAGTTCTTGAATTAATACTTTTTTCATTGTCTGCGGATTAATTTTATCTAAACATAAATTATTACTGTTTGACAAAATTAACTTTTTAATTAAGTTTGATTTTTGAGAACGTACAACATAATATTCTACGCAATACAATTCTGAGATATAACCATCACAAGAAAAAATATCTCTTGCAAACTTTTTTTCATCGAGTCCGATTTCTTTTTGCCTTTCCGGAGAAAGCAAAATATGCTCAATCAAGTGCAGTATTTGATTTTCTGGTTGAGATAAATTAAGTTTTGGCCTGATTAAGGCTAAAATAGTTTGTTTCATAATATTCCCTATATTCCCTATATTCCCTATAGTTTGATAGTTTATGCGGGACCAGGATCAGCCCCGCACATGTGCTGTTGTTGCTTACAGCGGCTACTTCTTCTTGCTGCCGCTGTCGTTCCCTTTGCCACCGCTTTGGCCGCTGCCAGTCCTGCTACCGCCTGACTGGCGGCCGCCACCAGGACCCTTGCCGCCGCTTTCCCCACCACCTTGGCTGGATCTGCCATGGCCTCCGCCATAACGCCCGCCTTGTCCGCTTTGCCCACCCTTGCCACTGTGGCCCATGATTCTACCCTCCTTTCTCTTTCTGGGATTTAGAATTCAGGGATGGCTATCTTTCGAACATGTTTTTGGCTAGTTCTTGAGATACTTATTCCTGCCACTCATCAACCACGCATAACACGGATCGATAAGTCACCTATATTTATGCACAATTTTTTCCCTTCGTCAAATGAATTTGCGGGATTTAATTTAGTTTATAACAATCTCTTTTATACCAACTTGAGATTTTGTCACAAAATGTTTGACAAAAACTGAAAAATATGATATAAACTAAGTATCCGCTGTATACGAACAATCCCGAGCATTCTATTGCCCAAGGAGGCAAACACAGTGAGTAAAACTGTCTGGATCGTTCTTGCTGTTCTGCTGGTCGTCGCGGCCGGAGTGTATGAGCTTTCTTCGGTGGAGGTCTGGACGGGAACCTTGGTCATTTGCACCGCCGACAACCATCATGGCGGGAGGAAAGTCAGGTCGGATGTGCATCCCCTCTCCGTTCCACGGTGGAAGTCGAAACGCTACGGAGTGACAGAGAAGAAGATCGTCTGCGATCAGTGTAAGGCCCGCGCTGAACAGGACCGGCGTGAAGCAGAAAGGCAAGCCGAGCTGAAACGTAAGGAAGAGGAAAGAAAGGCCAGAATCTCTGAGCTGATGACTTCTATCAGCGGAGGTATGTCCTTTGGTAGTGGTACGGGATTTTCGGAAGGTAAAGCTTCCGACTTCACGGTTTCTATCGCCCCTGGTGGTTACATTCCACTTGAGCTCATAGTTCTCAACCTGAGCGACAAGCCGATGAGTGGCCTTAAGGTCAGGATCGAGCATGGTGATATACTTCGGGCTGACCTCCCAACAAGCATGCCAAACTCTCCCGATATAGAGCAACTCTATCGGAAAAGGAGATGGGAGTTTCGGCTGCTGACGACTAGCGGTCTGCCGCTCGGTCGAGTTGTAAACCCAGCCAAGAATGCTTACTACTCTCCGGATGGTTGGTCCTGGCCTAGCGGAGCGCCACCGACTGATCCGGATTGGTACAAGTCCTGCTCTTACAGCTACTTAAGCAGGAGTGCCAAGCCGGGGAGTGATATCACGATGACGATGTTTGTCATTTACCAGGGGGTGGAGATCTCGCTCAACTCGGCTCAGATCCGGGTGAAGTATCAGTAATGCATGAAGCAGAAGCACTCGATGTTATCAGTGTGCAGGTGGCGACAGTCGCCTGCACTTTTAAGTTGATTGAACTCCTAGCGTGAGTGTGCTAATATAAAAGAGCTATTAGCTATCAGCTGACAGCTGTCAGCTTTTTTGCTGAATTATGGTTTATAAAAAGCGGAAATTAAGTAAAAAAGAACAGAAGGCTTTTGACAAAAAAGCCGTAATTTCTGTTAGCCGAGAGCAGACTAACATCAATGAAAAATCAGAAGTTAAGGCAAAGAAAAAGGTTGCTATCCCCGAAATAATTTCAGTTAAGGATTTTGCCGAGCGTTCTGAACTTCCTGTGACTGAAGTTATCTCTGAGTTAATTAAAAATGGTGTCCTGGCCAATATAAATGAAAACATTGATTATGACACGGCAGCAATTATTGGCGATGATCTCGGGATTGAAATCGTGAAAGAGAAGGCAGGTCCAGAAGGTGAGGCGGCAGAGAAAATTGTGATGAAAGCCTCGAAAAGTTTGAAACCACGTCCACCAGTGGTAACAATTATGGGCCATGTTGATCACGGCAAAACTACGCTTCTAGATAAAATACGCGAAACTCACGTTGCGGCAGGAGAGTCTGGTGGTATTACCCAGCACATCTCTGCTTATCAAATCGATATTCCTGACCCTGCAAATAAGAAAAAAATCCACAGTATCACTTTTATCGACACCCCTGGCCACTCAGCATTTTCTACTATGCGCTCACATGGCGCTTCAATTGCCGATATTGTGGTTTTGATCGTCGCTGCTGATGACGGTGTGATGCCACAAACAAAGGAAATAATTGAGCACGCAAAAGCTCACAAAATTCCAATTATTGTGGCAATTAATAAAGTTGATTTACCAAACGCCGACGTTATAAAAGTCCAACAACAACTATCTGAGTATGAATTAATTGGTGAAGATTGGGGCGGTAAAACCGTGATAGTTAAGATTTCAGCCAAAACTGGAGAGGGTTTAGATCAACTTCTCGAGATGATAATTTTACAAACAGATATGATGGAGCTCTTAGCCGATCCTACCGCTCCCGCAACTGCTATGGTTATTGAATCACACATGCACAAAGGTGCAGGAGCATTAGCCGTGGTTTTAATTGAAAATGGCACTCTACATCTTGGCGATCCAATTGCTGTTGGATCTGTCTATGGCAAAGTGAGAATTTTAGAGGATTTTAAAGAACATCCGATAAAGAATGCTGGCCCGAGCATGCCAGTCCGAGTTGCTGGGCTCCAGTCTGTGCCTAATTTTGCTGATCGGCTCATTTCATTTACGTCGGAACACGAAGCCAAGGAAGCGGCGGAAAAATATTTAGAGCGATCCAGGGTCAGAAAATATGCTACTGCTAAAACAATATCTAAAGATGATAAAGGCATAAAAACATTGAATTTGATTATCAAGGCAGATGTTGCTGGTTCCTTAGAGGCTATTAGGAAATCAATTTCTGAGCTGAAACATCCGCAAGCCCAAATTAAGATCATTTCAGAGGGAGTTGGGGCGGTCGCAGAATCTGATGCTACAATGGCGGCTGCAACAGGAGCAATGATTCTAGGTTTTAGAGTGACAATTTCCTTGCCGGCAAAAAAGATTATTGAGAAAGAAAAAATTACAGCTCTGACCTACGAAGTGATTTATGAACTAGTTGATGATATTAAGAAAATTCTCCAGGATATGTTGCCGCCAATTATAAATGAAGTTGAAACCGGGAGAGGAGAGATACTAGCCGAGTTCAGGAATGACAAAAAAAGCGTAGTTATCGGCATCCAGGTACTTGAGGGCGAATTTAGAAGCAGCGACCTGGCAAAAGTAATTGCGGATAAAAAGGAAATCTGGCGGGGGAAAATTGAATCAATTCGCCGAGGGAAAGAACAAGTCAGCCAGGTAGCTGCCGGAATTGAAGCAGGGATTGGTTTGTCTGTGGGCGCGAATTATTCTATTGGGGACAAGGTAGTTGCTTTTAGGATCGAGGAGACAAAACAGACGTTGTAAAAACTTAAAACTCACCCGTCTCGCCTCCCGCTTCGCCGAATCGAGGCGAGTCGGCTAGCCGAGGCGGAAAACTTAAAACTCAAAATTATGGAAATAACTGTAGTATAATAAAGATAAGGGGAGGTAAAGGGAATTTTGGAGAGTATGACTTCTAGAGTATTAGGTACAGTAGATCGGGCTAATTATTTCTTCTCTAGCCTTAAGCTTAATTTCGGCTTTACGGTTTTTTTCGATGTTCTAATTGTGGCAATTATTTTTTACTGGATTTATCTTTTCTTGCGCGAAACAAGAGCAATCAGGATACTTTACGGCTTTATTATTCTGATTTTAGCGATGTTTATCGCTCGAATTTTCAATCTTATTCTTCTGAATTTTATTTTAAAATACTTAACAACTGCATTAGTTGTAGCAATCCCAATAGTTTTTCAGCCCGAGTTGCGTCGGGCCCTCGAAAAACTCGGTCGGCCACGATTCTGGACAGAAATATCACTTTCGCATGATGAACTGGCAAAAATAGTAGATGAGATTCATGATGCTTGCAAGGTTTTTTCTAGTCAGAGAGTTGGTGCTTTGATCGTAATTCAGAGGAGAAGCGGTCTGAGAGAATATATTGATAGTGGTGTGGAGCTTGAGGCCAAAGTGACCGCAGTGATTCTTAGCTCTATATTCTTTCCAAAATCGCCCCTACATGATGGGGCAGTAATCATTGTTGGCGGAGAAATTGTTTCTGCCTCCTCAATTCTTCCTGTGGCCGAAGTTGAGCCTGGAAGAAATTTAGGCACCAGACATCGAGCGGCGATTGGTATTTCCCAAGTCTCAGATGCTGTTGCTATTGCTGTTTCCGAAGAAACTGGCTCAATTTCAATTGCTGTTGGTGGTGATCTCGAGCGTCGTATCACCGGCGAGCGTCTTAAATCGCGACTTCAAAGGCTTTTGCGGACCAATATCAAGGAAGAGTCAAGTTTATTTGCTTGGTTTAAAAGAAGAAAAAAACGCGAGGAAGAGAAACCATGAGCATAAAGATTATCACTAATAATTGGCATATAAAACTTCTTGCCTTACTGGTGGCAATTAGCATGTGGGTTTATGCTGCCTCAAGTGAAACAAGTGTAGCTAAATTTCCTAGTACTATTCCAATTAAACAGATAAATCTTTCGCCTGGCCTGATTGCTGTTTATGATCAAAAAGAAGTGAAAATTGAAATTGCCGCTGAGCCTGGAACTTGGAAACAGCTCTCGACCGAGAGCTTTACGGCCTATATTGATCTTACCGGTCTTTCTGTTGGTACCCACGATATTCCGCTGAATGTTACAACCTTGGTCTCTGGGCTGCAAATTGTCTCCAAGGATCCCTCATCGGTCGTGGTGACAATTGAGCCTTCTTTGGAAAAAGAGATCCCGGTTGTTGTCAGACTCTCCGGTAATGCGGCAGAAAATATGGTTGCCGGTGACGTAATCTTTAATCCCTCCACCGTCAAAGTCTCCGGACCCAAAAGCATTATCGAGGGCATTAGTCAGGCAACTGCCGAGATTATTTTGTCTGGAGAAGCGGAGACTTTCTCTAAATCGGTTAAGATTGTGGCTTTGGACAGCCAAGGCAAACCGATTGAATATGCGAACTTTCTTCCTCAGACTGTGTCAGCTGAGGTGAGAATTGTTAAGGCTGGCAATGTTAAAAATGTTGGGATTAAAGTAGTGACAACTGGTAATCCGGAGGTTGGATATTATATTTCATCTGTTTCTACTAACCCTTCGCTGATCGCAATTGTTGGAACGCCGGAAGTTGTTCGCGCCTTGTCTTCTGTCTCTACTCAACCTATAGACATCGGCAACGCCTCGTCAACCATCAATACATCGGCCAAATTGAGCTTCCCGATTGGTGTCCAAAGCGTTGATAATATCTCCTCTGTTAATGTAATAATAAATTTTAGCCAGCAAGCGATAACAAAACCTTTAACAATACCAGTAAAGACAAAAAACTTGCCAACAAATCTCAAAATCTCTCCACAAACTGTAGATATTGTAATCTCTGGTGCTTTGGATCTGATCAGAGGCATTTCCAGCGATAACATTTCCCTTTATCTTGATTTATCTTCCGCCTCTGCCGGATCTACTATCAGTATTCAGAACGGAGATTTCGTTCTACCAGCAGGGGTAACTCTTGTTAGTTTCCAGCCGACATCGGTAACAATAGTGTTGCAGTAAAATTTATTGTAATAGGGAGGAAGGACGGGGCTTGACAGATTTTTAGATGGTTGCTAGAATCGATAATGTCTGTCTAAAACGCCGCGCCACCCATGGTGCGGCCAAGTAGGCGGGATAAAGGTCAAGGAGGACCATTATTGCCTTACTAAATGAAGAAGAGCCTCCGCTTAAACCTGCCTGCCCTGCCCGTCCGGCAGGCGGGCGTCAGGCAAGGTTGGAGAGCAATAAAACAAAAAGAAGGAAGGGAATCATCCTGCTTGAGACGATAATCAAGCTAGCAGGACAGGCAAAAATCAAAAACCATTTCGAAGAAGTTAAACAATTCTTGGCTTCCTGGCTAAAGTTGCTTGAGAAAGAATCTTTAGTCAAGATCATCCGTAGGATGATAAAGCGGATTATTACAGCCAAGAATTTTATAGTTGAGCGCCGGCTAGCCCCACATTTTATTGTTATCGCACTAGGTCTAATAGTGGCACTTTGTAACGTTATTGTTGCCAGAGGCGCAGATGAACTTTACAATCTGATTCCTGCTGATCCGAGTACTCAAGTTGATGTGGCAACTTCTATTGACCACTATACACCTCTAATTATCAACGATGCTTTGTCTGTAGAAAAACTGGTTACGCTGCCAACTGACTCCGAAAGTAGCGGTTTTGCTATTGATGTTAAAACCACCACAACTTCCAAATCTGAGCGTCCAGAAGAAGTTGCCCAGCAGGGACCAAGAACGAAAAATATGATCTACGCGGTTCAGCCAGGCGA
>Ga0100395_1004339_pt1 | contig 10177 bp, 26 predicted proteins | sample CryGeymeta201519_FD_81542 | JGI IMG/M metagenome (GOLD analysis project Ga0100395, IMG submission 81542) | Groundwater microbial communities from Crystal Geyser aquifers in Utah, USA - Crystal Geyser metaG 2015-19 | ecosystem: Environmental > Aquatic > Deep subsurface > Groundwater | place: USA... | reverse complement strand
ACTGGCTCCTGAGCAATCATCTCCCTTGGGACTTTTATATCAAAATCAGACGTTCTCATATTACCTCCACTGTGTCCCTCATCCACCACCTCTTATAGGTTTTCTCATACTTAAGCACCTCCTCAAAAATTTTATAAATTTTTCTACTGTATAACTCTCCCGTTAGATTAGATTTAACCCACTCACTTCCCTTCTTTGCCATGTCTTTATATTTGTCCCTATTAAAATACACCTCCATAAGAGCCCCAAGATAAGAATCCGTTACTATTCCGAATCCATTAAGGAAGTCCTTTCTTACAAAATTCTTGCTAGTTACTATAGGTAATCCTGCACTCAAGGCCTCAAAGAGAGTAATAGTACCAGTAGACTCACTAACAGGATGAAGCAGAATATCAGAAGAATGGTAATAGGCCCTTAATTCTTCCCTAGATAATCCCCCAGTCATAACTACCTTACCCTGAAGATCTTCTTTCCTTATCTTATCTAGGACACTCTCCCAGTACTGAGGTCCTGAACCCACTAGTATCTTGGACCCTACTATGATAAGTTTTGAGCGGGGAACTACTTTCTGGAATTCCTTGAAAATTGAAACTCCTTCCAACTGGTTCTTAAACTTCCCTACTGCTCCTACTTGTAGTATCTTATAACTAAGAGATGCATTGTCTCTTTCTTTTGGTTTCTCAGAGAAGAAGTTCCAATCTACTCCAAGAGGAATTATGTAGTCCACCTGCCTCCTATAGAGCCTCTCAAACCTTTTGGCGTCTAGCTTACTTATAACTACCACATACTTACCGGGCCTTCGCATCATTTGTCTGTTAAGAGTCTCAAATGGAACCCTCCACCATCTGGAGTATTCCTCTGGAAGGTCATAACAACACCACACTACAGGTTTAGAACAAGTAGGAAAAGTCCCCAGAGATGCAGGGAAGTTAAAGACATTTATTATATCTGCCCAACTTTGGTATTGCCTGGTTCTGAGGTACAAATAGAAGGGATCCTTGCTATTAAGACTCTTAACAGAGGACCCCAAGGACTTAAACTCCTTTTCCATCAAGTCTACCATTTCCTCAGTACCTCCATGGAAGCCTAAGGTATAGTTTACCATTAGTATCTTCACCTAAGATGCTCCCTTAACTCCTTTATATTACTGTCCAGAAGCCTGAATACCCCTAAGTCTATAGGTGGATGATCCATATCCATCAAATGGTATGAGGAGGCCTCCTTGTCCCCTTTATAATTTGCCATGCTTTGTGCCCTGAAGGCCAGTAGTACAGGAATTGCTGTATTTAAGGACTCCACATTAGAACATTCTCCATAAAAACTTAGTTCCACTGGATGAACCAGTCCCAGTAAGTGAATCTTCTTACCTACTAGGGCATTAACTACCAAAACCCTTCTACAAACTTTTATCCAGTACGGATCCTCTCTACTAGAGCCCACATCACAAGGGACTGCCACCCTATCTCCGTAGACCTTAAGACAGTCCTCTAGGGCCTTTGGCGAGTCCCCCTGGACTACTCCTATTACATTCTCTATTCCAAAAACTTCTCCACAGTCCTTATAAGATTGTAAAGTTTTCTGATGGTCCCCAAGCCAATCAGGAGCTAGAACCGTTCCTCCTGTTATCTCCCAAACACGCTTAATGTCTTCTAGAGGAATAGGGTCTCCAGTACCCATTTTTCTATTATTTATAACTTTAGGTCTTTTGGATCCCTTAAAGTACCCCATATAAGTAGGACTCCTAAGAGCCTGAGATGCTGAAATCCAGTCAAAGTCTGCTAGAGGTTGTACTAAACCCAACCAGCTAGTGGGACAATCCATTGCAAGTTTAATAGGGAAAGGTCTTCCCTGGGATACCTTGTAGTAGGAAAATGCACTATAATTGATTATATCCAAAAGGGCCTCTTTGGAAGATGAATCATACTCCGTACCCCCATCTAAGAGAAACTTAAGATGCCCTGCTTTCCTTATTACATTCTGGTATAGGTCCTTAAGACCTTCCCTCTTCCATCCATCCCTATAGGCCACCCATCTTTGCTCAATAAGATTCTGTGCTTCTTTATAAACCTGAATGATATCATCTATACTATGCACTACTTATACTCCTCTGCATATAGCATAAAATTCCTCCCTTACTGTATGATTTGCCTTAAATGAGCCCCTCAGAGTAGAAGTTACTACCTCAACATTTGGCTGGTTTACTCCCCTACAGCCCATACAACCATGTTTGCCTATCACATATATACCTAATCCCTCAGGTTTTAGTCCCTCCCATAAGGTGTCTGCAACCTCTCGAGTGTATTGTTCTTGCATAATAGGTCTCTTACCAAGAGTAACAGATATTCTAGTGAATTTTGAGAGGCCCAACACACCTCCTATAGGAATGTATCCAATCTTTACATTAAAGTTACAGGGAAGGAGATGATGTGGACAAAGGGTCCAAACTTCTATAAACTTGGTTACAAGCATCTCATCATATTTATCTGCGAAAACTGCCTGTAAACACTTACTGACTTCCTCTTCTATCTTCCGAGAAGGCCAACACATCTCCTCTACTAAGTTTCTCAACCTCTTACCGCTCCCAGAAAACTGGCCTGCCCCCTCCCAACCATTATATACTCTCTTAAAAGTTTTTTCTATAGTATCAAATAAGTTTCCTTCTATTGGGTCACTGGTTATCTGTCCATTAGGCCATGCCATTTCTACTTCAACCTCCTACCTGCAAACTTTAGAATATAGTAAACCAGAAGCAAGGTGGTGAATACTATCCAGATAGGTACCACAAAAGTCAGCACCTGTCCCCAAGTGGAAGTTCCAAAGATATTTGGACCTCCATGGGCCATTCTTTGGGCCCCTACTGCTCCAAGGGCAATAGCAAACACTGACCATACTATTAGACCTGACCACAATCCCAGCTTAATTACTGCCCTATCTTTAGGATTCTTTGGTCTCCACATATTTACCTCCTTCTCCTATCTAATATTACATTCAATATTACTAGCATTCCTATATCCATCTATATCCTCCTCACCCGTAATAATCCTGTGGTCCAAAATCAGGTCTATAAGAGATTCCACAACTTGGACAACTTGGAGGATCCCCCCACTGGTTCTTAATTAAAACTTTTTCTCCACACTTTGGACAGATGGCATTCCCCTGTTTATCTTTATTACCTTCTTTAATAACTGTAATCATATATTACCTCCTTCTTCTATTATATCCAGGAAGATACAGTCCCAGATTATCTTTATTTATCTTTATACCACCAAAGAGTTTACCTATAATTTTTAGAATAAAGCAGAAAGCAATAGGAATAAGTAGAAGTACACCTAAAACAATCAACCATTTAGGTAGTCCACTTCTCATTACAGGATACCCCTTGGAATCATAAAGCTGACCACTACGCATCCCCACCTCCGGGCCACACCAACTGTCTTAGCCTCGCATACCCAGGATTAAAACCCATTAGGTGCCTTTAGTCTGTAAAGATCCAGCCTATCCTCTGCTTTCCCTAACTCCTCCTCCTGAACTTCCCCCTCATCTTCCAAGATAGCCAACAATCTTAACAGAACTTCCTTTTTGTCTTTATCCATTATACCTCCTTTTCATATTCTACAGGGTCTTTCACACCCACTTCCTTAAAAGCTTCCAGGCGGAGACGGCATGAGTCACATAAACCACAAGCTTTCTCTCCACCTACATAGCAACTCCATGTATCTGCAAACGGTACTCCTAATTCCATACCCAATCTTATTTCTTCTACTTTTCTCATTTGCATAACAGGAGCCTTTATAGACGTGAACTTCTTATTCTCTACCCACCTCTTACTTGCCCTATTTAATGCAATCTCTATGTCCGATATGAACTCAGGCCTACAGTCTGGATACCCACTATAATCAACTGAATTTACCCCAATATAAATAGTATCATAACCCAAAACCTCTGCCCAACCAAAGGCAAATGCCAAAAATATAGAATTTCTTTGGGGAACCCAAGTACTAGGTATACCCTTAGATAGTCCTTCTGTAGGAATATCTCCTTCTCCTAATAGAGAACTCCCCCCAATATCCTTTAGGGGTAGATCCAAAACCTTATGCCTTTTTATTCCCAGTATCAATCCCAACTGCAAGGCACAACTTATTTCCTTTTGGTGTCTTTGTCCATACTTGAAAGTAAGTGCAGATAACTCCTCACACTCTCTCTTTGCAATCCAGGCAGTTACTGCACTATCCATTCCACCACTTAACAAAACAACACCTTTACTCATCCCTATACCTCCCTGCCACTGCAGCAAAAGGGATAGATAGGGAAAGAATACCTATTCCTATCCATAGTATTATAACATGGTTAAATACTGCAGCGGTAACTGCAACACCCAGTCCTACCAGTCCTACTAAGATTGCTAGATCTATCCAATGTTCAAAGTCCCTCATATTAAACCTCTTTTAAGCAGGCAATTGGAAGGCCCACCAAAAGTAACCCAGTCACTAAAGAAATTATAATAGCCAACCTCATATCTGATTATCTACTATCACTAGGACAGATCCTCCTTTAGCTCTTCACTAAACAATCCCAGGCAGTTAAGGCAGCGCCACTTAACTACCTCCTCCTCAGTATCTTCCACACACACCCTTAACATAGTAGTGGTAGCCTTACATTTTGGACATTCCTTTGTGTCCACCACCTCCTTTAACCTTTCCCACACCTCCTGACTTGCCATTGACTTGATGTCTCTATAATCCATTATGCCTCCTTTATTACTTTACTTTTCCTCTTTTGTCTTCTCTGATAAGGTCTTGGTAACTTCTTACCTACCTTTCCTAGTAAATCCGCTATCTGTACTTCACTAAAACCAGCCTCAGTCAGCTTTTCTATGCTCACACTAGAATCCTCTGCTTCTATACAACAAGGATAAGGACACTTAAGGCAGTCATCAAACAGTTTACAGTAAAACTCATCTTTTTCCACTCTACTCTCTTACATCTTTTGCATAGTAAAGGAATGAAGGTAATCCTTCACAGTTCCGCCATCTTCATCTCTAATAGTAATAAATCTCACCTTTCCATCAGGACACTGTATAGTAAAATGAATTTTGGTTCTTTTAACATTCTCTTTTACAAGCATCCATCAGACTTTCCACATTATAGAAGCCGCCTACCTGTATCTCTTTAACTACTGCTTTCATCTTTCCCCTAGTGTAATAGTTATCTCCAACTCAGGAGACAAATGTCCTAGGGAGTACCCCTTATCCACAAATCTAAAAGTTTTGTCATTGACTCCTAGGCCCTTCTGTAAGGCATCCCCAATTACTTTGTGTAAGTTGGAAAGGTCAGGTCTTCTCTCATCGGTAAACCTGCCAAAAAGCTCAATCTCGTAACTCTCTGCTTGAGGTATGTCCAACTCCTTTGCCTTACCTGCCAATTCTCTCATCCACCTCTTTACAAAAGGTTTAGTTCCCCTAGTCCCCCATTTGTAGGCATTCTCACTCAAAATTCCCCCAATATATGGCATTACTACTTTATATTCCACTTTTACCTTTTCCATATCAACCACTTGTCTCCCTCCCAGAGTTTCAAACAGTAATTCCCAGTAACCTTGCCTCCTCTTAACTGCACCAACATAAAGTCATCTCGGATATCTATTGGAATATATTCCCCACTATCAAATATAGCAACAATTCCCTTACCATATCCTTCCTCAATTTTCCCCTCAAACCCCTTATAGTCAATAGGATGGTCAAAAGTCTTAATTGCCAATCTTTTATCACTACTGGTAAGAGGAACCCCTTTAGGAATTACCCAACTCTCCAACACATCCCCAACTTCCAATCTAAAGTCATGGTGAAGACCTGCTCTCTTGGCTCTATGCTCCTGTATTACAAATTCCACTTAAGTTGTCTCCTCCAGGAGCTCATTCTTTCTTGCATCCACAAAATCACTAACCCTATCATATATGTAGTTAAATAACAGCAACTCCAACATCAATTTTGGCTCTTCCATCTTAGTTCCCTTATGGATTTGCTAGCATCCGAGATTGAACAATTAGGCTTCCTTATAAGCAGATGCCGGGTAAACCTTCTTTACCCTGGGTCTTACCTGCTCATCATAAGCCTCATTGTTGATTTTGGTTGCGCACTGAAGCCCAATGTAGTTTTTCTCATTGTACTTGAAGGACTCACCAAGTTCGGCTTTAGGGTCGCAACCTTTTATGAACTCATACAGGAATGGAAGGGACTGGGGAGTAAGGGAATAGTTTCTAAACAGCTTCCGACCCTTCGCCCTGGTCATTACCGCATCACCATTCTTGTCTAGAACTATTCCTTCACCCTTAACCCATCCGCCATCTGCTGAGTCATCCTTGAGCCATTCCTCAACAGGAACTTCACTAGGAGCTATGATTGTCAGCTCAACCGCTGACGTTGGACCTGCAGGTCCCTTCTGCCTCGGAGCATTGGTAACACTGCAAAGATAAAACTTTGTAGAGTCAAGAGGCTCAAAGGGCTTTACTGCTGAGAAGTCGAGAATAACTTCCCCTGCACCAGCAGCACTTCTTCCTTTTACTTTTTCAGGCAATTCTGTCCTCCTTCATTCAATTTTGGTTCAGTCATCCAATTAGGGTTGCTAAACCTTCAACCCAATAGTAACCGGTATCCCGGATGCTAGCCTTTAGACTTAGGATTAAGACAATAAAAATGCCCACCACTTTACCTCCCACTTGTTCCAATTCTTACTACAGGACTTGAAAGACATCTCAATGTTAATAAAAGTTACCACTATATTAGCAAATATAATAAGAAACATAGTTGCCATAAGGCATCCAAATATAGCCTCAGTCCAACTTCCCCTTACCAGGGAAGCAATCACATAACCTAGAAGACCAGAGCCCAATATGGGAATATAAACTTTACTCATAAAATACCAAAAAGGTTTCCTCGCCACGTTCTTGTCCCAACAGTACCAAAACTCATTCATTTATCCTCCCTTTTGCCTTCTCTACCAATTTTGGTATCAAGGCCATTACCTCCAGTGGAGTGCATCTGTCTAAAGGTTTACCCAATTCCTCCTCAGCCCACTCTCTCGTCTCCTCCTCATTCATCCCTGCACCTTCACCTCTCATAAATAACACATCCAACTGGCCACCTGATACCCTGTCCTCTTTACCCCTACCACTCTCCTCCTCACCTTCCCTAGGTCCATAAATATCAAGGAACATTCCCAGCTCTGTGCCACACTTCTTTTTGGCATCTGTCGCCATTGCTTTATAGTCATCCCCTATATCAATAGACTCCCCTGCCTTGTGTAATACCTTTCCACTCTTGTCCATAACATCTTTTGAGTAAGTTTTTATATCTGACCCACCAAACTGCTCCTTAACTATCTCAACAGGGTCAAATCTTACTGTCTCTTTTGTACCATCAGGCAACTCCCTAGTTATAGTCCTACCAGGAACTCTTATTGTTAATCTACCTAAACCAATAAGTTGCCCATTTTTCTTTACTCCATCCTTAGCCCCAGTCCCCCTCTCAAGTGCCCCTTAACCTCATAACTCCAAAGGCAACCAAAACAGTCATTTAATCTCATAGTAAAATATGCACCTGGGATATAATCAACCGACCCACCTCCCCTTATAGGCCTACTCTTAATCCATTCAGAAGGTGTGGGGGCCCTTAAAAGGTCCACAAGGTCCCCTCCCAAATACTGGGACCTTAAAGCCTTTACCTTATCCTCTGGAATCAGAACTGGGTTTGTCTCCATTTAATACCTCCCTTGCTTGCAGTAGAGCAGAAAGAAACTTTACCCTTATGGACTCATCTTTAATATCCTTTAGGGAAAACCTCATAATCTTTTCAACACTCTCTTTTATCCTTTTATACTCTTCCATATCTGTCCACTTTTTCAAATTTCAATTCAATTTCAAATCGTGTTGTTAATATATCATATTTGAAAGAAAATTGATATAATGTTGATATAATCGTGAAAAAAGTTGACAAATTCGTAAAAATGTGATATTGATATATTACATTCAAAATCATTTTACGAAAGGACAAAAAAGTGGATAAGAAAAAGATACCTAAGGTCCGCAAATACTTCTGTTGGCTGCTTGGTCATAGATATGCTGGAATAGCAGACCCAGAGGTTGGATGTGTTTACTGTGGATACTCCAAACCTTCAAACCTTCTGGATTTCATACGCAAGATATTATCTACTAAGGAGAAAGACTAATGAGAGACGGATACACAAGTACGGAAGAGGCAGCGAAAAAGTATTGGAAGTCTCCTAAGGGAAAGGAGGCTCAGAGTAGGTACCAGAAGTCCGAGAAAGGAAGGGAAGCAAGAAAACGATATGCCCAGTCCGAGAAAGGTAAAATAGCTACCCTAAGATACTATCTGTCTAAGAAGGGGAAGGAGTGGAGAAAGTCTAAAGCCCAAATAGGTCAACTTTTTAATTCCTATGAGAAATTCATTAAAGAAAATCCCGGATGCTCCCTAGGGAACTTCCTCTCCACACTAAATAATTCCAAAGAGGATAAAAATGGAAATTGAAGAATTTGCCAAAATGCTAAGGGAGAACCCTCAACTTGTGGATTCTATGAGGAAGAAGGGGGAACTAAATGAGTTTAAGGAAAAGTATAATGTAGTAAGAGCATCTCCACTTAAGTGTCCTGCCTGCTCCCAATGGGGCCAAGTCGGAGGCTCACTTTGGATAAACAGAGAGGATCCTAAGCGGATGGTCTGTAGAAAGTGTAAACTAGAGTGGGTAATAGAATGTCTTACCCTACCCACAAATGACCTAATCTGGAAACTTAAGCATCCCTAAGATGATATTCAGAATACACTTAAGAAACCCTTGGGGGAAGAGAAGTAATACTCAAACTGTTAGGTACTAGCTGCAGCATAATAGATATGATAGGGAAAATAGAGAACAAAGTAAAAGTAAAGGAACTTCGCAGTATAGATCCAAATAAGCCTGCCAGTACTATTGCAAGACAGATTGGTATTTCTCGGGAGAGGGTCAGACAGATACTTATTGAGCTAAACTTGCCAACGAAGTTCCAAACTCCTACCCTGTGCAGCAAGTGTGGAAAAAAGCTCAAGTGGGGGAAAAAGCCCGGAGGACCCCTATTCTGTAAAACCTGCCGCTCCGAAAACTACCATAATAAACATACAACCAAAATTATTTGCCCATATTGTAATAGGCAATTCACTAGAGAGAATAGTTATATTAAGCGTAGTTTGAAACTAGGACAGAAATTCTTTTGTAGTTATAGTTGTCGTTCCTTCTCAGTGTGGAGAGAACTAAAAAAGAATAATGGATGGAATTGAAAAGTGGGAAACCCTCATAAGGTCCGTTAGGAAGGCTGCAAAGGTACTAAAGATAGACCTAACTGAGACAGATATGCCTAAATTTCTTAACTGGAAAGCTGCCGCGGATATGCACAGGAATCTTTGGTCCCTGGTATACCTAAATAGAAGGTAACTACATGGCAAAAATACAAAGCACCAAGGAGCTTAAGACAGCTTATTTACCTCTTCACGCAGAAGCAGAAAAAGTCCTAAGGATGAATCCAGAGGAGTTTGGCCACTGGCTCTCTATAACAGATGAGGCTCATATCAATAAGATACTGGATTTGGCCCAGGCAATGCTAGGGGGTAAAAATGGGTATCCAAGGTAAAACCGTAGTATTCACTGGAAAAATATCAAAGCCCAGGCATGAGTTCCAAGCTCTTGTAGGGAAGCATGGAGGTATTGCTGGCTCAGATGTGTCCTCCCATACTGATTATCTTGTTGTTGGGGAAAAGCCAGGCAGTAAGTTGGCAAGGGCAACTATCCTTGGTATCAAAATGATAACTGAAAAGGAATTCCTGAAACTCTTAAAAGAAGAGCAATTAGATGAGGTTCCCCTTTCCCCCAAAGAACTTACCGAACTAAAGAAAAACACAGTTACCCTAACCTGTTCCGTATGTAAAAAAGAATATAAGCAGTGGGACTCACTACTAAACTCAGAAACCTGTCCAACATGTGAAGTACTTATTTCTATTCCATTATGTCCCCACTGTGGTAATGAACCAATCTTTGTTACCGATTATGGTTTGTACCACTGTATGCTATGCGGAACTTGGTTTAAGGCTCCTCATGCTATCCATGCAAGGCATACTAAGCACTTATGTTACTTCGGT
>Ga0100395_1004336_pt1 | contig 10179 bp, 12 predicted proteins | sample CryGeymeta201519_FD_81542 | JGI IMG/M metagenome (GOLD analysis project Ga0100395, IMG submission 81542) | Groundwater microbial communities from Crystal Geyser aquifers in Utah, USA - Crystal Geyser metaG 2015-19 | ecosystem: Environmental > Aquatic > Deep subsurface > Groundwater | place: USA... | reverse complement strand
TAAAACTTAATTAGTATATCTTCTAATCAGACCCACGACCTTGCCTTGGATTTTGACGTTTTTGACAAAAAGGGGGGACATGGTGGCGTTGGCCGGTTCTAATCTGACACGGGTTGCTTCTTTGAAAAATCTTTTTAAGGTCGCCATGCCGTTATCCAAAAGAGCCACGACAATATCCCCGTTTTTGGCATTTTCCTGCTGTTCGACCACCACATAATCCCCATCCCGGATTTGCTCTTCAATCATACTCTCCCCCCGAACTTGAAGAACATAAACTCTTTTTTTCTGGGAATAAAAATTCGGGGGAATTGACATGGTCGCATTCGGGTCGGTGTAAGGCTCAATCGGCGCTCCGGCGGCAATAAAGCCTAAGATCGGGACACTAACACCTTCCGGATTAAAACTAAGCTCTAAATTCTTAAGCTCTATTGATCTTACCTTACCCGCTTTTCTTTTGATCAAACCTTTTAGTTGTAAAGTCTGCAAGTGCTCATGAACCGTTGCCAAGGAAGAAACACCAATCGCATCCGCGATCTCCCTTAAGGTCGGAGCAGACCCTTTGGACTGAATATACTGTTTAATAAAATCCAGAATTTGTGATTGTCTGCGATAAACTACCAGTGCCATAAACTTTCGCTTTTCATTATGGCCAATAAAACCCGAACGTGTCAAGTATATCTTTTTGGTACAATATAATGATGGATCTCAAACTTAAATCAAAATTTAAACCAACCGCTGATCAAAAACAAGCCATAGATAAATTGGCTAAAAAGGTGGAGAAATCGTAGCCCAAGGCACGGTTGCGGCTGTCGCCAAATGTAAAAAATCGTATACTGGATTATATCTAAAGCAATGAAAAAAATTAAATTCTTTTTATTTTACCTTTTACCTTTTACCTTTTACCTTTTACTTTCCCCTGCGGCACGGGCCGAGGGTGAATTCAAAACCGATGTGGCGGTTGAGTACAAAGTCCAGGAAAACGGGATTACTCAAGTTAATAACCGAATCAAGCTGGAAAATCTCTATACCGATCTCTACGTTACCTCTTACTCTTTAATCTTAGACCATATTAACCCGGGCAATATCCGAGCCTATGACAGCCAGGATGATTTAAAGACTGAAACCGAGAAGACCGGTTCCCAAACCAAGATTGTCGTTTTTTTTGCTGACGCAGTTGTCGGCAAAGGTAAAGTGCGGGAATTTAATATCGCTTACAATGACTCGGAAATTGCCACCCGGACCGGTGAAGTTTGGGAAATAACTATCCCCAAACTGGCTGCCGATTCAGCTTTTGCGACCTACACCCTCTCTTTTTCAGTACCGGTTTCTTTCGGTCAGGAAGCCTATCTCTCACCTGCTCCTAATAAAAAAGAGTTTAATGGCGGCCGGCGTTTTTACACCTTTGCCAAAAATAGCCTGACTCAGACCGGAATCACGGCTGCATATGGCGAGTTTCAGATATTTTCCTTCAATTTCATTTACCATCTGGAAAACCCCATGATTAAACCCGGGGATGTTGATATTGCCGTTCCCCCTGACACCTCTTTACAAAAGGTTTATTACACCGTTTTCCAGCCTAAACCCGTCAATCTTCACTCAGATAGCGACGGTAACTGGCTGGCTACCTACACTCTAAAAGCCAGGGAAAGAACCGACATCACCGTTAAGGGTTACGTCCAAATTTTTGCCGGGCCTCGGCCTTTTGCCCAACCTTCACAACCGACTCTAGCCAGCAATCTTAAAGCCAGTAATTACTGGCAAATAACTGATCCGGCGATTGTCAATTTGGCGTCCCAATACAAAACCCCGAAAGAAATTTATGATTTTGTTTCCACATATTTAACCTACGATACCGATCGGGCTAAGCCCAATGCGGCTCGCCTGGGTGCCGTTGAGGCCTTAAAAAATCCCCGCAGCGCAATTTGCACGGAGTTTACCGATCTTTTTATTGCGCTTGCCCGCGCGGCCGGCATTCCCGCCCGAGAGATTAACGGTTTTGCCTATACCCAAAACCCGAAAATTCAGCCGCTTTCCTTAGTTTCCGATGTCCTTCACGCTTGGCCGGAATACTGGGACCGAGCGAAAAACAATTGGGTAGCTATCGACCCGACCTGGGGCGCCACGACCGGCGGGGTTGATTTTTTTACTAAACTGGACTTAAGACATTTTACCTTTGTCATCCATGGGCTTGATCCGCAAAAACCTTACCCACCTGGCTCATATAAACTTGGTCCCAACCCGCAAAAAGATGTTTTTGTCAATTTTGCCCAACTTCCCGAAGATCGCCTGGCCAAAGCCGAGATTTCCTATAACAAAAGCGGCCCTCTCCCTTTCCGGTACCAAAAAGTTAGCGTCGTTGTCAAAAACACTGGCGCGGCGGCTTTTTACAACCTGGACGTTTTAGTTTCCTTTGACGGTAGCCCTCAAGAAACAAAAAAGATTGAGGTTCTTCCTCCTTTTGCCAGTTTCAGTTTTGACATCCTCGTGCCTTTTAGCTTTATGGGCCGGAAAACTCCGCAAAGCGTTACGGTTTCCGCTTCTGATGCAAAAGCTTCATTTACCACCGCCAAAAAAGAGGTAGTTATTTACAATTTGGCCGCTATCTTAACCGGCGCTTTAATTATTTTGGTGTTGGTTTTAATTAAGTTAAAAAAGGACGATAAACACCCCCTTTTTGCCCAAAAATATCACAACTTGCTAATTAAAAAAGATTTGTTTAAACTTTAAATAAGGTTAATGAAAAGCCTGATTAAAATTTATCTGGTCTCGACCTTGGCCCTTTTTTTGGCGGCCAAAGTCTTTTCGGGGATTATCCTTGAGGCGGGTTTAGAAAGCTTAGCTTTAGCCGGTGTCGGCCTGGCTTTAATTACGCTTTTGGTCAAACCTTTAATTAACCTGCTTTTGCTGCCCTTAAACCTGATCACCTTCGGGTTTTTCCGCTGGGTTTCCTCGGCCATTGCCCTTTATCTGGTCACTTTAGTTATCCCCGGATTTAAGATAATCGGATTTTCCTTTGCCGGTTTTTCTTCCCGCTGGCTGGACATACCGGCCTTTTCCTTAAGCGGCTTTTTTGCTTTCATCGGCTTTTCTTTTGCAATTTCGGCCTTTGCCTCTATAATTCACTGGCTGGTGAAATAATGAAAAACGCCTTACTTATTGTTCAAATCATCATCGCCTGCGCTCTGGCCACCTTAATTCTAATTCAGTCCCACGGTACGGGCCTGGGTCGGACTTTTGGAGGCGGGGGGGCCAGCTTTAGCCGAAGGGGTCTGGAAAGACTACTTTATAAACTCACCTTTGTCTTCGCCGGATTGTTTATTCTCGTTTCAATAATCACTCTGGCTATCTAGAATTTAGATAAAATGTCTAATTTCCGCTATGTTTTAAAGCTAATTTGGGTGTTTCTGGTCAAATTCCGGATCATTTTACTTTTGGGAATCTTGGCTGGATTCGGGTTTTTCTTTATGGCTTCCCACTTGGGCCCGGCATTTTTGGGTAAGAGCAACGAGATGATTGGCGTAGTCGGCCGTTTTGGACTGGACAGCTTACCGGCTAACATCTTGGGCCTTGTCAGCGAGGGTTTAACCCGGGTAGAACCTGACGGTACCTTAAAACCGGGACTGGCTTCAAGCTGGGAAACAAACGACAAGGGTAAGACCTGGATTTTTCACCTTGATCAAAATAAATCCTGGCAGGATGGCAAAAAAATTGTAAGCCCTGATCTCCATTTTTCCTTTTCTGACGTGACAGTGGAAAAGCCGGATGTTAAAACCATTGTCTTTAAAGTGCAAAGCCCCTTTGCGCCTTTTCCAACCGTAGTTTCAAAACCTCTTTTTAAAAAGGGACTTTTGGGTAATGGGGCCTATAAAGTCAATAAAATCACGGTTTCGACAGGCAATGTGGAAAAAATTGTGATGACGGATAAAGATAAAAACCGCAAGACATTTTATTTCTATCCCACCGAAGACCGGGCCAAACTTGCTTTGAAGTTGGGCCAAATTTCTTCACTTTTTGAAATTTTTAATCCCGAGCCCTTTAACCGGTGGCAGACGGTGAAAGTACTCGCCACCACCGACTTCGGTAAATATGCGGCTGTCTTTTTCAACACTCAAAAGGGGCAATTAACTGCAAATAAGTCTTTGAGGCAGGCTTTAGCTTACGCTATCAACAAAGAAGCCTTTGGTCAAACCCGGGCCTTAGGCCCCATCTCCCCGGATTCCTGGGCCTACAACCCGCAGGTTAAACCCTACAGCTACGCACCCCTCAAGGCCAAGGAGCTCATCGAAAGTTTGTCAAAAGAAGAAAAAGAAAAGCTCACGCTTAAATTAAGCACGGTTCCGCTTCTGGTTAACGTTGCCGAAAAAATTGCCCGTGATTGGGGGGCGGTAGGAGTCAAAACCAGTGTTCAGGCCTCCTCGGGGGTACCGGAGGTATTCGATGCTTTTTTGGCCATTTTTGACATTCCAAAAGACCCCGACCAGTATGCTCTCTGGCACTCAAACCAGAATATCACCAATATTACCAATTATGCCAATCCCAGAATTGACAAATTGCTTGAAGACGGTCGAACTCAAATTGAGCAAACCGCGCGCCAAAAAATATATCTGGATTTCCAAAGATTTCTCTTAGAAGACGCGCCGGTTGTCTTTCTCTACCATCCCACGCTTTACACTGTCTTCCGGAATTAAACAATTATGCTTTTGGGGTCCACCCACAGCATCCAGCCCTCAACCCAAGTCCGGTCGTGAACATCCAGGGTATCGTACCACTTTTCCCTGAATTCGTTTCCCGAAATTGTCCAGATCCCCGGCCGTTCGTTGGATGGGTCAACCAAAGTTAGGGCACCCAGCTTGCTGTCATATCTAGCAGCAATGCTGTAATGTCCATCCTGTTCGTTTTCATCCAAATCGTCCCACCAGTTTAAGACAACGATATTACCCTTGTTTAAATGAAAAGATATATCGGAGAAAGTGGCTCCATGCTTGTAGTTGACGATTTTAAAAAATTTACTTAAATAAGCCAAAATCATCTGCTGGGCCGTTCCCCACCATTCTTTATACACGGCGCGGGCAATGACTTTTTGGGTTTTTTTGATGCCGCATTTTAACAACACTATCTGAATTACCGCCGGCCCACACCAGCCCGGTTTTCTTTGAAATCGATGATACTTTTTCCAAGTTTCTGCTGTGACCATATGTGTATTCTACTACGCCAGCTATAGAATTATAAGGAAAGGGTGGCTGACGAGATTCGAACTCGCAACCCCTAGGTCCACAACCTAGTACTCTAACCGTTGAGCTACAGCCACCAGATAAGATACTTGTGTTTATTTTACCAAAATTGCTATACTTATTAAAGTATGGAGAAACCCGAGAAACAGGCTCCAAAAATGGTTGTAGAAGAGGTGGCAAGCACCGAGCCCCCGGAACCTGCTCCCGAGGCTGCCGCCGAGGTCAAAACGGAAATACCGAAAGAAAATCCTGTCACCAAGTTCAATATTCTGTGGATATTTGTTCCCGGTATTTTGCTTTTAGGGCTTCTTGTCGGCGGAATCTTTGCTTACTACCACGGAATCAATAAAATAAACAGCCCTACACCCACTCCCGTCAGTGGTGTTACCGTGGCTTCCCCGACACCAACATCCCCAGCCAAACAAACAGATTTAACCAAATATTCCATTGCGGTTCTTAACGGCAGCGGTATCGCGGGTGAGGCCGGTAAAGTCAAAACTATTCTTCAGGAGGCCGGGTTTAAGGTTGCCTCCACCGCCAACGCCAAAACCTACGATTATGATAAAACCGAAATCAGCACTAAAGAGGGGATTGAAGCGGATTTTATCAAAGCTCTAGTGTTCAGCCTTAGTAAAACCTATCAATTGGCTGATCCGCTAACTTCCGCCACCCAATCTGCCTCAATTGTAGTCACCGTCGGAAGTCTTAAAGCAAAGTGAGCGGGTGAGCAGAATCGGACTGCCGTTATCAGTTTGGAAAACTGATGTTCTACCATTGAACTACACCCGCACTATCATATTTTAGAGCGCATTTCTTTCCATCAATTTCTTTTATTTCGACTAAAACAACATAGCGAAATACGTTTAATATCGAGTCTTTCACAAATTTTCTCTGTCGGGGTGCCCAGATTCGAACTGGGGACCTCCTCGTCCCAAACGAGGCGCTCTACCAACTGAGCCACACCCCGATTCTGTGCCAATCTACACTTTCGCTCGAAGTTATTTTACTAAAAATTACTGATTTTAGCTAATTTAATTTTTAGCCAAGCTTTGCTTACTAATTCTGATTAGCCAAGCTTTGCTTACTAATTCTGATTAGCCAAGCTTTGCTTACTAATTCTGATTAGCCAAGCTTTGCTTACTAATTCTGATTAGCCAAGCTTTGCTTATCAACTCCTTTGTTTGCGTCAAGAAAAGGGGTTAAGGGGGAAATGATAAGTAATCTAATCTTTAATTGCTGCCATGGTACAAATACTTTTCTTTCTATCATATTAATAAATTATTTATGTACCCTTGGTGGTGGACAGAAAAAAATTGTGATTTAAAGGAAATACTATATTTTCACCTTTTAAGTTCGTTTTTTTCTTGTACTTTTCGAACAGATCCCAATAAGTAACAACAATCTTGTTTGATAAATCTAAGTTGAGTTCATTGCCTACGTTTTTAATATCCGCAGGTTCGCCCTCAATCTCAACAAATACACCAAAAGGTAGCTCATCAAGTGAAATTTTTGTATTTTTATATTCATAATCGATACGGTACTTTTCCATAATAAACCGTTTCGTAAAGCCAAGATTGGTGAAAATGTCTGCAAGCAACTCTGGGTCTTTCACTTCTGTTTCAAGCTCACGTCGTTCAAAAACATCTCCGTCGGTTTTTATTTTCTTCTTGAGTGTTACAATGTTTTTGTTTCCTGTTCGAACTCGTAAAAAAGTGCCTTGTTTTTCTAAACAATGGTCAGGAGTATCCATTCTAATTGTCCTTTGAAATCCTTCCCCTTTCTTTTTAGCCTTCTTTTCAATTAAAAGAGAAAGAAATTGTTGAGGGTTTTCAACCTCTACTTTTATTTCTTGTTCAATATAATCCTTAGTCATACAAATCAATAATCACTATACACCTCGAGAATTTACTCCACCATCAGTTAGGAACCCCATTTTAAGGAGGTGATTATTTTTGAAACCGAAAATTGCGAAAGAAGTCAAGGAAGAGATACTAAACAAAGTTAAATCCGGGGAACCTGCCGCACAGTTAGCCGAAAAATACGGAATCTCACCCAAAACAATCTTAGGGGCAAACTTGTGCACCTTTAACCTCTTTCAGGGAACGGAATATATGCCTTCTCTTAACAATTCAATTCTATTCCTTGAGGATGATGAAACATCAAAATCCTTCGATTTTGACAGAAATCTGCAATCCTTAATTCACTTGCCTGATTTTTCAGGCGTTCGCGGAATTGTAATTGGCAGGTTCCAAAAAGAAAGTGAGATAACCAATGGTCTCCTAACCCGAATTATTAAAACCAAGAGGGAATTAAACAATATCCCTGTTCTGGCTAATGTCGACTTTGGCCACACGTCCCCAATAATCAGTTTCCCGGTCGGCGGCACTTGCAAAGTAGAGGCAACAAAGGATCTCGCCTTAAAAATCTTCGGCTCGAACCTCTACTTAGAAAACAAAAAAGTCCGTGGGGAAGCCCAAAACCAATGGTCGGCGCTACGCGCCGACCCGACAAGTCGCACTATGGTGCACTGTATATGCGAAAATTCGAACGTATTTTCAAGAAAACTCGTAATGTGCTCGCTCCGGCTCAGCCTTCGGCCTCGCCTCCGCTTATTTTCGTGTGCAATTTTGTGTTCGCTTCGCGAACATTTCGTATTAAAGAAAACCTTGAACTCGGGCTTGTTCTGGAGTCATATTGGCGTGTTCTCCATTTGGGCTCTGTGAACAGAATCTTGGTAAATCCAGTGCATCTTCCATAATAACCGAAACACTTACTCTGCCTGTTGCCGGATCAGTTATCCTTGCTTCCCCTTGTTTACCCATGGTTTGACCACAATAAACACAGATTACATTTTCCAAAGTTATACCCGAATCTTTTATTTCTGGTAATGCCATTTTCTATACACCTCCTTATTTCTCAAAGTTTTAATTATTGGTAAGTATACCAAAAACCAATGACTTATGCTATTATAAATTTGTGCTCATAAATCTTGCGAATTTTTAATGCCCTCATTGGACATATTCGCAAGAATGTGAGCACACCAGTGAGGGCATTTGAAATTTTTGTTCTTTAAAAATTTTTACGTTTTTATTTTTCGCCTAACGGCGATGTTCGAGCCAACTTTTGCGGAGGCGAGGCCGAAGGCTGAGCCGGAGCGAGCACATTACGAATTGTTTTGAAAATAGGTTCGAATTTTCGAGTATATAGCACACAAGTCTGCAGTGAGCGTAATATTGCTCGCGTCGAATGTGGACGACGCAAGCAAATTGTGTGGTGAATTCGGCAAAAACGAAATCCGTTTACTTTAAAAGGAGAAAAAAGAAAAAATGTAAAAATTTGTTTTGAAGCTAGTAGCTTCAATCAATTAAACTGCCAAAATGAAATACATAGGATATTGTCGAAAATCAACAGATGATAAAGAAAAGCAAGTTCTTTCCATTGACCAACAAATATATGAGTTAAAAGAATACGCTTTGCGTGAGAAGTTAGAAATTGTTGATTTTCTGATTGAGAAGCAATCAGCTAAAACTACTGGTCGAAAAATATTTGGCAGTTTAATTGAAAGAATAGAAAAGGGAGAGATACAAGGCATAGTTGCATGGAATCCAGACAGGTTAGCTAGAAACAGTATAGATGGTGGAAAGATTATCTACTTGATTGATGAAGGTAAACTTCTTGATTTGAAATTTCCAACTCATTGGTTTGATAATACCCCACAAGGTAAATTTATGCTTTCAATTTCATTTGGACAATCAAAGTATTATGTAGATAATCTTTCCCAGAATGTAGTGCGTGGGCTTCACTACAAGCTACGACAAGGCACTTGGCCAAGTTTGGCACCATTTGGGTATAGGAATGATAGAAATACGAGAGGGATCATTCTTGAACCAAAAATAAGTAAAATAATAAAAATTTCTTTTAATAAGTTTGTAAGTGGAGAAATTACTTCAATTAAAGAAGTACAGAATCTTTTAACCACAAATAAAATTATTGGTAAGTTTGGCAGACCCATAACTCTCACAAAAGTTAAAAAGATGCTTTCTAATCCCTTTTATTTTGGTTTAATGAATTATGGAAAAGATTCTGTAATGGGAACTCACCCATGTTTAGTTTCCAGAAGAAATTTTGATTTGGTTCAAGAAAAGCTAGCTAAACGAGATGACAAAAGACCACACACAAATATCTTTCCATTTACAGGCTTCATAAAGTGCGCTGAATGTGGCTGTGGTATAACAGCAGAAAAGCATTTCAAGAATTATCTCAAAACCAGAGGTAAAGTTGAATACACCTACTATCGTTGTACTAAAAAGAAACAACCTTGGAGTCAGGTTTACATAAACTCAAATAATCTTGAAGTTCAACTTAGAAAGTTAGTAGGTTCACTTTCATTAAAAGAGATTTGGGCTAATAAACTTCTTGAAATGCTTAAAAAAGATGAGGAAAAGGAAATTAAATTCGCTAAACGCGAATTGGACAATCTTTCTTTTTCTTTAACTGAAACTGAAAAGAAATTGGATAAACTTTTAGAGGGATACTTAGAAGAACTTGTTGACTCTACAAACTATCAACAGAAAAAGAAAGAATTACTTGGGGCAAAAGCACTAATTCAAGAGAAAATTGCACTTGTTCGCAAGAAAGGAACATACTGGGTCGAACCAATGAGAACATTCCTCACGGAGGCCGTTGATACGGCCAAAATTGCACACGAAAACAATAATTGCTCTTTGCTTTCTCAAAGAGCAAAAAAAGTTGGCTCGAACTACCTTTTGGAAAATAAACGGATTTCGTTTTTGCCGAATTCACCACACAATTTGCTTGCGTCGTCCACATTCGACGCGAGCAATATTACGCTCACTGCAGACTTGTGCAGATGAGAGGACTCGAACCTCTAAAGGGAAATCCCCACAGGATCCTAAATCCTGCGCGTCTACCAGTTCCGCCACATCTG
>Ga0100395_1004319_pt1 | contig 10196 bp, 10 predicted proteins | sample CryGeymeta201519_FD_81542 | JGI IMG/M metagenome (GOLD analysis project Ga0100395, IMG submission 81542) | Groundwater microbial communities from Crystal Geyser aquifers in Utah, USA - Crystal Geyser metaG 2015-19 | ecosystem: Environmental > Aquatic > Deep subsurface > Groundwater | place: USA... | reverse complement strand
TGCGAATGACTTTCTCAGTCATCTAATACCGTGGTCGATACCGTGTCCAAACCGTTCAAGCTCTGATTGGAAGAAGTCTGAAATCTAAAAGACCAGGCTAAACTGTTTTTCTGAGCTCAGGTAAAAGATGTCGTACAACTCGACAAACAATTAAGCGTTACACCAAATTCCGGTCCTCTCAGCCGGGTTTCCAAAGGGCTTGTAAAACAGATCCAGACAGAGAACGTTTCTACTAGTATGGGAATCTGCGACTACCTCTTGAACAAAGTGAATATGGAATTTGGCAGGCCGGAATTTGCGGCTTCTTCGATCTTGCTTTTGTTTTTGCTGCTCTATCCTTTTGTCAGAATTGTGTTTTGGGTGATGAGTCTGATCGCATTCGTCATCTTCAAAATCTGCTATCTTGTTGGTATCTACAAGGTTTCTCTCCATGAAGAAAAAATCGAAAAAATCACATAGCTTTTCATAGGAATAATCTTATTATATATGTAATAAAAAAACAAATATATTATGAGACCAACAAGCAATCTGCCACACGATAATGAATTTCGTGCATATCTTATCGTTATTGGCTTTGCCATTATAGGAGTAGCTGTAAGTTCTTTTATCGCTACAGCCTTCCAGGCTATCATGAAGGAACCTATTCAATTCTCGGTAGCATGGGATTTTCATTCTGGCTATTTTGGCATTAGCATTCTCGTCACTGGCCTTCTTTTGATATTTGGAACTAAGGCCACAAAAACTAAAAAAACCTGAGGCATTTCTGCAGCAGGTTTTTGCTTATATAATGAATTACACAGTTTCTCCAGTGATAGTATTTACGGTGATGGTATCTCCTTCAACTTTGTGCAGAGGAATCATCACTTCCATTCCTGTCTCTATAGTAGCTGGCTTTTTCCCTGTCTTTGCTCTATCTCCCTTTATTCCAGGAACTGTTGTTGTAATGGTATAAGAAATCGTATTGGGTAATAATACATTTAAGACTTGCCCCTTGTAAGTCATAAGGAATAATTCGAGATTTTCCTTGAGGTATGGGAGTACATCTTCAATAGCTGATTTATCCAAATCATACATTTCTCCACTATCATTTTCCATAAATGAATACGTATCTCATGAATGATAAAGATAGATAGCGTTGTTGGTTGCTACGTCTCATTTTTCTATCACGGAGCCTGATTTATATACGAATGTTTGTACGCTTCCGGTAACCAGATTTTTCATTTTGAATGAATAGCTCCCCTGTCTTTGTTGCATCTGCATAAAGGAGAAGTCGACAACTTTGAATAACTGACCATCAATTTCAAGAATGGTGTTTTTCTTGATTTCTGAGACATCTAATTTCATTGGCTTTGTAAATTAAAATATTAAAATATTTGGAAAATTAGAAGATTAATAAGCTGCCGCATAATTTTTAAATTTTTTAATCTTTTAATTTTCTAATCTTGCTTTTTGATATAGAATGCAATCATCAACATCTTGATCAAAGGCACATTGAATAGCAGAACCAATGCAAGACAAGTGAGCATCATCGCCCCAAATCCTTTGAAGATATTGATACCCATAGTGAAGAGCAGAAGCGCTATAAGACCTGCACTAATCTGACCATCTCTGATGGCCCTCCAACTTCTATCTCTTGCATAATCAATTGCTCATCATATACTTTTACCATCTTTGATCTCTTCGTTGAATCTTTCATACATCAGGATATTCGCATCCACTGCCATTCCTATCGCTAGAATGATCGCTGCGATTCCACTAAGTGATAATGCATAGTCGCTTAATTTGATAAGGCCGAATAATAATATCAGGAATGATCCTAGGACCATACAGGTAAGTATCATTCTTTTGAGGTCATACATGAAGAATATCAATACGGCGATAGCGATGAATCCTGCGAACATGGCCCACAATGCTCATGTGAATGCATTATCTCCAAGCGTAGGACTTATTTTTTCTTCTTGCATGAGGATAAGCGGTGCTGGTAATGCTCCATCATTTAGCGCGTCTGAAAGTTCCTTTGCACTCTCTATAGTGAATGATCCATCGATCTGCGCACTTCCTCAGCATATCTTGCTTTGGATATTCGGCGCAGTAAGTAATTCTCCTCCTACGAAGATGGCCATCGGTTTGCCGATATTCGCTTCAGAGATACTACAGAATATTTCCTTCCCTTTATCATCCAAGTTGATTGCTACGACCGGTTCTCCCATCTGCGATGTACTTGTATTGGCAAACTTGAAGTATGCTCCATTCAGGATATTGTTGTTTTTGTCTGTCGCAGAAATTCGGTTTTCTTGATTTTGTACAAATACATCTTCAAGTGTATAGAGTATGGCCACATTGCCTGATGTATCTTTCCCCTCACTTTTATCTATCAAGCGTGTCATAGTAAATCCATCCAACTTGACTGTCTGACTTGTCGTTCATAGAGTATTCTGATTTGAGATAGTAGCATAGGTGCCTTCCAATAATTTGCCATATAATTTACCCATTTCCATTTTATCAAGTGTTGATTTGTTGTTCTTGTAGAGTTCTGGCAACTGATCGATTGTTGCCCCCGAAAATGCGTTATAGTAGATATCTTCAGACATTTTTCCATCAGTGATTTTCTTCATAAGTTCAGGTGTTTTTGCGATTTCTGCCATAAGATTTTGTGCTATGGTTTTTCTTTCGGCAATGCTTTGTATTGTTAGTTTGTTAGGATTTTTGAGTTTAAATTCCAATTCGACTGTCTTCCCGATGATCTCTTTTGCCTGATTAAGATCTGCGATTCATCATATCTCTACCACAATCTGTTGCTGATCGTCTAAACTTTGCACATATGCTTTGTAATCACTGACTCCAAGCTTGGAAATTCTTCCATCGATATTTTTGAGGATGATATCTTCTATCAATTTTTTGATGGCGGTGAGTTCGGTGCCTTGATATACTTTTTCATATTTATCATAGGATATCCTGTAGATAAGCCTGGTTCCTCAGGAGACATCTAATCACTTCCTGAAATATGACAATCCATTGCTCGTTATTATCATATGTCTTTTCCCAGTTGTCTTATCGAATTCTCTTCCTATAAAAAAAATCGTGAATAGCGAAGCGAGAACGAGGAGTGCAAAAACAACTTTCTTATTGAGTTTCATTGTTCACAAAAAAAATAGGTAAAAACGCAAATTAATGCTAGACATATATTGTTTTAGAGGTGCAATTCAAGATGAAATGTTTGCACTAAATTGTTGATTTATTTGGTGACTTTCTTATGTTTATCGAATCACATTTTACTCTATTCTCTGAATCTAATGTTTAAAAGACTCAAAATAAATAAGCGGACTGCCTTGGGCGCTTGAGCAATCATGCTTGCGGCATTATTCCGAAGTCTGGATTGAATTTTTCTGAGACCGCAATTTTATACACTTCCAGCAGTAGTTGTCGTATTTCTCGAGCATATATTAGGATTTTTAGTCTTGTTGCCTTGGCTGGTAAAAAGACGATGGAAGATAAAAGTCCTCTCCAGAAATGATTGGTTTGCTATCATCGGCGTCAGTGTTTTGGGTGGACTTATAGGAACAGTCTTTATTACCAAAGCCTTTTTTGCAGCTTTCGGTGGGCAGATAACTCTTGCTACGGTCATACTTCTTCAAAAACTTCAACCTGTGTTTGCGCTTATCTTAGCGAGAATTATCCTCAAAGAAAAACTTCCGGCCAAGTTTTATGTCCGAGCACTTCTGGCCATCTGATCATGATATGTCTTGGCATTTGGCCAAGATTGATTGAATGTTTTTAGCATACAATTTTGGCATCATGCGGCCTTTTATTCTCTTATAGCTGCATTTGCTTTTGGAGCATGAACAGTCCTGGGGAAAAAAGTGGTGAATAATCTAGACTTTCAACTAACGGCAGGATTGAGGTTTGGAATAACCAGTATTCTTGCTTTCATCGTGTTGCTTGTCACTTGAGATCTATGAAGCATAAGCCTATTAACTCCGCATCATCGGATATCTCTTGTGATCATTGTCTTCACAAGCGGTGCTTTGGCAATGTTTCTTTATTACTTTGGACTCAAACGTGTCAAAGCTTCTCAAGCCACTATTTTGGAATTGTTCCGGCCACTGTCGGCGGTCATATTGGATTATTTTCTCAATGGAAATATACTCACACCGGCACAAATGACTGCAACTATAATACTTCTCTTTGCTATTTATCAAATCGTAAAATCACAGAATAAACTTGTTAGTTTTTCAGCAAATGTTGTCCATGGTCAAGGGCGTGGATTTCATACAGCAAATCTTGATGTGATAAATCTCGAATTACCGCATGGAATCTATCTGATAGATATGTCCTGGAAATGAAAAAAATATAAGTGACTGATGCACTTCGGCTATAGAGCTACCTTCCATGAAGCCATTTCTACAGAGCTCTATCTAGCTAATTTTGATGGAGATCTTTATAGGCAACATGTCAAAGTTACGGTCCAGAAAAAAATAAGAGACATCATCGAATTTCCTACTGCTGAAGCGCTGAAAGCACAAATTGCAAAGGATATGGAACAGGTTAAATAAGTACTATTTAATTTTTATTATCATTATCCCTATGTTTACATGAATAGTCGAAAAAGCTAAAATTATTGCTATCACATGATGAACTTTTATGATACAGGATATTTTTTGAAAACAGCTAAAACAATGAGAGAGCATCTCTCACGACTGAGCCTGTATGACACTTACAAAAATTGCCGGAAAGCAATATACTTTTTTTGCGATGGAGGAAACTTTTAGAAGGACGAATTTTGAAGACAAAAAGCCGGGAGACTATTTTAACGTAGAAAGGAGTTTGAAACTTTGATCTAGGCTGGATGGACATTTTGTTTCAGGACATATTGATACTGTAGGGAAAGTTACTAAAATTATTCATAATAAAGACGGATCGATAGATATGTTTATCTCTTACCCCAAAACATACAATCGTTATGTTGTCTATAAATGAAGTATTGCAGTTAATGGCGTAAGCCTGACCGTGGTCAAAGATGCAGCAAATACGTTTAGTGTGAGTCTGATTCCTATCACACTAGAAAAGACTAATCTTTCCCTCCTCAAGGTATGAGATAAGGCCAATCTCGAATTTGATATTCTTGCCAAATATATACTGAAAAGCCATGGTGTAGTATAGAGTTGTCATCCTGAGCGCAGTCGAAGCCTGCCTGCGGGATTTAGAGTGACAATCCAGCCTGCCTTTTAGTTTATTATCTATTTCCTTATGTCTACGTACAAAATACAAGCCAGTGATTATTTCAAGATGGCCAAAAATATAAAAATATGTACCATCACCTCTTCATTTAATAGTGAATATTCTTTTGCATTAGAAAAGAAAAATACTGATTTTCTCAAGGCGCAATGATTTACTAACATCGATAGCTATCAGGTTCCTTGAGCGTTTGAAATCCCATGAATGCTTGCCAGACTACTTAAAACATGAGGCTATGATCTGTATCTGTGTTTTGGCGTAGTAGTAAAATGAGAGACCCCTCACTTTGACTATGTGTGTGCCGAAGTTGCAAGAGGCGTCATGAATATGACCATACAATATCCTATGCCTATCATATTTTGAATCCTTACTTGCAATAATTTTGACCAGGTGAAGGCTAGAATTTCTGAAAATTATGCTATCGCAGGATTGAATCTGCTTGTAGAAATTGTAGAAAAAACGTAAATCATTAAGCGGCGATTTTTCTAAGTATGTTAATATTGAGTTTGTCAGCAGAATCCACGACAAGATCAGCTTGTGAAAAATCCTGATCTTTGGTATAAGTAGTAGGTATTATAATACATTTCATGCCTGCAGCCTTTGCAGCAGCCAATCAAATATCGGAATCTTCTATAGCTATACATTCTCATGGAGCTACACCAAGTCTTTGAGCCGTCAATAGATACGAGTCTGGATGTGGTTTTCTGTTTGTGATATCTTCTTCTGTGGTCAAGGCATCAAACAAGTTTTCTATATTTCCCCTTTTAAGCAATCATTGCGTGTTTTTCAATTCAGATGAAGTATTGAGTGCCAATAAAACTTTGTTTTTGATGCTATGACACAAATCTATGGCTTTGGGTATAAACGGCATTTTTTCTAATAGATTGGAATATATTGGAGCAACAATTTTTTGAAATTCTTCATCAGAAAAATTATATTTCGTATGAAAATATGTTAAATAATCTTTTGGATGTTTTCAAATAATCTGCTTCTTATCATCTTCGTCTATCTCTATACCTAATTGTTGAAAGGCCATAAAACCAGCAGTTACATTAGCATATTCAGAGTCAACTATCACTCCGTCTCTATCAAATATTACAGCTTTTAACATAAGAAATAGTAACCAGATAAATTATCACAAAGCTGATCATAAATTTATAATCTGTCTGGGACATTGGAAAAGATTCCATCAACACCGAATGCCTTCATTTTCTCGATATCTTCAACCCCATCCACGGTTCGAACCATAACTTTCAGGCCTTTTTGATGGGCATCATCTATGATAGCTTTGGTAATAAAATTTATGTCCAAATTCACTGAGTATGCTCACAAATCTTGTACGGACTGAAGAAATCACTCAGGATAACCTTCGGTCAAAGCTCAGATTTTGATATATGGATTGAGTGTATGAAACGTTTTTAATTGCTCGTGGTCAAAAGAAGAGACGAAAAAATCGTCATAATTTCGACCTTTATCAGTGACGTATTGTCCAATTAGTTGTGAAGTTTTTTCTGCGGTATGTGGACCTTTGAGTTCTATATTTATTTGAACTTCCTTATCAACTAAATCTAAGACTTCTGACAACAGAGGGATTTTTTCACCATTACCGGTATCTAATTTTCTCAGTTCATCGATTGATTTTTCGATGACTAATCCATGTCCATCGGTTGTCCTATCAACTTCATCATCGTGAATGACTACAAGCTCACCTGTTGCACATGCATGTACGTCCAATTCGATCATATCGACTCAAAGTATAATCGCTTTCGCGAAGGATTTTAAGGTATTTTCTGGTTCGTATGCGGGCGCGCCTCTGTGTCCGATTTTGAGCATGTATGATTGAGAATGAATGTAAATATTACCCTGCTTTCACTACTTTAAAGGTCTTTTTCCCTTTCCTCAAGAGCAGAATTTCATTCACGAAATCAGCTTTGCTGAAGGTTTTTTGCGGATCGGAAATTTTTTCTTCGTTGCAATATAATGAATTAGACTGAATTAATTTTTTGGCTTCGCCGTTGGATGTGGCAAGTCATGACTGGACACAGAGGTCGAGAATTTTGAGCTCATCACCTTTGATTTCGCAGCCTCCTACTTCTTTTTCGAGAGCAAGAATATCTTTCTTGGGAAGACTTTTTACTAGTGCTAATCTCTCCGCCTCACTAAAAAATATTTCGCTAATTTTCTGCGCTTGCCCCGAAGCTTCGGGGCCGAAGAGCACCTCTACAACCCAGCTTGCAAGTTCTTTCTGCCCATAACGAAGTTCTGGATGTTCGTTATGTTTGGCAACAATAGCATTGATTTCGTCGAGTGTCTTTAATGAAAAAACTTTGAGTAATTTATCGACCAAAGCATCTTCTACGTTCATGAAGAATTGGTATACGAAGTATGGTGAGTTCTTGTTTTGATCTACTCGGATTGCATTGCCTTCAGACTTTCAGAATTTTTTGCCAGAGGCATCAGTGATGAGTGGAATGGTTAATGCGAATACTTCCTGATCTAATTTTTTGCGGATGATTTCCATACCGGTCGTCACATTTCCTCGCTGATCTGATCAACCAAGTTGTAGCTTCACCCCATGCTTTTCGAAGAGGTGAAGAAAGTCGTATCATTGGATGAGCATGTAGCTGAATTCGGCGTAGGTGATAGACAATGCCGGATCCTCTATTCTTTTTTTGACGGATTCTTTGGCGATCATCGTGTTGACGGTGATGAACTTTCCGACTTCGCGGAGGAATTTGAGGTAGTCCATCCCCTTATAGAAATCATAGTTGTCGACCATCTCATAATCGAATTTGATATCGTAGGCCTTTTTGATGTTTTCCAAAAAATTCTTGAGCTGATGATAGATGCATTGCTCGTTGTGTCTGAGTTGTTTCTCATCAAGAAAGAACCTCTCGGCTTCTTTGGCAGTGGGATCACCGATCATTCCGGTAGCACCGCCCACGAGGAAATAGCACTTGTTACCGTATCTCATAAGGTGTATCGCTGCCATCACGGAAAACATATTCCCTATCTGAAGCGAATCAGCAGACGGATCGAAACCGATGTAAAATTTCTGTCATCCCTTCTCACAAAGGTCGAAGATTTTATCACTGGAGAACTGATTTATCAAACCGCGTAATTCTCGTTCCTGACGTAAAGTCATACTTTCAAATTTAACAAATAAATTCATTTTTGTCTCCCTTTGTAAAGGGAGATGTCCGCATGGACAGAGGAATTTTAAATCCTCCACCACAAGTGGTTTCCAGCTATGCTGGACTGTAGCCCCTCCTTTGCAAAGGAGGACAAATACGTTTTGCTTTATATGTAATTCCTTTTGGATTTCAAACCAGTCCTTCTTGTCTATGAGGGTAGGCTTGACTTTTCTTGTCTAATATGTATGCTTTATTTGGAATAAAATGAGTAAAAACTAAAATTTTATACATTATGAAAAAGAAAAATATTTTTGCGCTTAAAATTGCGCTAGCTGTTATTCTCTTAGCCGCCACTATTGTGGGACTTTGGTATCAAACATTCCTTACTATCTTTGCCTGGATTGCCATCTGGAAAATCTCCGAAAATTGGCAAACTACCTTGGCAATCGTCATACCCGTTGTTATTGGCATGCCTCTTGCTTATGCCGCAGCATGGATTATTCATCTGATATTCACTCAGGAATTATTCATGGATATCCACAGTCTTTGGGGTATGGGTTGGTTTTGCATATGTATCTATACTATGGTAATCGTCGTAGATGAGGACAAGCAACAACCTTACATCTGGCTATGGAAACAGATGAAGAAGCTGGGCCGAATTGTTCGGAAAGTACAAGTATGTTAAAATTTATAAATCAGCAGGTAATTTACTTGCTGATTTTTTTAAATCCTCAGTCTTACTACGCTCGCCAGCTCCTTCGCAAAGGAGCGCAAATGAGATTCCAGTTCCAATTTCATAATGCCGGAATGACTAGCCTTCGGCAGCGGTTAGTAATCTTTTGATTTTCGCTTCCTTATTGATCAATATCAATCCGTCCATATCTTCAGGTTCCCAGGTCGTGTCGAAGTAACTGAGATAGTCGGAATAGTGGAATGGCACGATGTAGTTATTGGAAATCTTCTTATATTCTTTGTCGAAGGCTTCAATGAAATGGACGTTTCTCGTGATCGGAGAGACGACCACGACATCATTTCAGATTAAATTTTTTTCGAAAAATCGTTTGCAAAATAGTGTCGAATAAAAATTAAGCGTCTCCATGATGAGTCATTTAGCAAGCTGGTTGGATTCGATGAAAGCATAATCTTTGTATCGATATTGGACGATGCTATTGTCTTTGTACATCTGTTTGAGAGCGGAGATTCATAAGTTGAGAACTTCGATATTGTGATAGAAGCCATTTTTGATGACGATGGCTTTGCAATAATTTTCGGTGATGTAGAGTAGAACAAAATTCTCTTTTTTGAGATTGTTCCTGAGGAACATGAGGGTGTAAAATGACTCCGGGATGATGGTGATATTTTTCTCCAAGAGAACATTTCCGTAGGAAGAATTGAACTGATTGATGGTCGTCTTGTCCACAAAAATGATATAGAGCCTGAAGAAGATTTCTCACTTCTCACCTATCACAAAGCGCTTTTCTTCACCGTCGACGAAAATCGTGTCTATATAGGTCATGATTTTTTCTCCACCTATACTTTGGATAGATTCCAATTTTTCTGCGATGATGTCATCGAGATTTTTGAGCGAAAATGTTTCGCCATATGTTTTAAAAATATCGAATCTGAAAAAGGAGAATCTGCTTTCGTCCAGCATGAAATAGTGGTCGTAAGCTGGATATTCGAGTGATTGTTTTATGATGTCAGAAAATGATTCGTGAAGTGTATATTGCATGATCTGGTGTTGATCACGGATTTTGTACACACGAAATCTAGGGTAACTTTCGGAGAGATATTCGTACCGAATGTGGAACAATGGAGGAGGAGTTA
>Ga0100395_1004307_pt1 | contig 10204 bp, 10 predicted proteins | sample CryGeymeta201519_FD_81542 | JGI IMG/M metagenome (GOLD analysis project Ga0100395, IMG submission 81542) | Groundwater microbial communities from Crystal Geyser aquifers in Utah, USA - Crystal Geyser metaG 2015-19 | ecosystem: Environmental > Aquatic > Deep subsurface > Groundwater | place: USA... | reverse complement strand
TTGAATCTGTTCAGGAGGTGATGCTTTATGAGATAGAAAATTTTACATAGTTTATTTGGTAGATTTAGTCAAGACCAGATAAGCAAAGGAAGTCCCCGTGTGATTCGGGGCGCTGTCCCGCAACGGTAATCCCTTGTAGCCCTCACTTTTTATCCTCTCCCCAGGTGGGAGAGGACAGAGGTGAGGGGGAAAAGGAGAGCCCGGACAATTGCCTATCTTGGTAAGTATTCTCGATGAAAGGAGAAGAGAAAATGTTTAAAAAATTTTTGGTTTGTTTGATGGTTTTGTGCTTTACTCTTTCTTTTAGCAAGATTTCTCTTGCGGAAGAGGAGAGTTTTGATTTAGGAGAAGTTGTAGTAACCGCTACTAAAACACCTCACCTCTTGAAGGATGTGCCGGGAAGTGTAACGGTTATCACCAAAGAAGAAATTGAAGAATCAGGAGCTGTAGATTTAGGTGAGGCATTGGAAAAGGTAGGGGGGATAAAGATCAGGGATTACGGGAGTATGGGAGCGGCCACAAACATCACTATTCGCGGTTCTACTCCCAATCAGGTTCTGGTGCTCATCGATGGAAGACCAACCGCCCTTCCTTCCTTGGGAACAACAGATTTAAACCTTTATCCTGTAGACAACATTGAGAGGATTGAGGTGGTAAGAGGTCCATTCTCCAGTCTTTATGGGGCAGATGCTCTTGGAGGAGTGGTTAATATCATTACCAAGGATGCGCCAGAGAAACCAACTACCGAGTTTGACCTTTCCTATGGCACCTTCAATACCCAGATTTACCAGATGAGTTATGGAGCAAAAAAAGGAAAATTTGGATATTTCATCACTGGGGGGAAGAACAGCTCGGATGGTGACCGGAAAAATAGCGGGTGCGATGGAAAACACCTCGCTACAAAGTTAAGTTATGATATTAGCGAGGATGCTAAACTCAGTCTTTCTTTGGGTTACCTCTATCAGAGTTTGGATGTTCCCGGCTCTCTTAGCTGGCCTTCCCCAAATGCCCATCAGAATGACGAAAAGGACTGGGCAGACCTTACCTATAATTTAAAATTAGGAGAGAGCTCAGATATTATGGCGAAACTTTTCTTTAATCGACACTGGTTAGAGTATAAGAACCCGCACATCTTCTTCCCTAGTGATTCTGAGACAAAAGTCAATCAGGTCGGTTTGGAACTTCAACAGAATCTTTCCTTAAATGAGATGAATCTTCTCACCTATGGTGTGGCTTACAAGAAGGATGAGGTAGAGGTGAATGATAGGATAAATGATACCTCTATGATTGGTGGAGGGAAAGAGCTATCTACCACAGGGATTTATCTTCAGGATGAGATAAATTTTGAAGCTTTGCCCTTAACCCTTGTCCCCGGGCTCCGTTATGATGCTCCTTCCGCGTATGAGAAAAGAGTTTCCCCAAAGATGAGCGCTCTTTATAAATTAAGAGAAAAGACAGGTATCCGTGCCTCCGTTGGAGCCGCCTACCGCGCCCCCACCGTTGATGACCTTTACTGGTATGAGGACTGGGGATGGGGTATGGGAGCCTACGGAAATCCGGATCTAAAACCGGAGAAATCCACCAGTTGGGACCTGGGAGTTGAGCATCAGTTTAATGAGAAGGTTTTGGCAAGGACTACCTACTTCAGAAGCGAGGTTAAGGATCTGATTACCTGGGCGGAGACTCTACCTGACAGGTGGGTAGTCACCAATGTGGATAAAGCCCTGATTCAGGGAGTGGAAGCCGAGAGCAAATTCCAATTTAGTCCGGAGATTTTTGCCTCCCTTTCCTATACTTACACCGATGCCAGGGATAAAGGGGAGACTTATTATGATAAATATCTCCTCTATCAACCCAGGGATAAGGTTGACTGCACCCTGGGCTATGAAAATAAAAATGGGTTTAAGGCAGGTATCGGTGTAGAGTATATCGGCTCTACCTACTCCGATCGGGATAATACTGAAACGAGAAAGCTCAATGAGTATCCATTGCTTTCGGCGCGTGTCTCAAAGACCATTGGCAAATATGCCGAGGTATATCTGGTTGGCAAGAATCTCACCGACGAGGAATATCAGGTCTACAGGAATTATCCTATGCCCGGGATGAGTGTTACCGGAGGAGTGAAGATAAAGTTCTAAAGGTTTAAAGAAAGAAAAACATAGATAAAGGGCACCTTATCAAATTGGTGAGGTGCCCTTTATTTTTTTATATAGAGCGAAAATGTTATAATGAAAACAATGAAAAAAGGATTGGTTCAGGTCTATACCGGAAATGGCAAGGGCAAGACCACCGCTGCCATTGGTCAGGCAATCAGGGCTCTGGGACAGGATTATAAGGTTTGCCTCATTCAATTCTTTAAGAAACCAACTTCAGGAGAGATAAAAATTCTCAAAAACCTCCTTTCTATTAAATTACACCCCCACCTATCTCCTCCCCCCTTGAGGGGGAGGATTGAGGAGGGGGGAAATTCCTATACAATTAAATTGCTCCATCCGCTCCCGCTCTATCCTGAAGAAAAAAATCGGAATCTCCTCAAGAGAAAGATAAAAGATATTCTTCCTAAAATTTCTGAAATTGTAAAAAGCAAGGGTTATGATTTAGTAATCTTAGATGAGATTCTTATTGTCTTGCGTGACAATCTCTTGGCAGAAGAAGAAATTTTGAATTTACTCAAAAATAAACCAGCATCTGTAGAACTAATCCTTACCGGAAGAGGAGCGACAAAAAAAGTCCTTGAAGCGGCCGATTTAGTAACCGAGATGAAAGAGGTAAAGCATCCTTATAGATCTGGAATAAAAATAAGAAGAGGAATTGAATATTAAAAAGAGGTACTGTCAAAAATAAAATGAAAGAATTATAAAGGAGTAGCGAGACTTGTCTCGCACGTAGCGGTGCGATTTATCGCACTGTAATTAACGTGGCATAAATGCCACCGCTACAATGTACAATGGGAAAATAGGGACAGTCCCCATTTTTGTCAACGGTTTAGCAGAAAATTGAAGAGAAGTTTTTGACAATACTTAAAAAGAGGTGAAGAGAAAATTAAGAAGGAAAATTCTGTGGCTTATTCTTGTTGTTCTTTTTCTGCTCTTTACCAGAAAATATTTGGCACAGCCATTCTTTGTCCTTGGAAAAAGTATGGAGCCAACCTTAAAGGATAGAAGAATCTGCCTGGTCAATAAAGCAATCTATCACTTCAAACTGCCAGAAAGAGGAGAAGTTGTTGTTTTCAGGACAAATGAGGAGCCCCACCTATACTTTACGAAGAGGATTGTCGGGCTACCGGGTGAGATAATCGAGATAAGAAAGGGGAGGGTGTTTATTGATGGGCGCTACTACTTTTGATGAATAAATGAGGATAATTGTCTTTTTAATAACAACCGGAATTTTTTCCATTAGTGCCAGCTACAACTGGAATAACGCTCCTTCTCCCAAAGAAAATTCTTGTCTTTTTAGTTTTGTTCAGATTACCGATACCCATTGTCTAAAGGTCGATAAGAAATCTGAAAAACCACCGGCCAAAGCCTTCTTCCAGATCGGAGGATATAAATTTCACTGGCTGGATTATGTTAACTCCTTCCCTATTCTGGAAAAGACCATTGAATATATTAACTCTCAAATAAAACCCGATTTTGTCATTCATACTGGTGATATCAGTGACAGGGGCGACCTATCCAATCTGACGAGGGCTAAGGTGCTGTTGGATAGATTAAATTGCCCTTACTATCCGGTAATGGGTGACCACGATTTAGGGGGTTATTCTTATTCCAATTTTAATCGGTTCGATTGTAACTACATTAAGGTCTTCGGTCAGAGAAACTATTCATTTAACTACCAGGATTGGCATATTATTATTCTGGGTATCTATCCTGATGATGAAGAGTTAAATTGGTTGAGGAAGGATTTATCCGAAAATGCTGAAAAACCGATTATTCTTGCTACCCATCGCCTGGTTATTGCTGATGAATTTACGCTCTGGCTGGCTAAAAAACATTTAGGGGTTGAACTGCTTATGCCCAGAGCAGAGGAGGTTCTGAAAATCCTAAAAGAATACTCCAACATCAAATTGGTTTTATCCGGGCATTGTCATAGCAATTTTCGCTGGAAGAGGTCCGGCATTGACTTTATCTCTACTGCGGCTTTGTCGGAGGTTCCCCATCAATTTAAGCTTTTTCAGGTTTATCCTGATAAAATTACGATGACCCTATTCACTGCTGACACCGCCGAGGATATTTTCAACAAGCGATGGATTTCTCAATATTCTGGGGTAATTAAACTCAGGGAAGAATAGGAATATGGAAGAAATAGCACCCCATATCTATTCCAATTGGCAAAGAGAGGAGTTAAGTGAGAGGCTGAAAAAGGTAGATTTAACTCTCATAGATATGGATGATTGTATTTATCCGGGAACGACCAATTTAGCTCTCTTGAGAAATCTCTTCCTTATTTTGTTTCGTAGGGGTGAATATAAGACCCTCTTTAAAATTATGGGCTATCTGCCAATACTGTTGGGGATGAAGTGTTTGCAACTGTTGGGTTTGGGGGTGGATAATTGTAGATTAATTCTTTTCTTCTCCCGGATGATAAGCAATATTTCATTCTGCTATCTCCAAACCGCTGTTTTCCCCATTTCATCTAACTCTTTTCCCGGAGTAAAGGAAACTTTAACCATCTTTTCCCGGAGGTCTAAGATAGGATTAATTAGTTTAGGGCTGGAAATAGTTTTGGAAGAATATAAAAGACAGTTTAAAGACGGAGAGATTCCCTTGATTGACTTCTGCGATGGAGTGCAAGTTAACCGGTTAAAGGTAATAGATAAAGGTGAGAAAGCAAGAGAAAGGATTCAAGAATTTAAAGCGAAAATGCCACTGGTAATCGGACATAATAGAGATGACCTGGGAATGATCAAGATGGTTAAGGAGAAAAATGGCCTTGTTCTGGGGTTTAACCCTTCCCGGGAAGTAGCCAAACAATGTGATATCATAGTAAGCGCCAAAGATTGGCAGCCACTGGCAGAGTATCTCCAGCCATTACTGGGCAATGAAAGATAAGATAAATAAATACATCTGGCTCATTCTTTTTGCTATCGCTATGGGTTATTTGGAGGCGGCAGTGGTGAGTTACCTCCGTGAACTGTATTGTCCTGGTGGTTTCACTTTCCCCTTTCCGATGCCACCGGTCAAACTTTATCTCACTGAATTGGGTAGGGAGTTATCGACAATAGTCATGTTGGTGGGAATAGCCATAGTTAGTAGTTCTGCAGGAATTATAAGAATTGCCTATTTTCTGCTTCTCTTTGGACTCTGGGATATTTTCTATTATTTTTGGCTCTATATTCTTTTGCAATGGCCAACCTCTTTTCTTGACTGGGATATCCTCTTTTCTATTCCGGTATCCTGGGCCGCTCCGGTAATTGCACCTTTGATCGTTTCTTTTCTCTTTATTGGGTTTAGTGTTATAATTTTTTATCTCCATTCTAAAGGGTATAAAATAATAATTTCTTTCTGGGAAGGGGTAACCAGTTTAGTTGGCTTATTATTAATTTTTCTCTCGATGACCATTGATGCTCTTTTTGAACCAAGAATTTACCTTTATCAAGCACCCTCTTCCTTTCATTGGGGGTTATTTAACTGTGGGATAATCATTTTAATAATTGTCATCGGCTCCCTTACCTTTCTCTCCATCCCGTCCACCGGACGGGAGCCCCCCCTGTAAGGGGAGGGGATAAGAGGTGGGGGTGGTATTTGACAGAGTTATTCTTTTGTGTTACAATGTCTTGCGGAGGTGAGGAAGATGCCAAGTAGTATCACCGTGCGGATTCCCAAGGATTTGCGAGTTCAATTGGAGACGATTTCTCGCGAGGAAAAGCTTCCTGTAAGTGATGTGGTTCGCGAATCTCTTCGTCGTTATGTTGCCATCCGACGTTTCCGGAGACTTCGCCAGCAGGTCCTGCCTTTCGCCGAGGCACAGGGTCTCCTGACAGATGAAGACATATTCAGCGAAATTTCATGAGGATATATGTAGCGTAATAAATATTTGCACATTATATGATTACAGTGATTAGAAAAGAGATTACAGGGATTATTAACTGATGATTACAGTGATTAGCTGTTAAAAATCTGTGTAATCAATAAAATGCAAGTATTTAATGCGTTTTATATAGTTTTGGATTCGAATGTTATCATCGCATCCTTTGCTTCGCGGGGTCTCTGCTACGATGTTTTTGAACTCTGCCTTTCGGAACACCAAATTGTAATAAGTAAAGCTTTATTAAGGGAAATTGCTCGAGGATTGAGGAAGAAAATAAAACTGCCAAAGTCTTTGGTGAAGAGGATCCAGGACTTCTTGACCTCGGAGTCAGAGATTGCAATGGCGGCAAAGGTTCCATCCGATTCCTGCAGAGATCCAGGCGACCTTGAGATTTTAGGGATTGCGCTGGTGAGCAGAGCGGATGTGATTGTCAGTGGTGATGAGGACCTGCTTGCGCTAAAGGAGTTTCGCTCAATACCTGTTCTGTCACCGAGAGAATTCTGGCATTTCATCCAGAGAAGAGTGAGGAGAAGTAAAGGATGTCAGAAATGAGACAAAGAGGAGCTTGTTCGCAGAATGAATGATATACGGCAATTGATTAAGGGCGGTGAGTCTGAAAAGGTAGAATTTAAAGAGAGATTTGATAAGGAGACAATAGAAACGGCTGTAGCTTTCGCCAATACAAAAGGCGGGATTATTCTAATCGGCGTTTCTGACAAAAGTAGAATTAAAGGCACTCAGATTGGAAAAGATACCCTAAATGACTGGGCGAACCAGATTTCTCAAAGCACCGAACCTCGTGTCATTCCTGAGATCGAAGTTAGCGAGATAGATGATAAGAGTGTGGTCATTATCAGGATAAAAGAATTTCCTATTAAACCTGTGTCTGTGAAGGGAAAATACTTCAGAAGGGTGGGAAACAGCAATCGAATTATGCCCATGCAAGAAATTGCCCAGATGCATTTTCATTCTGCGGGAATGAGCTGGGATAAACTTGCAGCAAGGGATGTAACAATTGAAGAGATAGATGTTGAAAAAGTTAAAAGATACATTAAAAAGGCCAATGAAACTGGCAGAAGGAAGGTTGGGGATGATGAAAAACCCTTACAGGTTCTTGAAAAACTGGAACTGAGAAAGGAAGGGAGGCCTACCTGGGCGGCAACCCTTCTCTTTCATGAACGTCCTCAGCGATTTCTCTCACAGGCGGTGATACACTGCGGCAGATTTAAAGAAGAAACCATGGTCATCGATGACAGGATGATTGAAGGCACAATCATCGAACAGGTGGACGAAGCCATGGATTTCATACGCAAAAATATCAATGTGAGATTTGTTATAACTGGCAAACCAGAAAGAGAGCAAATCTGGGATTATCCTCTTGAGGCGCTGAGGGAAGCGGTTATCAATGCAGTCTGTCATCGGGACTATACGATTCCCTCAAATACTGAAGTGAGGATATATGATGATAAACTGATCGTTTGGAGTCCAGGCGGTCTGCCTTTCGGTATTACGATAGCGGACCTCTACGAGCCTCACTCATCGGTGCTCAGGAACAAGGGAATAGGTGGAATCTTTTACGACATGGGATGGATTGAGCAATGGGGAAGCGGGATAGACAAGATGCGAAAGGCCTGCATGAAGGCAGGACTTCCTGAGCCTCAGTTTGAAGAATATCAAGGATTCAGGGTAATCTTCAGGAAAGACATCTATACAGAGGAATATCTTCGAGATTTGGGGTTAAATGAGCGGCAGATGAAGGCGGTAATGTATGTGAAGGAGAAAGGGAAGATTACAAATAAGGAATATCGAGAAATTACTGGACTTTCAGATGAAGGGGCAAGAATAGATTTAGGTGAATTAACTGAAAAGAGGGTACTTCAATTAAGAGGCAAAGGAAGAAATGCTCATTATGTTCTTAAGAAACTTGGCGATTAGTTGGCATTTACTTGGTGATTTTGGCGATTAGTTGGCATTTCCAACATGAACCCGCCATAAAGCCGCCAAATGGAGAAAGTTCAGCAAACCCCGTGTTCAGTGAACGTTTACGCATTTTGTAAAAGCTCAGCAAACCCCGTGTTCTACGTAGTGCGAACCTTTCAGGTTCGCTAAAAAGAAAATTCCTATGCTTTTTAATTGGCGAGGCTAAAGCCTCGCACTACTCGGCGGCAAAGCAAGTTTTGCCACTACAGACAATGACGTGGTTTGGTGAATATTTACGATTATTATTAAACACGAATGATAAAAATGAAATCAGAAGAAGCAGAACATAGCTTCATATTTAGTTTTGTTCAGATTACCGATACCCATTGTTTGGAAAAATACAAAAAACTTCCGTATTCACTGGCCAGGACTTTTTTCCGCTTCGGAAGATCTTCATTCCACTGGAGGGATAGCGCTAATTCCTTTTCCATTCTGCAGAATACAATTGCCTATGTTAATCAAAAAATAAAACCAAATTTTCTCATCCATACCGGTGACCTTACCGAGCAAGGTAAATTAAGTGACCTAAAAACTACCCGGGAGTTATTGGCAAAATTAATTTGCCCTCACTATTCTCTGATGGGGGATAATGATGGGGAAGCCCATTCCCATTCTAATTTTAACCGGTCTAATTATCTTAAAGTTTTTGGTCAAAGGCGTTATTCCTTTGACTGCCAGGGTTGGCATATTGTTATTTTAAGCGTTTATCCCGATGATGCAGAATTAAATTGGTTGAGAAGGGATTTATCTGAAAATGCGGCAAGACCAATCATTTTTGCCACCCATCATTTAATTGTTGGCAATTTTGCGCTCTGGTTCGTTGAGAAATGTTTAAGGATTAAATTGTTTATGCCGCGTGCCGGGGAAGTTCTGAAAATCCTAAAAAACTGCCCCAACGTCAAATTGGTTTTGTCCGGCCATTGCCATAGCAACTTTCGCCGGGAGAAGGATGGGGTTAATTTTGTTTCCACTGCGGCTTTAGTGGAAGTTCCCCATCGGTTTACGCTCTTTCGGATTTATCAGAATAAAATTACGATGACCTTGTTTACCGCTCATACGGCAAAGGATGTTTTTAACCGGCGATTATTTTCATTTTAAGATATGCTCTTATTAAATAGTATTGAGGTGAAAGACTTAACCAGGCGCTTTGGGGACTTCACTGCGGTAGATAAAATCTCCTTCTCGGTAAAGGAAGGGGAAATCTTTGGACTGTTGGGTCCCAATGGTGCCGGCAAGACCACCACGATCAAGATGTTAACCACGATGCTTAAGCCTACTTCTGGAAAGGCAGAGGTCTGTGGCTATGAAGCGACCGCTGACCCTGATTCAATTAGAAGCTCTTTCGGGATTGTCTTTCAGGATCCATCCCTTGATAATCAACTCACCGGTTATGAGAATCTCGACTTTCATGCCCGGCTTTATGGAATAAGTAAAGAAAGAAAAAATCCAAGGATAAAGGAAGTATTAAAGTTGGTGGGTCTGGAGAACAAAAAATCTCTCCTGGTAAAGAACTATTCCGGGGGTATGTGCCGGCGGTTGGAGATTGCCCGTGGTTTAATCCACTATCCCAAGGTTCTTTTTCTGGATGAACCTACCTTGGGCCTGGATGCTCAGGCCAGGCACACTATCTGGGATTATATTAAGAAGTTAAATCAGAGAGAAGGGATTACCATCTTCCTCACCACTCACTATATGGAGGAGGCGGATTTTTTATGCCAGCGGGTAGCAATTATGGACAGCGGCAAGATTCTGACATTGGATTCACCAGAAAATTTAAAGAACGCTATTCATCAAGATATTATTTCTTTAGAAGTTTCTGACGGTCAAAAAGCATTAGAGACTCTCAGGGAATTTAATTGGATAAAAGAAGCAAAACTGCATAATGGTTTTCTTGACCTCAGAGTGGAGAGCGGGGAGAGAAAAATTCCTCTTTTGGTTGCTCTGTTGCAAAAGGAAAATATCTTAATAACCTCCGTTAATCTTCATCGGCCAACCTTAGAGGATGTATTCCTCTCCTTTACCGGAAGCACGATTCGGGAGGAGGAAGCAACCCCTTTAGACCGGGCAAGGATGGTGATACGTGCCCAGAGGAAAGGATGAGACTCATCAGCCTGAATGTAATTTACACCCTTTGGTTAAGGGAGATGAAGAGATTTCTTCGGGCAAAATCAAGGATTGTTGGCAGCATCATTCA
>Ga0100395_1004284_pt1 | contig 10241 bp, 14 predicted proteins | sample CryGeymeta201519_FD_81542 | JGI IMG/M metagenome (GOLD analysis project Ga0100395, IMG submission 81542) | Groundwater microbial communities from Crystal Geyser aquifers in Utah, USA - Crystal Geyser metaG 2015-19 | ecosystem: Environmental > Aquatic > Deep subsurface > Groundwater | place: USA... | reverse complement strand
TCTGTTTGACTAAATGATAAAAATTTCATATACTAACTATTGATAAGTGATGATTTTAATACTATACAACTATAATAGTAAAACTATACGAACATGTCAAACGAAAAATCCACAATTGGGGACAACATAAGAAAATACCGAAACAAGCTTGGTATTTCACAAGATCAGCTTTCAAAAAAGGCGGATTTGGCTTTTCATACGATTGCCAAAATTGAAGCTGGCTCTACTCCTAACCCCACTATTGATACAGTCAAAAAAATCGCGGACGCGCTCGGCGTTTCGCTTGATGATTTAATGAAATAAAACTATGGCAAACTTAACCACACTTGAAAAGCAAATATTTGAAAAACTATTCCAAATGAATGGTGGTTATGTTTTGAATTTTTCAGATCGGACAATGGGAGAATTTTTTAGAGACGATATAGGAATTGATATTTACAATCAAAAATATAACTATGCAAGCGGTTCAAAAGCTAATCGTATGCGTGGTTTGTGGTTAAAAGCAGATGAAAAAACTGTTGGCAAAAGCGTATTAAAACTTATTGAATATATTGAAAATCAAATTTTACTTGATAATCTAAAGCGAGATGATTTTCCAACTGACAGAATGACCGCTGCAAAAAATATCGGGGAAAAACTTCTTGGAACGAAAGTGAAAATTGAAAATAAATCCCAAGCCACTTTCAAAAATGGCAATATCAATATAACTTTGCAAAAAGAAGTTTTTGACCATGTTCAAAAATTACTGAATAGCGGACATTATTTTAATGCCGTTGAAGAAGCATATAAAATTGTTCGGCAGAAACTCAAAGATATTACAGGAAAAGAAAAAGCGCATGAGGCTTTTGCGGAATTAAATCAAGAAAAGATTTTCGGACGCAAACCAAAAAACGAAGCGGAAAAGGACTTTTTCGAGGGAGTAAAATTTTTGCATATGTCTATTCAATTTTTGCGAAATGAAAAAGCACATACTCCCGCTCAAGATTTGGATAAAAATTTAGCAATTCATTACATATCGCTCGCCAGTTTGGCATATGATTTGATAACTAGGAAATAAATTATGGCAAACAAAAATCTTACAAACGCAAAAAGGGTAAAGAACGACGAATTCTATACTCAATATGGCGATATTCAAAAAGAGATTGAAGCGTATTTGGAACACAGCCCCGATGTATTCCGAGGCAAGGCAGTATATTGCAATTGCGATGATCCGTTTGAGAGCAACTTCTTTCGGTATTTTGTGCTCAACTTTAATAAGCTTGGATTAAAACAGCTTATCACCACTAGCTACAAACCCTCGCCTGTAGCCAATACGCAACTGGCGCTATTCGGTGATGATAAAACTCTTATAAAATCAAAAGGCCGTCCAAAGATAAATGCCAACAAATTTATTATCAACGAAGTGCGTGACATAGACGACGACGGCGAATTCAATTTGAAGGATGTTGCCAAGCAGTTAAAAGCAAACAAACACAATGAATGGACGCCACTTGAAGGCGACGGCGACTTCCGAAGTGATGAATGCGTAAATTTACTTAAACAATCCGATATAGTCGCAACAAATCCGCCGTTCAGTCTATTTCGCGAATATGTTAAACAACTTTTTGACTACAATAAAAAGTTTGTGATTATTGGTGGTATGAACGCAATTACTTACAAGGAGACGTTTCCGTTGATCAAAGAAAATAAAATGTGGCTTGGCAACGGCTTTCACGCTGGCAACGCCTTTTTTTCAACACCCTTTGCTAAAGAATATGGAGAGGGAGTTTATATGCCCGAAACTGGTTTAGTAAAATTTAGGAATGTTTGTTGGTTTACCAACCTTGATCACGGACGACGCCACCAACCATTACCACTTATGACAATGGAAGAAAATTTGAAATACAGCAAGCACAAAGAAATTAAAGGCAAAAAGGTGTATGAAAAATATGACAATTATAATGCCATAGAAGTACCGTTCACAGATTCTATACCAAGTGATTATAGTGGTGTAATGGGTGTGCCATTAAGTTTTCTTGATAAATACTCCCCTGAGCAATTTGAAATTATTGGGGGCACAGCAAACGGACAAGTACCGAATAAGTTTAAGATTGGGGATTTTAAAGTTTACAATAATCCCATTTCAAATGGCAGGAAAATTTATCAAAGGATTTTAATAAAACATAAGGAAAAATAATATGAAAACAATTTTAAAAACTAACATTATTGTTAAAGATATTTGCGAAGGGTTTGTTTATAACGAACTTGAAGGCAAGGGCTTGTTTGGTTTGGCTGGCAAGCTAACTATTCAGCCAGAATATCAACGCAATTATATTTATGCTTCTGACGGCGGTAAAAGAGAAATGGCCGTCATTGAATCAGTTCTCAAGGGATACCCAATAGGATTGATCTATTTTAATAAAGTGAGTGATAAAAATTTGGAAGTTTTAGACGGTCGACAGCGAATCACCAGTCTTGGACGATTTGTAACTGACAAATTTGCTATCAAAGATGAAAATGGCATGGAGCAGTATTTTGGCGGTATGGCAAAAGACAAAAAGGACAAGATATTAGAAACCAAATTGCTCATTTATGAATGTGAGGGAACAGAAAGCCAAATAAAAGAGTGGTTTAAGACGATAAATATTGCTGGAGTTCCACTCGTCCCTCAAGAATTGTTAAATGCGATTTACTCTGGACAATTCGTGACACTCGGCAAGGAGGAGTTTAGTAATAGCCAAAATGCAAATATTCAAAAATGGAGCGCGTACATAAAAGGAAGTGCAAATCGACAGGCTTTTTTTGAGAGGGCTTTGGACTGGGTAAGTAAAGGAAGTATTGATGACTACATGAGTATTCATCGCAACGATAAAAATATCAATGAGTTAAAAAGATATTTCAACAGTGTGATCGATTGGATCTCTAGTGTATTTACCGACGTAGAAAGCGAGATGTGCGGACTTGAGTGGGGGCGATTATACGAGCAGTATCATAAGCAGGCATATAATTCCGCCAAAGTGTCGGCAGAAGTTCAAAAACTCTATGGCGATTCGTATATAAAAAATCGAAAAGGTATTTTTGAGTATATTCTAGGTGGTTCAGATGATACAAAATTGCTTGAAGTCCGAATTTTTGATGAAGCAACTAAAAAAGCGGTTTATGCAACACAAACTGCTAAAGCAGAGAAAAAGGGCGAATCAAACTGCCCACATTGTATTATTGGACATGATGCCAACAAAAGTAAGGTCTGGAGTTTTGGCGAAATGGACGCCGACCATGTAGCGGCTTGGAGTAAAGGTGGCGCGACTTCAGCTAAAAATTGCCAAATGCTGTGTAAAACCCACAATCGAGCAAAAGGAAATCGGTAAATAAGATAACCGAACCAAATTTGGAAAATAAAATGAATAGGGCAAATGATTTTAGCGTAAAAATGGCTGTGTATAACTTATTAACATTACTATTGACAAATAATTTTACATCACCCATACTGGAATTAGGCTGCAATAATTGCCAAAGATTAAAAAGAAAATTGGATAAACATAAAGTATAACTATGCTTGGTAAATTTATTTTAGAACAACGTAAAAAGCACAGTCTAACGCAGGAGTTTTTGGCGTCCGAGATTGGCGTTTCTCGCCCGACTTATGTCCAGATAGAACAGGGCGAACGGGATTTGACTATCACCGAAGCAAGGAAGCTGTCGGATATTTTTGGTATTGTTTTTGATGATTTTGTTCAAGGCAAAGACACTTCTGCTATCGTAAAAGTTAAAAAGAGCGTTAAAAAAACAAAGGAGGACAAGCAAAAAATGAGGGTAAGTGTTCCGCAAAAAAATCTTGAGAAATTCAAAGAGGTTTTGCTTTACGTTTTATCAAAAGTAGGGGGCAAACCGAATGTCGGCGAAGCAGTGGTTTACAAACTGCTTTATTTTATTGATTTTGATTTTTATGAAAAATTTGAGGAACAGCTTATCGGCGCGACATATATTAAAAATCATTATGGGCCGACGCCGGTTGAGTTCAAAACTATTGTTGACGATATGATCAAAAATGGCGAAGTTGTAAAAATAGAGGGAAAATATTTTAATTATCCGCAAAGAAAATACTTGCCGATTCGCGAACCGGATTTAACAAAACTAAAAGACGCGCGCGAATTGCGTCATATTGACGAAGTGATAGCAAGGTTGGGCGATAAAAACGCCACAGAATTAAGTGAATATTCTCACGAGGACACCCCTTGGCTCGTTGCGAAAGAAAATCAACCGCTTGATTACGAGGCCGTATTCTACCGCACTCCTAAAACTTCCGTAAGAAACTATGACGAGCAAGATTAACTATGGCGAAACGCCGGAATTTCAAAAAGATTTCAAAAAACTACTCAAAAAATTCAAATCACTTGAGGAAGATTTAAGGTTAGTAAAAATTGCGGCAATTGAGTTTTTCCATGTCCAAAAAATAAATAATTTAAGCGTTTTCCCGATACAGGGTTTTTGCACGGAAGAAATTCAGGTTTGTAAAATTAAAAAATTTGCCTGCAAAGCGTTAAAAGGACGGGGTTCAAAAAGCGGGATTAGGGTGATTTACGCTTTTCATTGTCAAAGTTGTAAAATTGATTTTATTGAAATATATTTTAAGGGTGAAAAAGAAAACGAGGATCGTGACAGAATTAAAAGCTATTTGAAAAATTTTGAGCGGCGCGCCGGTTGACGCTGGCACAAATTCCGTCGGCGTTCAGGGCGAGAGCGGGCAAAAAGCGTAATAACCTTTTGCCAAAAAGATATCGAAAAAATCATCAATGCCCATGACAATTACAAGGACATAGCCAAATACTGCCGTGTCGTCGGCGTCAAAGAAATCGAAAAAACGAATTCAACCTAAACATCCGCCAAATCAAAAATTATTTAAAGGAGCTAAAATATTAAGTTATCCACAGATGTCTTCCCGACGTCGGGAGGACATAAAAAGTGGCTAAGATTAGGGAAAATTATGAAATTAGAGCTAATTAATGTGTATTTTGAGAATTTTAATAAACATATTTATGAAGTCGATAGTTTAGAGTTTTGGTTTGCTCGGGATTTACAGGTTTTGTTAGGCTATGCAAAATGGGAGAATTTTTTAAATGTTATTGAGAAAGCGAAGGAAGCTTGTCGGAATTCTGGCGGCAAGATTGAGGATAATTTTGCTGATACGGTCAGGGCGGTGAATATGCCGAACGGAGGTATTAAGGAGGCGGATGATATGTTTTTAACTCGTTACGCCTGCTATCTTATTGCGCAAAATGGCGACCCGGCGAAGGAGCAAATCGCCTTTGCTATGAGTTATTTTGCCTTTCAGACAAGGAGGCAGGAAATGATAGAGAAAAGGATTGGTGATTTTGAAAGAATTCAGGCCAGAGACAAATTAAGCGTGTCGGAAAAGAAACTGTCGGGAGTTGTCTACGAAAGAGGCGTTGATGGTGCCGGTTTCGCGCTGATTAGGAGCAAGGGCGACACTGCTCTTTTCGGCGGGTTTAGTACAAATGACATGAAACAGCGAATGGGCATTCCGAACAATAGGCCCCTGGCCGATTTTTTGCCTACTATTACCATCAAAGCAAAAGATTTTGCAAATGAAATAACTGTTTTTAATCTAAAAAAAGATACTACCTTGTCCGGCTTGAACGGGATTTCGAACGAGCATATGAAAAATAATTATGATGTAAGAAATTTATTGTTACGAAAGGGGATTAGGCCCGAAAGCTTGCCGGCCGAAGAAGACGCGCAAAAAATAAGAAGAAAAATTCAGAGCGAAGATAAGAAATTATTGAGGGGGATAAAAAAGAAAAAAATAGATAAAAAGCCGGCAAATTTATAAGAGAATTAAATTATTAACTTATCCACAACCATTTCGTTGATGCTAACGAAATGGTTTAGAATGGCTCTCCACCTGGATGCTATCGGAAAAGCGCAGTGGCTGTTCACAAAAATCAAATTCTTTAAGCAATTTGAGGGTAGGCCGATTGCGCAGTATAGTCGGAAAGATTATTTGACGCATAGGGATAGAGCCTTTAGTTTGGCAAAGGAAAGGATTGGCCATTTTAATGGATTTTACGGATATAAATTCAACAAGATCAATATCAAAAATCAGAAAACTCGTTGGGGCAGTTGTTCGAAGAGGGGGAATCTTAATTTTAATTATAAAATTTTGTTCTTGTCACAAGGACTTTCTGACTATATTATTGTGCATGAGTTGTGCCATCTTGGAGAATTTAATCATTCCCGAAAATTTTGGAATCTGGTCGCCAAGACCGTGCCCGATTATTTAAAAATAAAAAGCGAACTAAAGAAAACTGGTATAAGTTTTGATTAATATGGAGTTTGACAGAAAAAGGTGTCGGGTACTTTTTTCCCGTTGTTTTCTTGGAGCAATCCATCCTATCCCATTCGATAGGTTCGACGGGCTCACTATAAATAAACTCAGGGCAGGCCAAATCATTTAAATAATCATTCTAACATTCTGCAGAATGTCAGAATGTTGTAAAATAATTCTATGGGACAAATATCTTTATTTATAATCGCGTCAGTTGTTGGTATTTTTATTTTTGTGTTGGTGATATCGCGCCGGGAGGCGGGGAGGCACGGCACGAGTACCAAGGAAGAATTTGTTGGCATCTGCAAATCGGCGGTTGAGACGGCTTCGCATAAAGAATCTCGCAAACAAAAGGTGCTGGCTATGTTTGAAGGCGGACGCGAGCTCTCCAATGCCGAAATTCGCGAGGCGCTGGGAGTATCCAGCCGCACCGCCGTTCGCTATATGGACGAACTGGAAAAAGAAGGCAAAATAGAGCAGGTCGGCAAGGTCGGCCACGCCGTCACCTACCGCGTAAAATAACACTCTGACATTCTGCAGAATGTCAGAGTGTTTGTGGATACGAATACGCCAAGCGGGTGGCGTATTGGGCAGAAAAAGGCGTTAGATACCTTTTTCCTCAACTCATCGCCTCAAAATGAATCTCTGCCGCACAAATTCCGTCGGCGTTCAGGGCGAGAGCGTGTTAGATGTTTTATAAGTTTGCTCCGACATTGTGTCGGGGGTTTTTTGTTTGTTTGCCGCGTTGTTTTGAGCGTGTTATTATTTACTTTGATAACCGAGATTTTTTCTTTGGGAATGTTTGTGTTTTTCAAAAACTATGACGATGCTGAAAATCATTTTTGACCATATTAGTTTTGCCTACCCGATCATATTTAGTTTGATGTTCATTGAGGGTGGCGATGGAACCTTATTAGCCTCCGGATTTTTGGTTCGACTGGGTTTTTTAAATTTTTTCATTGTTTATCCGCTGGCGCTTTTGACCGCTCTTCTACGCGATATAATTTTATACAAGCTGGGCGCGCGATACGGAGAGAATTTGGTAGCTAAATTCGGCCGGTTTTTGTTTATTACCCCGGCGCAGCTAGCCAAACTGGAAGCGCGTTTGAAAAATGGCGGCCGGAAGACGATTTTCTTCGCAAAATTTCTTTACGGCCTGAATCACATTACGATTATGGCCGTGGGCGCGACAAAATTTAATTTTTGGAAGTTTCTGAAAATCGAGAGCGTAACCATTTTTTTATGGGGCACATTGATGTTGCTGCTTGGTTTTTTTCTTGGCCACGGATTTACTCTGCTTAGGCATTATGTTAAGGATATTGCCCTTTTGCTGACTGCTGTTTTCGCGCTATTCATCGTGTTGGCCGAGTTCGGCATTACTTCTAAGGTTTTGTTGTTTTACAGGAGCAACGAAGGAAAGGCGCCCTCAACTCGGTCGAAAATTTTTCAGAAAGGCAAATTGTCGATAGTTATTTTGTTTATAGTCCTGGCTGTCGGCGTCGTCGCGTTTTGCTTTCGCGGAGATTTAATGAGCGGGTATCGCGCGGCGGTTCAAAAAGCGGGGTGGTTTAAATCTGGCAGTTTGTCTGAGGTGATGTCGATTGAAAACGTGGAAAAACAAATCTTAACGCCGCCACCTTTGCGGACAACATGGAAGAAGGCGGCCGTTGATTTGACGATAACAGGGGTTGTTGATTGGACTAACCAGCAACGCGTCGGAGCCGGTCTGGCGTCTCTTGAAGAAAATTATTTGCTTAATTTGGCGGCGGCGGCAAAGGCGCGGGATATGTTTGAAAAACAATATTTTGCCCACAATTCTCCCGATGGACGCGGTCCGGACGAGTTGGCTAACGAAGTTGGTTACGATTATATCGCTATTGGGGAAAACTTAGCATTGGGTAATTTTGATGGCGATAAGGCGCTTGTTGAGGCATGGATGGAAAGTCCCGGCCACCGTGCCAATATTTTATTCGGCGGTTACGAGGAAATTGGCGTAGCGGTTATTCGGGGAACGTTCGAAAACCAGGTAACTTGGATTGCCGTTCAAGAGTTCGGGCGGCCATTGGCCGATTGCCCACGGGTTGAGATGTCCCTCGCCGCCAAAATTAATGGTTATAAAAGCGAAATCACGGCTCTGGACAACGCGGTTGCCGCTAAGCAAGAAGAAATAAAGATCCTCAAGCCGCAAAACAGGGAAGAGTATGAGGCGCGAATTGAAGAATACAATAGTCTTGTGAATCAATATAACAATTTAGTCGCGGCGATCAAGGCCTTGGTTGCCGAATATAATCTCCAGGTCAGTCTTTTTAATCAATGCGCGAGCCCCGCTAGAAATTAAGTAAACTTCAGCCACAAGAACTATTCTCGTGATAATTTGGTAATTTGTTGTGAATATGCCAAAACAGAAAAAGAAAATTTCTAACTGGGTGAAGCAGTAATTTTTCTCATTTGTAAGTAGTGGCTTTGGGTTGACGCGAGTGAGTAATTTGTTTATCGTGGACATACTAGCGTAGGGTTCTTTGACAAAAAGGAGTCCAGTAAGAATGAAATTTATGGTCATCGCCATAATCCTGTCGTGTTGTTTTTATAGTTTCGCAGTTGCTCATTCATTCCGTAGCGGCCTGAAAAAATAAACTTGTCATTTTTTGTCGCTGGTTTTGCTTTTGACTACATCGGAACAAGTAAGATGTTTTTCGTAGGCAACGGTTTGATTTTAAACTTTCATGGTCTTTGTGGCATTGCCGGACTTGTCGGAATGGGAATTCATACTCTTGTGGCCATTATTCTTTATCTATCGACAACCGAGCAGAACAAGCAGAAAGTTGACAGATTTTTTCATTATTTCAGTCTGACAGTTTATTCTTTTTGGCTGCTGGCTTTTATAAGCGGGGTGCTGGGACATATCCCATATTAATGTTATCAAGGAGGAGCGAGAAGAGTGAAACGGTTGACAATTTTAATGGCCTTAGCTGTTTTTTTAATGGGTTGCGCGACGGCGTGTCCCATTCCGAATCAATACTTCGCCGAAGCCCCGGAAACAGCCGGACAAAAATACGCGATTTTAATCAGCGGACAGATAGAGGGAAAGCACATAAAGAATATAGAAGCCGCGTTCGGGGTTTTGTTGAAGAGCGGATTTCTTCGGAAGAATATTATTATTTTTGATGCTACGGGAAATCAAAATAGGCCCTATCCGGTAAATGCCCCGGCTGACGCCAAATCAATCAGGCTTTGTTTAAGATATCTCGCGAATCAGATCGGCCCAAATGATCTTTTGTTTATTTATGTTACTGATCATGGCCGTCTCGACGAAAGATTGTTAATACCGGATACCCGTGGAACAATTTTATCGCAGTATCAGAAAAAACAAAAAATCGCCGAAATCGGTTTATTCGGCAGATTTTTAGATGAAATAGATTTTGCCGCTTGCGTTGACAAGATCAAGCCTGGTATCGGAGTTTTTATTTTCACGCAGTGCTATGGCGGGAGTTTTGCGGAAAGGCTGGCCGGGAAAAATCGTATAACAATTTCTGCCAATGAGAAATACGCAACATGCGATAGCCGTGCTTTCTCCAAGCTTTTTTTCAGCGCTTTTTACCGAAAAACAGCGGATAACGTAAGTGTCCGCGAGGCATTTGAATATGTCATTGAGAACAATAATTCATTTCAGGAACCTCAAATGTTTTATGGGGTCAAGCGAGATATTTACCTTAACCAATAAATTTTAAAAACCACCCCACGGGGTGGTTTTTTGAAACTAATCGAAAGAAATAACTATTGTTCGACTTGCAGCTCGGCTTGTACTTTTGCAATGTGCACCTTGATGACTTCTGGTTCAATGCTGGCTATGGATAAAATTGATGGATGGTTTATATTTTCTTTTTTGACAAGAACCGTGTGCCAGCCAGTTGTGGTT
>Ga0100395_1004279_pt1 | contig 10249 bp, 5 predicted proteins | sample CryGeymeta201519_FD_81542 | JGI IMG/M metagenome (GOLD analysis project Ga0100395, IMG submission 81542) | Groundwater microbial communities from Crystal Geyser aquifers in Utah, USA - Crystal Geyser metaG 2015-19 | ecosystem: Environmental > Aquatic > Deep subsurface > Groundwater | place: USA... | reverse complement strand
CGACTTCAGATACAGTTAGTGATTCCGTCACTACTACTTGGAGCATTAGCCCGGCAATTACTGTCACTAAAGGAAAGGTTAAGACTCTAAAAGTCACAGCCAAGGTAGCTTTAACACCAAGCGCCAGTGAATCATTTGCTGTTGGTTTCCAAAGCGGTTGCACTGTAACTACAAAGGATAGTGAGGGTGAAACAGTCACTCCGAGTTATTCATATAGCGATGGTCAGACTATGACTATCCAAGCGGCCGGGACTGTTACGATTTCCAGAAGTGATTCAAATAATAACTCACTTTTGGCAAGCAACAAGACTGGCGTAGTGCTGGGCAAGTTGAAAGCGCAGGCACTTTATGAAGCTATTAATATTGAAAAATTGTATGTTGACTTCACGGCATATCAAGGCGGCGGCACTGATGAGTTAACCGGGTTCTATTTATATAATGACAAGGGAGAACAAATTGCTGAAGCAAGTGTTGCTGCATCTTCAAATGCCAGCACAGTGCTCTTTAATATGGAAAGCGTTCCATACAATATTCCAGTGAACACGACTAAAGAGCTGACTATTAAAGCAGATACTGGCAACGCTGATATGAGCGGCGCGGCAACTAACGCTGGTCCAGGCCAAGGTTTCTATATGACTGTTAAGAGCGCGAGTATGACTGCTAAAGGAGCTTCAGGCCAAACTGCAACCGCGACTTTAGCCACTTTGACTTATCCCAACTACTTGCTCTTCAAGTCAACGCCAACAGTAACCATTGCTGAAACAGGGGATAAAATTGATGCTAATGGCGATTATGGTTTGATTAATGTGACAGTAGGGGCGGATAGTGCTGGTCCGGTGGGCCTGTGGAAGATGACCTTTAAGGTGACCACCACCACGGTTGATATTTCACCGAGTGACTTTACCTTTTATAATGGCACTAATTTGGTGACGCAATATACCAGTGTAGCCCGCAGCGGTTTGAATTATGCTGATGTAGATTCTGGTTCAAATCATTATTCATTGATTGAAGTCTATTTCTTTGATGAAAATGATCCAACAGCCAATGTTGAGTATGTAGAGGCAGGCAGTTCAAAGACTTATACTTTGAGAGCTAATGTAACTGGCTTTACCAATGATGTGTCTAATAGCGTAAGCACTTCAATGCTTGGTGACGCGGCTGTTACCAGCTCAACCTATAACAAGAATGCCGTGGCAGTGGATGCCCTTGACAACAATGACTTTATTTGGTCAGATTTGTCTTATGGCAATACTACCACAACAGCGACAGACACTATTGAGTGGATGAACGGCTTCTTAGTTGATGGTTTGATCAGCACAACTTCCTCGGCTAAATCTATTTAATCTCGTTAATCTTGGTTTATTAAATAGCATAAGTTTGATAGAAGTTGATTGAAATTGCAAACCCCCTCCGATGATAAATCGGAGGGGGTTGAGTTTTGTGATAAAATATATTAGAATAGAATCAAGAATCAATTAACAATTAACCCACCCGCCTCGCCTTGCTCGCATGGCGGGCAGGCAGGGAACAGAGTATGAAGAAAATTATTTTTGTAATTATTATTTTATTAATAATTGGCGGAGGGATTGGCGGATATTTATATTTTTCAGGCAAAAAAACTGGGCAGGAGCCAGTTGAAGTGACGAATATTAATCCGCTGGATTACCTCGTTTTTGAAATAAAAAAGGAGAATTACAGCGAGTTTCAAAAAGAAAAAGCATTTAACCAGTTTAATAATAGTAAAAATAATATTGAGCAAGCGGTAAAGAATAGTGTTGAGCTTGGATCAAATAATCTATATTATGATTGGCTGAACATTACCGGAGCAATGCATATGATAGGGGATTATAAACGAGAAGCGCAGATTTTAAAATGGTTTACCGGCGTTTATCCAGGCAACAGTGTTTCACCCTCAAATTTGGGAAATCTGTACAAATCTTTTATTGTCAATAACCAAGAGTCGGAAAAATATTATTTGATCGCTTTAGAGCGGGAAAAGAAACAATATGATATTTACTATGGCTTGCATGAGCTGTATCGGTATAATTTTCAGGACACTGAAAAGGCTTTAGAGATTTTGGAACGGGGCAGGAAAAATAATCCCGATGAAAAAAGTTACGTGACTGACATGGCGGATTATTTGGTAGTGCTGGGCAGAAAAGATGAAGCAGAAAAAATAATAGATGAGTGGCTAGTTAATCATCCGGAGGATTTTTCATTAAAAGCAAAATTGCAGTAATATTGACAGTCCAACCATTTTATACCATCCTCCCCTTATTAAGGGGAGGTGTTCCCGACTTTATGTCGGGGACAGAGGGGTATGAATATTAATAAATTTTTACCACCCCGCTCCGACGTCGCTTCACTCGTCGGAGCACCCCTCCTTTAAAAGGAGGGGAGATTAAATTTATGAATAATTATAAGATTACAAATATTCTTGATAAAGTATTGCAGTGGGTGTTGATTGCCGTGACTGTAACACCCTTGATTTTTTATAAATATTTTTATTATCCTTTTATCACCGGCAAGGTTTTATTTTTTAGAGTGTTGGTTTTGCTTGGCTTATTGGCATGGGTTGTTTTGGTATTTTTAAAAAAGAGAATTAAATTTTGTACTTCGCCCATTTGGTGGGGTTTTTTGCTTTTAGTGATGATTATGTTTTTAGCCGCTATTTTTGGGGTGAATTTTACCAGAAGCTTTTGGGGTAACATTGAGCGGGCAGAAGGCGTGGTGTTTTGGCTGTTTTTATTGATTTATTTTTCTTTGCTTTTGTATGCTTTGAAAGACATTAAGATGTGGCGTTGGTTTTTCAGAATAAGTTTAGCCGCGGGAATTATTGTGATTGGCTATGGATTGTTGCAGGATTTTGGACTATTGTCTGCCATATCTACCACTGGTTCTAGAGTATCATCTACCTTAGGCAATCCAGCTTATATGGGCAGTTATGCTTTGATGCATTTTTTTATTGCTTTATATCTGATTATTAAAGACAAAAAAATAGTTTGGAAGATTTTTTACGGCCTAGCTATTGCCTTGAATTTATGGGCAATATTTTTAACCCAGACAAGAGGGGCGGTCATCGGGCTGTTGCTAGGATTGTTGGTTTGGGGAGGCTTGAGCGTATTTAGAGGCAAAAACAGGCAGATAAAAAAGTTAGGCGCTGTCGGGCTTGTAAGCCTTATAATTTTAAGTTTGGGAGCTTATTTTTTAAGAAATACAAATTTGATTCAAAGTAATGATACTTTGAAGCGAGTAACAAGTATTTCGCTTGAAAGCTATACTGTTCAGACCCGCCTGGCTGCTTGGCGGACTTCACTGGAAGCTTTTAAAACTAGGCCGATTTTGGGCTGGGGGCCGGAAAATTATGGCTATGCCTTTAGCAAGTATTTTCCGCCGGAGATTTATGTGGAGAGCGGGTCGCGCATTTGGTTTGACAAAGCGCACAATGTGTTTTTTGAGTTTTTAGTCACGACCGGCGTCAGCGGAGTAGTTTTATATTTTGGCCTTATATTTTTAGCTATTTATTATTTATTCAGATCAAAAAGAATTTCAGTTGTCACCTCAAACATATTTATCGCTTTGTTGCTCGGGCATTTGACAGCCAATATGTTTGTTTTTGATTCGGTCAGCACTTATATTTTATGGCTGGCAGTGCTGGCGTTTATAATAAATATAGCTGGCAAAGGCGAAGAAAAAGAAATTGAATTTAAGTCAGGTTTTAAAATTATTTTATCTTTAGTTGTCATTTTATTTTTATATGTAAGTTATGTTACCAATGTGCTGGCTATGGGGCAAATAAGAAATCTGCTTTATGCCGAAGCATATGCCAGAGATGGGCAGACAGAAGAGTCATATAATTTTTATCTCAAGGCTTTGGAGAATAATAATTCTTTCACCCGTTTTGAAATCACCAGAGAATTGGCCGTGTTTGTCAGAAACAGTGCTGGCAGTCTGCCTAATTATCAAGCAGGGCCAATGTATGATAAGGCAATTGAAGAAGTAAAAAAAAGCATTGATATGGACCCGGAGGAAATTCGCCATTATTACAATTTAAGCCAGTTATATTTAAAATCATACAAAATTGATTCTAGCCGTTTGCAAAAGGTAATTGATTTGGGACCGAAAATGATTGAACTGGCGCCCAGAAGAGCGCATACTTATTATCAAATAGGCGAGGCTTACGTGCTGTTAAAAGAATATGATCAGGCGCTGGAGAATTTTCAAAAAGCAGTTGAACTAAATCCAAAAGTGATTGATACCTATGTTAATGTTTACGCAGTCGCGCTGTTAAAAGGCGATCAGCAGCTGGAAGAGACAACGCGGCAAAAAATGGAACTGGTTGAGCCTGATTTTTTTGAGCTGGAAAGCACCCTAGTGCGCTATTTGCCGCTGTATAAGAAAGCCGGCCGGGAAGATTTATTAGCGGCCGCCTTAGATAAATTGATTAAAATTAACCCTGAAAAAGTTGAATATACTTCAAGTTTAGCCATATTTTACGCGGAAAAGGGAGAAAATAAGCAAGCGGAGGAAGTCATCAAAACATTGTTAGGCCGGAATGCCGAATTGGATAAGCAGGTTGATGATTTCATTAAGAAGATTTATAACAAGGAGTTTAAAAAATAAGAGATTTATATTGATATGATTTTTCCCATATATGGTATAATATAGTCAAGATTATCTACAGGGTAAAGGTGAAGAGAGCCTGTGGATAACTTAAGATTAGGCTAACAGGAGGTTTATGTTTTGCCTTAATACACATGCTCAACAGGAATTAATAGTTGAATTATATTTTTTTAAATAAAAAAGCATTTTTTAATGCTTATTTTTTATTATTAAAGGTCGATTTTTAAAATAAATATTGTGTTTATTGTTTTAAAGGTCTCAAAAAGATAAATAAATGCAAATTATATTTAATAGATAAAATAACAAATAATTTATTATTTTTTAATGGTGCACGTTAAAAAATAAATAAACTTTAACCAAATAAAAAAATTATGAAGAAATTTTATCATAAATTATTTAGAAGCACCCTTTCAACTATTTTAACCGTTGTTATTTCATGTTTAGCCATAGTTCTAGTGAGTTATGCGGCCACAACGATTAGCGCAAATATAGTTACTGGCGGGACATTAGCCGTCACAGGCCTTTCAACGTTTACTACTGCTACTTCTATTTCAGCTACTTCAACTGCTTATTTATATGTTGGTCCTGATTTTAGCGAAGACACTAATATGAATTTTACAGGCGGGGATTTAATGGTGGCCGATGCCCTTAATGTTGGCGGGGTGACTTATCTTGATGGAGCATTGCAGGCAACAAGCACCTCGTTATTTACTGGCGCGGCTAATTTTTACAGTACTGTTAATGTCACTGGACTTGCCACTTTTACCACAGCCACTTCCACTTCGGCTACTTCAACTGCTTATTTATATGTTGGCGCTGATGGCGCAGAGCCTCAAGGTTGGGATTTTAGCGGTGGAGATTTATTCGTTACCGGCGATGCTTATTTTAATAATAAAGCTACCAGTTCTGTGGCTTTCGCTGTTGGCTCTGGCACGATTAATAATCTTGATATGGCTGGCGGTGATCTTTATGTTCAAGGAGCCGCTGAATTTGATGGCACGTTATATGGCGCGGCCGCTACTTTTAGCGGTGTGTTAACTGCCTCTGGCGGTCTTGATACAGGCGGGGCGACTACTGATATCACTTTAAAGAATGACGAGACGATTGGCAATGCTACGAACAATGTTATCACTTTCTCCGGTACTACAATGGCTATGGCGACAACCACAGCTACTACTACGGTTGGCGTGTGGATCAGCGGACCGGCAGGCACAGCCACTTCAAGTCTTATTGTCGGCGGCGGAGCTGCTGGAGATGCCGTGAGCAATGCGACTGCTTCCGGGTGTATTCAGATGTATCGCGAAGGCGTTGCTTATCGCATTATGGTTGAAACAGTCGGCACTAGCGGTTTACGGGTTGAAGCTGGAACATGTAATTAGAAATATTAATTAATTAAGGAACCTTATGCCTATGAAAAAATTCAAGTATATTTTAGTCTTGGCTCTGCTTTTGGTTCCAGTTTCATCAATATCAGCGGCTAATGATGTGACTTTAGACGCGGCTACTAATATTGAACTTACTAGTCCGGCAATGACCCTGGTTTTGGCTAGCGGTAGCACCTTTAGCACAATGACAGTTACTGCCAGTACAGTGGCCATTACTTTATCTGCTGGAGGAAGTATTACTTTAAGTTCAGTTGATGCCTATACTTTGACTAATGACAAAAGCGCTGATATAAGTTGTCCAGGGAGTGGCCAGAATTCAAGTGTTGCCTATAGCACAGCTGGTACCATTACTTTTACACCGACTACTGTTAGATGCTATGGTTCAAGCGGTTCAACCAGTGGTGGCACTGTGACCAGCAATCCTCCAAGTTCAGGCGGAGGCACACCGGCACCTCCTACCTCCCCAGCTAACGAAAGCACTGGCGCAGGAGAAATAACCTCCAATATTGGCGCTGGCGCAGCTGGCAATCTAGGCGCGGTAACAATTAAGGGCATAAACGCGCTGATGGGCAATGGCGCTACTGGCAGTTTTACCTTAAGTGGAGCAACTGGCGGCGCGACTGGCGGTCATAGTCTTAAAGTTCAGAATATTACCGGCAATCAGGCAACAATTACTGTTTCTTCAGAGGCGCTAGTCTTTACCTTAGTGGCTGGTAATTCAAAGAATGTGGATATTGACGGCGATGGCTATCGTGACGCGAAAGTAACACTTAACAGAATAGTTGACAGCAAAGCTGACGTGACTGTTAAAGAGATAAAGGTGGTTAAGATTGATGGAACAGCGCCTGGCAGTTTAGTAAAAATTGCCAGCAAGACCGCTGTTTATTACCTAGGCGAGGATAGCCAGAGGTATGTTTTTCCTAATGAGAAGGTGTACTATTCCTGGTATGACAATTTTAACGGGGTAAAAACTATTAGTGATGAGGATATGGCTAAACTGCCGATTGGTGGACTAGTGACTTACCGGCCCGGCACAAGAATGGTAATTTTTGCGACCACGGTTGACGTTTACGCCGTCACCCAAGGCGGAGTGCTGCGCAAGCTGAAAGATGAAGCCATGGCCGCTGAATTATATGGGGCAAACTGGAATCAACACATTGACGATGTCAATGAAGCTTTTTATTCAAGCTATTCTTTTAGCAGTGATTTAACGAGCAGTGCGGAATATAATCAAGAAACGCAAAAGACATTTAGTCCGACGATTACTGCGGATAAGAGTATATAATAGCTTGCTGAATTTTAGCTGGTAAAAATTTATAAACCCTGTCCTTGTGCTCTGCATTGGGACAGGGTTGTGTTATAATAAAAAGATTAAAGTATAAGAAGAATGAAATTAGATAAAAAATTATTGGCAATATTATTATTCGCCTTTATTTTGTGGGTTTGGAATATTGGCGCGGCTGATTTAGTCAGTGATGAGGCGCTTTATTCATTTCGCGCTTTGGGCTGGCATGATTATTTGGCGGCAGAGAGACAGACAACGCCGTTTCAGTGGTTTGGTCAGATTCCTTGGTGGGCGAATTTGAGCTTTCATGACGCGCCGCCTTTGGTTTTTGGGGTGCAAAAAATATTTTTTGTAATTTTTGGCGATAATCCGTTTGGGGCTCGTTTGCCTTTTGTACTTGCCATGACAGCAACTTTATATTTTGTTTTTTTGATTGGCAAAGAATTACATTCAAAAAAGGCTGGCTACCTGGCCTGTTTTTTAATGGCCATAATGTCATTCGCTGCTTATGGCGCAGTGGCTGGATTGTTAGAAGGGGTGGAGGTTCTATTTATTGCGCTGGCCATACATTTTTGGGTTAAATTTATTAAGACGGATGATAATAAATATTTATATTTATTATTTATTTTTTTTAGTTTGGCTTTAATGTCCAAATATACGGCTGTTTTTTTGCCGCTTGCTTTTTTAACGGATATATTATTTTTTAGAAGGGGGGTGTTTAAACGGAAAGAGTTGTATTCGGCTTGCTTAATTTTTATATTAATTTTATCACCGGTGATTATTTATAATATCGGCCTGTATCAGACAAGAGGGCATTTTGACGCGGCTTTAGCCTCGTTTTTAGGCCAGGAAACAAATGATTTTCTTAGTTTAAGAGAGCGCGGGGTAAGCGCTAATATTTTTCATGGCTTAAAATCAATTTTTAATAATTTGGCTGGCATGATGTCACCGCCAATATTTTTATTGTTAATCATGGCTATTTTTTATAATCTCCATAAAACAGTTAAATTGAGCAATAGCCGAGAAAGATATTTTGTTTTTTTAGCTGGTTTTGTCTGGGCTCTTATTGTACTGGCGATGGGTGGGGCAGGCTCTAGATTTTTGATTATTTTGATTCCATTTATCGTCCTGTTGATTGGAATTTTATTAGCCGAAGCCAATTTTAAAATTAATCAGAAAATATTATTTATTTTAGCGGCTATAATATTTTTTTGGGAGCTGGCTTATAATATAAATTCTAATTTTTTAGCCAGTCCGGCGAGTGAAAGTTTTTTGGTTTACAGCCAGGAAAATATTGTCGGACGCGAGTTGGGCTTTAACCAATTAGATAAATATTTGAGAGCCGAGGTTTTGCCTGGCAGGGGCAGAATAACCAGACCAAAAAATGTGGCTGCTGTGGATGCTAAAGCCATTGAGTATATTGAAGAGCATGGCGTGGTATATTTTTTTGACGACTCAATCAATTGGTTCGCGCACAATTGGTATTTTAGAAGGTATTTAAATTATTATGGGCTGCCGCTGGCTCCTTTTTCAGAACAGGCGAAAACCTTGGGAGTGGCTAATCCCATAAAATATTTCGCTGATGCTGGCGTCAAAGATTTCTATTTTATATATGGTGTCGCGGATGCGGTAATTGATCCTAAAAAAATTGATTCGCCAGCAAGACAGGCTTCAAAATTATTAGCTCAAATGCTTGATGGGCAGGGGGTGAAGCATCAGGAAATAAAAAACCACCTGGGTCAAGCGGCTTTTAGGGTGTATCAGTTTGATATTAAATAAGGTAACACCAGCAAAAACATTTTTTCAGACACGCAAATTTTTTCCAGCGGTTTTAATATGCCACTGGCATATTAAAACTTGCTCAATGAAAGCCAAAATTTTCCGATGTAAAATCGGAGACCAAGCAATTTTGTCTTTCAATGGTCTGAAAAAATGTTTTTGCTGATGTTATATTGATAAATTTTTTCAGTTTCTTCAATCATTTTAAAAAAATCAAATTTTTTAGCGGTTTCAGGATTGTTACGGCTGAATTTTTCCAGCAGCGCTTTATTTTGCAATAAATTAATAATATTTTCAGCCAAAGCATTAAAATTTTTGGGCGGCACAAGCAAGCCGTTTTTATTGTGGGCGATAATTTCTGGGTTGCCGCCGACATTGGTGGCAATGATCGGCAAAGCGGCCGCCTCGGCTTCTATCAAGGTGTAGACAAGACCTTCTTTAACAGAAGGCAGGACAAAGAGGTCAAAAGCTTTTAGATATTGATAAGCGGATTCTATAATGCCCAGTAAAAAAAATGTATCGTTTAATTTATAATTTTCAATTAATTCAGTTAATTTTCTTCTTTCCGGCCCATCGCCGATGATGATAAATTTAATGTTATTGTCTTTAATTTCTCTAGCTGCTTCAATCAGATAAATCAGACCTTTGGTTTGATAAAAATTAGCAATACATCCAATTATTGCTCCATTGCTCCATTGCTCCATTGTTAAATTGGGATTGTATAATCTTTTATAAAGTCTTTGGCTGGCGTCAGCTTTTGAGTAAAATCTTAGGTTTTTTAAGTCAAGGCCGTTGTGGATCACAACGATTTTTTCAGGCTGGGCGATTTTATATTTGAGCAGAGATTTTTTATCATATTCCGAAACGCAAATGAGATGATTTTTAAATTTAGCTGACAGCCATTCGGCCAGCCAGTAAAATAATTTTTTTGGCAGCGTCAGCGGTTCATTGAGCACCAGGCCATGGACGGTGTAGATAATTTTTTTAATGCCGCAGCATTTAGCGGCTAAAGCGCCGAGTGAACCGGCTTTGCTGGAATTGAGGTGAATAATATCGGGTTTGGTTTGTTTTAACAGTTTTATAATGTCCCAAAAAACCAACCAGTCGCGGTAGAAATTGACTGGCCGCTGAAGGTTTTTTAAATAGTAAACTTGAATATTAAATTTAGTCAGCCTTT
>Ga0100395_1004274_pt1 | contig 10251 bp, 7 predicted proteins | sample CryGeymeta201519_FD_81542 | JGI IMG/M metagenome (GOLD analysis project Ga0100395, IMG submission 81542) | Groundwater microbial communities from Crystal Geyser aquifers in Utah, USA - Crystal Geyser metaG 2015-19 | ecosystem: Environmental > Aquatic > Deep subsurface > Groundwater | place: USA... | reverse complement strand
TGGAGATCAGGGCACCGCGGTAAAGCGGTTTGTCCGTGGCGCGCATGCGGAGCCGGCGCAGCGCTTCTTCGTCCTTCGGGATCTCCTCAAGAAAGGGGCCGACGGTGAAGGATTCCTCGTCGCCCACGATGTCCTCGACGTTGGTGAGGCTGGTGGTCTCGTCGACCCCGTCGATTGCCGCCAGATGGTTGGTGAGTTGGGCGAGCAGGGTGAGATTGTCGTGGGTGAAGATGCGCTGCCCTTCGAGGGCGACGACGACAAACTCGCCGGTATCGAAGTGGTCTTCAAGCTGCTCAAAGAAGACACGATCAGGATCGTTCTCCACGACCAGCGATTCGAGCGAGGTGTCGAACGGGACCCGTGCCGCCTGGGTGCCGAGGAAGAGCGTGACCACTCCGATCACCAGCAGCGTTAGCCACGGATGGTCGAGGTAGGCGAGCCAGACTCCGCCCGGTCGCGGTGCGCGTTTGTCTGGCTTCCGTGGAGGGTGGTCAGCCATGGATCGGCCCGGTGGGCCAGCCGTGGAGGTTCAGGGCCTGGGGCCAGGGGTGGGGTTGGGCAGCAGGGAATCCTGCAAAGAGGGGGAAGGGGCGATGTGCCGTGGACCCGGCGGCGGGACGTGGTGGGTGGAACCCGACCGTTAGAATCCGAGCGTCGCCAGCACGTACCCCTGGTCGTTGGCGGTGAAGGAGCCCAGCGCGGTGTGCTTGTTGCCGGTGAAGAGCTCCAGCCCCGCCTCGACGGTGAGGCGGTCGTTGACCTTGTATTCCAGGCGCGGCCGCAGGTAGCTGGCGTTGTCACCCAGGTCCCAGGCGGCGTAGAGGGCGGGGGTGAGGGTGCCGGCGAGGAGGTCGTATTGGAGGGTGGCGACCACCGTCGCCGCCTGCTTGCCGACGAACAGGAGCGAGCCCGCCTCCTCCACCCATTGCTGGACGAGCTGGAGGTTGCCGTAGAAGGCGTTGCGGGTGAGGTCTCCGCCAACGCCAAGGAGGGTCTGGTCCGCGGTGAAGACGGTGACCGTCCCGTCCGGGGCCTCACCTTGGTACTGGCCGCCGAGGGTGCGGGCGACCTCGGCGCGCACCCCGTAGTCGCCGAGGGTGGTCTCGACCTCGCCGCCCAGGGTGGCCACCCACGGGTAGCTCGCGGTCGCCTCCGGGTTGGCGTTGAGAAAACGGTTGCGCACGACTCCACCGATCGTCGGGCTGGTCAGGGCAGCTCCGGTCGCCTCCGGAGCGAAGAGGGCGGCAAGGGTGGGTCCGTCGCCGTGGAAGACCGGGAAACGCTGGTGGTAGACGAATCCGTCGATGGCGAAGTCCACGGTCCCGGCGGTGGAGCGGAGGCGGCCGCCGATCTCGCTGTCGCCCCACCCGGGGGCGTTCACGTTGACGCCGAGGTCGAGATAACGCGCCGCGACGTCCGGGTAGCTACTGGTGGCGTCCGCTCCCACCTGCCGGTTGTGGCGGAACAGGGCCCAGTCCGAGTCGAAGAACGGCACGCGGTGGATAAAGGGGCGCGGCAGCAGGAGCAACTCCACGGTGGTCGGGCCGAAGTACGCCTCCGCCGCCACCATCGGGACGGCGAGCTTGCGGTCGTCGAGCCACGGGATGATGAACTGGTCGAGGTCCTGCGGGTTGACGTTGTCGGTGATCACCAGCTCGTCCATCTTTCCCCACTTGACGATCTGGTTGCCCGCCTGCACCGCGAACCGGTCGTTCTCGTAGCGGAGGTACGCCTCGCGCAGGTCGACATCCACCTCGTTGCGCGTCTCGCCGCGGCCAAAGAAGCCACCGTCGCCGAACGAGTCGCCCTGAATCCGTCCCGCCGTCTTCCACTGCCACGGCTCGGCGCAGGTGCCCTCGGCAGTGAGGTCAATCTGGCTGCGACCGTCCCAGCGGTCCTCGTGCGCCTCGTCGTGGCGCAGGTCGGTGGCGCCTTGGAGGGTGAGCTCCGACTTCAGCCCGGTGGCGTGGCCGGCGGCGCCGAGGGCGAGGGAGAGCAGGAGCGCAACAACAACAGGCGTGGGTGTCGCCATGGGACCTCCGTGTCGGTGGATGGGGATTGGCGCGGGCCGCGGCGGCCGCGTGGGCGGCGGCTTGGAGCGGAGAGGGGTGGTCGCGGTGGTTACGGTTGCAGGGCGCGCTCGTTGAAGTCGGCGGCCTTGAGGCCGACGTTGTAACGGATCTCCCCCACCTTCAAGCGGGTAGTGTGGTGCGGGTCGATGGTGGTGACCTCGCTCTCCATGGCGGTCCAGATCCCCTGCACCTCCGCGAGCCGCAGGACGCGGTTCTCCTTGATCTTCTTCTCCTTGCGATCAAAGGACTCGCCCTGCACGGGCATCAGGGTCGCCTGGTCGATCCAGGTCACGCTCTTGCCGTAGACGCTCGACTCGGGATCGACCGGGATCGATTCGAGGATCCAGCAGAGGTACGGCCCCACCTTCGCCTCGCCCAGGAGGCGATGGCGGTCTTGGTCCGGGCGGCGGCGATCCAGGTCCTGATAGTAGAGGTCGGAGTTGACGAAGCTCTTGCCCCTCTGCTTGGCGACGATCCGCCGCGCCCGGCGCAGGGCTGGGAGGTAGAGGAACTGCTCCGCGTCGTCGCCCTCCCGCTCGCGGGTGAGGAAGGCGGTGGCGTCGATGTCCCTGGGGTAGGTGAAGCGGATGAGAGAGTCCTGCAGGGTGTCGTGGCGCACCATCCGGCTTTCGAAGCGGCGCACCCGCTCGTGGCCCGAGCTGCTGGTGAGGACCATCTCAACGGTGGCGACGGAGTCGCGGCCAGTGGCGCGGTTGTAGAGCCACTGGGCGAGCTCGGCGCCGTCGCGCGGCGGGCGGTGGGAGTGGGCGGCCGGCTCCCCCCCCGGCTGCGGCGCCGAGGCCGCAGGGGGGGCGGGCACCACCGGGGTCGCCTCCACCCCGGGTACCACCGGGGTTGCGGGGGTGGCTGGGGTGGCGGCCGGGGTCGCGGCCGGGGGTGGCGCCGAACTCACGCGGGGCGGGGCGGTGGGCAGCGGGGCGGGCGCGGCAGGGGGTTGCTCGACCTTTGGCGTGGCCAGGGGTGGCGGCGTGAGGGATGGCAGCGGCGATGGCCTCAGGGTGGGCGGTTGCGGCGTCGGGGGCGGCGTGAGGCGGGGCGGTGCCCCCCCCGGCGGTTGCGTCGCCGGTAGCGGCAGGAGTGGCGCCGACGGGGTGGCAATGGCGGGTGGGGGTGGCGGGATCGGTGGCGGGGTCGCCGGGGCGGTCGGCGCCGGTTGCGGAGGGGCGGCCGCGGGCCCCGCCGGGGGGTGCGGCTGTTCCACCGCGGGCGGCTCGATCGCCAACGGTTGGACCGCCCCCAGCGGCGCGCCCGGTGCCACGCCGACCGGCGGGGCGGGCGGCGTAGCGGTCGGGGCTTGGGGTGAAGCAGTCGGCGCGGATGGCGGCCCTGCCGTAGCTGGGGCGGCAGGTGTTGGGGGCGCGGGGGTGGGTGACGGCGGGGTCGCCACCTCCCCCTGCTCCTCCCGCGGGGCCGCCTCTTTCGTCTCCTCCGTCGTGGGTTGGTGGCGGTGGAAGAGGGAGGGGAGGTCCCAGGCGAAAAGGAGCTCGCACGGGGGGGCGGCGGGTGGCGGGTCTGCCGCCGCCCCCGCTACGGCAAGCGCGACGAAGAGGAGCGCGACAAGCCCGGGGGCGAGGCGGAGGCAGGGGGGTGGGGTTGCCATAGGTCTTGGGGGTAGGGGACTCTCCACGAACGTTCGGAGGGGCCGCAGGGGTGGGCAGCGGTCAGCTTACGGGAGTCTCACGAGAGGATGGAGTCCATGTTTCGTTCTGTCTGGCCTGTTCTGCTGCTGGTGGCTGCTTTCTTATCGGTGGGGTGCGAGTCCGCCGACACCCGCTACACGAAGCACATGGGCAACGCCGCACGCTACCTCGCCGAGGGGGAGCTGCAAGGGGCGATCCTCTCCGTCAAGTCGGCCCTCGCCGCCCACTCGGACGACCCGGCGGCGAACAAGCTGTTGCTGGAGTGCTACCTCGAGCGCGGCACCACGGAGCCGGCGCGCAAGCTCGTCGACGCGCTGAAGAAGGGACTTCCCGACGACGACGCGGTGGGGCTACTGGAGGCGCGTGTGCTCTTGCTGGAGAAGCGGCCGGACGACGCCCTGGAGCTGCTCGCTGGCTACATGGGGGTGCACGGGGAGAGCGCCGCCGCCCTCACCATTGTCGGCGACGGCCACGCGGACAAGGAGCTGTGGGCGGAGGCGCTCGACGCCTATGACCGTGCGACCCAGAAGGATGCACAGGCGGCGCGGGCGTGGTTCGGCAAGGCGGCGATCCTCGCCCGCCTGAAGCGCGATGACGAGGCTGCGGTGGCGGCGGCGAAGGCGGTGGCTGCCGATCCCCATTTCGGCCGTGGCTACCTCCTCCAGGCCACCCTCGCCGAACAGGCGGGGGACCGGAAGGGGGCGGTGGAGATCTACCGCCAGGCGCTGAAGAGTGACCAGCGTGTCGAGCTCCCCGCCCGCTTCGGCCTCGCCCAGAACCTCCTCGCCCTGCAGGAGGTGAACGACGCCCTCACCGAGGGCAAGCAACTGGTGAAGGAGTTCCCCGACGCCCCCCACGGCCACTTCATTGTCGGCGTTGCCCACTACCTGCAGCAGCAGTTCGACGACGCGGTCACCGACCTCCAAACGTGCCTCGCCAAAGCGCCGAACCACGCCGGCGCCGAGTTCTATCTGGCGTTGGCCCAGTACCAGCGCCAGCAGTGGGAGCAGGCCCTTGGCGCGGCCAAGGGGCTGCAGGCGCAGCACCCCGGGGTGAAGCCGGTGGAGATGCTCATCGCCGAGTTGCTCCTGCGCACCGGCGATCCCAAGGGGGCGGAGAAGCAGGCGCGCAGCACCCTCGAGTTGGAGCCGGAGTCGGCCTTCCTGTACCGGGTGCTCGGCGCGGCGCTGATCGCCCAGGGCGACGGCGAGGCGGGGAGCGAGGCCCTGGAGAAGGCCCAGGAGTTTGCCCCGGACGAGAAGCTCGAGTTCGCCCTCGGCGACCTCTACCTGTCGATGAACGAGCTCGACAAGGCGTCGACGCGCTTCGAGGCGGCCGCCGCCGCCCACCCCGACGAGCGCGGTGCCCAGGTTCGTCTCTTCTACACCCGCCTGCGCCAAAAGGACTTCGACGGCGCCCTCGGTCTGATCGCGACCCTTCTGGAAAAGCAGCCGGGCGACCCCATGTGGCTCAACCTCAAGGGGGCGGCGCTGCTCGCGAAGAAGGACAAGGCGGGGGCGTTGGCCATCTGGCAGGAGGTGGTCGCCAGCCACCCGGAGCTGGTCGCCGCCCACCTCAACCTCGCCAGCCTCTACCAAAAAGATGAGAAGTGGGCGGAGGCGCGCACGGAGTACCAGATGGTCCTCGCGGTCAAACCGAAGCACAGCGTCGCCCATCGCCAGCTCGCCGTCCTCGATTTGAAGGAGGGCAAGCTCGATGACGCCATCGGCCACCTGGAGCAGTCCTTGGAGAGCGTCGCCGATGGCCAGGTCGCCATGGCCCTCGCCGCCGCCCGCCTGCAAAAGGGCGATGGGGCCGGGGCGGCGGTGGCGGCGGACAAGGCGACCGAGCTCGCCCCGAAGGCGCCGGCCGTGTGGCTCCAGGCGGGGGTAATCGCCCTCGCGCAAGGGGATCTCAAGGGGGGCGAGGCGCGCCTGCGCAAGGCGTCCGAGCTCGATCCCAAGTCGGCGGCGGTGGCGTACCACCTCGGTGGCGTGGCCGCCGCCCAGAAGCGCTGGGACGAGGCGCGTGGCCAGTTGCAGCGGGCCGCCACCTTCGCCCCGGACGACCCCACGATCTGCCAGCGGCGGATCGCGGTGGAGCTCGCCACCGATGCGGGTGCGGCTGGAGATCGCATCGCCGCCGACTACCTGCAAAACCATCCGAAGCAGCTCGCCGCCTACCAGCTCGCCGCCGAGGCGGCGGAGGTGCGCAAGCAACCGGAGCGGGCGCGGCAGATTCTCGACCAAGGTCGCCAAACCCTCGGCGACAACCTCGGCATCGTCTTGCTGCAGGCGGACTTTGAGCGGCGCCAGGGCAACAACGAGGACGCCGAGGCCCTCTACAGCCAGATCCTCGCCAAGGAGCCGAAGGCGGCGGAGGTGATCATGCGCAAGGCGCAGGCGGAGATGGCCGGCGGCCGCTTCGAAGAGGCGGCGAAGAGCTACGAGTCGGTCCTCGCCCTCGCGCCGGAGGAGCCGGTTCCCCTCAACAACCTCGCCTATCTCTATTCCGACGTCCTTGGCCAGCCGGACAAGGCGCTAGAGCTTCTCGGCCGGGTCAAGGCGGAGGTGGTGGCGAAGAGTGCCACGGTCCGCGACACCCTCGGCTGGGCGCAACTCAAGGCGGGCAAGGTGAAGGAGGCGGTGGCGACCCTGGCGAAGGTGGCGGCGGAGCAGCCCGCGGTACCGGCGGTGCGCTACCACCACGGCGCCGCGCTGATCGCCGCCGGGGAGGTCGAGGCGGGGCGGGCGGAGGTGAAGGCCGCCCTTGAGATCGGGTTGAAGGGCACGGAGGCGGAGGCGGCGCGGGCGCTCGTGGAGGGCAAGTAGGCGGGCGGGGCGTTCGCACCCTCCGCGCGCCGCTCGGCCAGCCGCCTGCCGCGCGGCGGCGCGATGGCCGCGGCCGCCGGCCGTCGCCGGGATGGGGATTGGGGGCAGGACGGCCGCCGGCCAACACCCCGCCATCCGTCACCCCCCTCCCCTTTCTTCGCCGCGCCCCACGATCCTTCTGCGTTGCTGGTCGCCGGCCGCGAGCACCGAAAGGCGTCTGCGGGGCTCATGTTGGGTGAATGCGCCTCCCTGGACGGAGGGCGTGGTCGTGTCCACACTGGTAACCAGCTAGGGGGGAGCCCCGAGCGGAGACGAGGAGGTGGCCGATGGCCGACTCTCACGATTTTGAGCCCGATGGCTTTTTGGAAGGTTTGGCGAACGACCTGATGCAGGCGATCGGCCGGACCCTTAACCAAAGCGACCAGGTCCAGGAGGTGATGGAGCGGATCCAGACCCAGGGGTACCGGGTCGCGGTGGTCCTTGCCGCCCTCACCCATGTCACCGCCAAGGGCGAGGGCGAGGGCGCGGACACGGGCGAAGAGGCGGAGCGCCAGCCCGCCCCCCCGACCCCCTTCGACCGGCTCTTTCTCCGCCAGGTGGGGATCAAGGGCGAGCTGCCGTCGTAAGCGCCGGTCGGAGCCGGTCAGTCGACCCTGGAGGCAGGGCGTGTGGCCGTGGGTAGGGGGGGGTCGTCGCATTCGACCGACGTGACACGGTGAACCGTTGCCCGCCCGGACCGGGGCCGCGCCGCCGCCGGGTTGCCTCCCGGCGTGGATGTGGCGCCGCGACCCCGTCCGGACCCACCACCGCGGCTACCCCTTTGCGTATCCGCCCGCTTGTCCGCCTTCGAGGGGGCGAACCGGCGCTGGGGGGGCGGTGGAGCGCCGTGGGCGCACACCGCGGATGGCGGCAGAACGCAGAGGCGCGGGCGCGGTAGGCTGAGGCGAGATCCCCGGAGTGCCCTATGGTCAGCCGCACCGTGGTCCTCGCCGGCCACCTTCTCGATTCCCTCCTCCTCTCCAAGCTCCTCGACGAGCTCGCCACCCTGGGGGTGGGGGCGGAGGTGGTGGTGGCGGCGGTGGGTAGCCGGCGCGAGGAGCCCTCCACCATCACCCTGCGGATCGACGCCGGCGACACCGCGGCGATGGCGGCGGCGGAGGGGGTCCTCGCCCGCCACGGCTTCGGCGACGCGGCCGAAGCGCCCGCCGTCCACCTGGTCTTGGCGCCGGCGGACGGTGTCTTTCCCGAGTTGTTCTACGCCACCACCAACCTCCCCACCCGGGTGCACCACGCCGGCCGCTGGTGGGAGGTGGCGCCCATGGAGATGGACTGCGGCCTGGTCTGGCTCGACGACCACTTCGCCTGCGTGCGAGTCGGAGAGGTGCGCGCCGAGCAGCCGGTGGTGGTGGGCGAGGCGGGGGTGGAGGTGGAACCCGTGGCGCGCCCCCGGCGCGGCGAGACCTTCACCTTCATGGCGAGCGACGCCTCGGTGGAGGAGCCGAAGGGGGCGCGCATCCGGGCGGTGGCGGAGCAGTGCCGCGCGACCCACGCGGCGGGCTGCGAGATCCTCTGGGTGGCGGGGCCAGCGGTGGTCCACACCGGCGGTGGCGACGCCCTGGCGCGGCTGGTGGCGGCGGGGTGGGTCGATCGCCTCTACACCGGCAACGCCCTGGCGGTCCACGACATCGAGGAGGCGCTCTACGGCACCGCCCTCGGCCGAGAGACCGCCACCGATCGCCCCACCGACGGCGGCCACTGCCACCACCTGCGCGCGATCAACCGGATCCGGGGAGTGGGCTCCATCGCCGCGGCGTGCGCGGCGGGGCTGCTGACCCGCGGGGTGATGCACACCTGCTGGCAGCGGGGGGTGCCGGTGGTTCTGGCCGGCTCGATCCGCGACGACGGCCCCCTGCCCGACACGATTACCGACGTGATGGCGGCGCAGCGGGCGATGCGTGCCGGCCTGGGGCGGGTGGGGATGTGCATCATGGTTGCCACGACCCTGCACGGGATCGCGGTGGGGAACCTCCTGCCCGCCACCTGCGGCGTGGTGATGGTGGACATCAACCCGTCGGTGGTCACCAAGCTCGCCGACCGTGGCACCAGCCAGGGCGAGGGGTTGGTCACCGACGCCGCCTACTTCCTCTCGGTGGTGGCCGGGGCGCTCATCGGCGCCCCCGGCGTGCATTAGGCGCGCCGCGCGCGGGGAGGGGGGGTGAGGGTTGGGGGGATGGTGTTGGCCGGCGGCCGCGGGGAGGATCACTTCAGATCGTCGCCCTCGTCATGAGGGCCGGGCCGCACGGCCCCTACCCCCCAACCCCCACCCCCCCTCCCCACCCCGGCGGCGGCCTGCGGCCGCCCCCACCCTCTATGGTCACCCCTGCCCGCATCCTCATGGGTCCGCCGGACTACTACGGGATCCGCTACGAGATCAACCGGTGGATGCACCTCGACCATCCCGCCGACCCAGGCCGTGCCACCGCCCAGTGGCGGAGCCTGCGCGCGGCGGTGGCGGATCTGCCCGGGGTGGAGGTGGTGGAGATCGCACCCCAGCCGGACCTCCCCGACCTGGTCTTCACCGCCAACGGCGGCCTGCACGTCGACCAGCGGGTCGTCGTTGGGACCTTCCGCCACCGCCAGCGGCAGGGAGAGACCGCCTATTTTGCCGCCTGGTTTGCGGCCCACGGCTTCACCGTGGTCACCCCGCCCGATGGCCTCGTTCTTGAGGGGGCGGGGGATGTGGTGCGGACCGCGACCGGCTGGATCGCGGGCTACCCGCAGCGCTCCAACGCCGCCGCCCATCGCTGGCTGGCGCAGCTCCTCGGCGACGAGGTCCTCTCGGTGGAGTTGATCGACCCGCGCTACTACCACCTCGACACCTGCCTGGTGGTCCTGGGCGAGACCAGCGCCGCCTGCGTGGCCGAGGCCTTCGACGCCTACGGCCTGGCGGTCCTGCGGGAGCGGTTCGCCGATTTGATCGAGGTGGCGGGGGCGGAGGGCGAGCGGTTCGCCTGCAACCTGGTGGCGTGGGCGGGCCACGCGATCCTCCCGGCCGGTTGCCCGCGCCTGCGCGCGGCGCTGGCTGAGCGCGGCTGGACCACCACCGCGGTGGAGGCGGGCGAGTTTCTCAAGGCGGGCGGCGCCTGCCGCTGCCTCTGCCTCACCCTGCCGGAGTCAGCCACGGTGGTCGCGGGGCTGGCGCCCGCCGCCTGAGCCGCCGGCTGGGTCGCCGCCTGAGCCGGTGGCTGTGCCGTCGCCAGAGCCGGTGGCTGTGGGGCCGCCGGTGGCGCCGCCGGTGTCGCCGGGCGAGCCGCCGCCGGTGTCGCCGCCAGAGCCGGTGGCTGAGCCGCCGGCTGGGTCGCCGCCAGGCGAGCCGCCGCCGGTGCCGTCGCCGGTGCCGGTGGCTGAGCCGTCGCCCGTGGGGTTGCCGGTGGGGCCGGGCGAGCTGCCGCCGGTGTCGCCGCCTGAGCCGGTGGCTGTGGGGCCGCCGGTGGGGTTGCCGGTGTCGCCGGGCGAGCCGCCGCCGGTGTCGCCGCCTGAGCCGGTGGCTGAGCCGCCGGTGGGGTTGCCGGTGGGGCCGCCCGAGCCGCCGCCGGTGTGCGGGGGTCGGTCGGACGGTCGCGATCGGAACGGCAAGCAGTCGGCCCGATCCGGGCCCCGCTCCGGTTTCACCATCCCGCTCCCCCT
>Ga0100395_1004248_pt1 | contig 10290 bp, 8 predicted proteins | sample CryGeymeta201519_FD_81542 | JGI IMG/M metagenome (GOLD analysis project Ga0100395, IMG submission 81542) | Groundwater microbial communities from Crystal Geyser aquifers in Utah, USA - Crystal Geyser metaG 2015-19 | ecosystem: Environmental > Aquatic > Deep subsurface > Groundwater | place: USA... | reverse complement strand
CGATCCGGTGCGCGCTTGTGATGATCCATCGCCAGCGATTTCAGCATCCGGTAATTGAGCACCCGGTGCGGCACATTGTCGAGACCCAGTCCCGGATAGCCGGTGCGATCCTGCGGTGCCATCGCCACCATATCGATGCCCGGACCGACTTCCACGGTATCGGGCAGCAGCGACGTGTCGCGCATATTCATGCCGCCACTCATATCCATTGCGCTCATGTCATGCCCGCTGTGCGCGTCGGCAGGCGCAGCTTCCGGCATGGCATGGCCCATGGCCGCATGATCCATCTTGCTGTGATCCATCGGTGCATCGTCGCTGGCACCACCATGATCCATGCCACCATGCCCCATATCGACCATCGACAGCAAAGGCGGGTCGCGCAGGGCAGGGAAGGCGGCCTTGCGTCCGGGCTGCGAGGTAAGCGACGCCTGCGCCATGCCGCTGCGGTCCATGCTTTCGGCGGCAATCGCAAAGGCCCCCGCTTCGATCGGCGTGACAATCACATCATAAGTCTCGGCCACGCCAATCTGCAGTTCGTCCACTTCAACCGGTTGCACATTCATCCCGTCGGCTTGAACCACCGTCATCGGCAGGCCGGGCAGGCGGATATTGAAGAAACTCATCGCGCTGCCATTGATGATCCGCAGCCGGACCCGCTCGCCCGGCACGAATGGCAGTTCCAGCCCGTCCTCCGGCCCGTGGCCGTTGATCAGATAGGTATAGGTCGGCGCAGAGACATCGGCGATATCGGTCGGCATCATCCGCATCCGGCCCCACATAAGCCGCTCTTCCGCGCTCAGCGGATAATCGTCACTGGCACTGGTTTTCTGCATGCTGAAATAGCCTTCGGAAACCTTCAGCTTCTTCATGATCTGGTGCGGGTGCATTGGCGTAAATTCGCTGAGCAATATGATATGTTCACGATCATATTCGACCGGATCGGGGGCGGCGGGATCGATGATGATCGGACCATAATGACCGGCCTGCTCCTGCAATCCGCTATGGCTGTGCCACCAGTAGGTCCCCGACTGGCGCGGCGTCAGCGGCACATCGAACCGCGCGCCCGGCCTGATCCCGGGAAAGCTGATCCCCGGCACGCCGTCAAACTGAAACGGCAGCAACAGCCCGTGCCAGTGAATCGAGCTGTCTTCACTCAGCATATTGTGCACCGACAGGATCGTCTGCTCGCCTTCCTTCATCCGGATCAGCGGCCCCGGCACCGTGCCATTGACCGCAATCGCATGGCCGGTGCAGCCACCGGTGGCAAAGCTGCCCTCGCCGATATGCAGGTCGATCTTCGCGCCCGACAGTTCGTGGATGCCCTTGCGCATGGAACCGCCCTTGTGCCTGCTCATCTGGCCGCTGGCCCAGGCCGGCATCGGCAATACGGCCAGGCCGCTCAGTGCGGCGAGTGAGCCGATCATGGTACGGCGGCTATATTTCATCTTGGAATTTCGCATGGCTTCATCTATACCCCTATAGGGTATCAAAACAAGCGAGAAAACATGACCAAAGGTGCAGTGGATCAGAAACTCAACCGGCTCCGCCGTATCGAGGGGCAGGTGCGGGGCATCGCCCAGATGATCAGCGACGACCGCTATTGCATCGACATCCTGCACCAGGTGCAGGCGGTCAAGGCGGCCCTCGCCAAGGTCGAGAGCCAGATCCTCAAGGACCATGCTGCCTGCTGCGTCAGCGAAGCGATCGCCACCGGCAGCGCTGCCGAGCAGAAAGAAAAATTCGACGAACTGATCGACCTGTTCGAGAAGGTGAAGCGCTGATCCATTTCCACACAAGCGCTACCGGACTGTTGCTGCTGTTGCAGAATGGCTGGCTTTTTCCTTCTCCCGTGCGGGAGAAGGATACAGAGCCTTATGAGCGCAGCGAATTAGGCGGCGTTGGATGAGGGCGTTCTGATCTCTGAAGCGCAGTACACCCTCATCCAGCTGCGACTAGGCAGCAAGCTGCCAAGTCTGCGCATACTTCTCCCTTAAGGGAGAAGGCACGGCATGGTTCCCATGATACTTCTTTGACGAAAGGCGACGTTCGAGCAGGCAGAGATCCTCCCCGCTCGCGGGGAGGTGGCAGCCGGAACGATTGACGGAGGGGACCCTGGCCCAGGCGCTGCACCCCGAGGCGTGCGCCCTCCACCCCGCTGCGCGCGGTCCCCCTCCCCGCAGGCGGGGAGGATTCATGGCAGCAACCGTTGGCACCAAGCCTGTCGAAGCGCGGATGGCAGCCCTTTGTCACTCTGATTTGACTCCACCGCCCGGAGTTATTATATACCCCCACAGGGTATATGAAGTTTTGGCAGGGCGCAACCTGCTGCAAAGGAACTTTCCGACGGGTCAGCCGTATAATAGCGCTGACAGGTACGAACGCGGATCAATGGAAAAGGGACGTCCCATGTCAAAATATACCAGATTCATCGCGATGATCGCCACTTCGACGCTGGTCATGTTCGGCCTGATGTATCTCAACACCTATGCGCTGGATCATGTCTATTTCAGCGAAACCCGCACCTGGATGGCGCTCTACATGGGCGGCGCCATGGCCATCGTCATGCTGTTGTTCATGCTCGGCATGTACACCGACAAGCGCAAGAATGCACTGATCCTCGGCGGCGCCGCAATCCTGTTCGCCGGTTCGCTCTACCTCGTCCGATCGCAGGACACGATTGCCGATCAGGCGTGGCAGAAAGCGATGATCCCGCATCACTCGATCGCGATCCTGACCAGCGAACGCGCCCATATTGAAGATAAGCGCGTCCGCGAGTTGGCCGACAGCATCATCAAGGCCCAGCGCAAGGAGATCAAGGAGATGCAGTGGCTGATTCAGGATATCGAGAAAAATGGCAAGGCGACAACCACAGCGGAAGCAGCGGCGCGCCCGGTCCCCGGTTTTGAGGGCACAATATGAGCATCGTCAAAACCGCCAGCCTGCACCGCATGGTGATGGAAAAACATATCTGTCCCTATGGCCTGAAATCGAAAGACTTGCTCGAGCGCGAAGGCTTCACGGTCGAGGATCATCATCTGACCACGCGCGAGGAAACCGATGCGTTCAAGCAGAAAAATGATGTCGAAACCACGCCGCAGACCTTCATCAATGGCGATCGGATCGGCGGCTATGACGCCCTGCGCGTCTATTTCGGCAAGGACAAACCAAAAGACCAGCAAAGCGACACCAGCTATCAGCCGGTCATCGCATTATTTACGATGACCTTCCTGATGGCACTGGCAGCCGCCTTTGTCGCCACTGGCACCTGGTTCTCGGTACTGACAGCGGAATGGTTCGTCGCCTTCTCTATGTGCGGTCTCGCCTATCTGAAGCTGCGCGATATCGAGAGCTTCTCGACCATGTTTTTGAACTATGACCTGCTCGCCAAGCGCTGGGTGCGCTACGGTTATATTTACCCGTTCGGCGAGGGTCTGGCCGGCGTGCTGATGATCGCCGGCGTCGGCCTGTGGCTGGCGATCCCGGTGGCGCTGTTCATCGGTTCAATCGGCGCGGTCTCGGTGATCTACGCCGTCTATATCCAGAAACGCGAACTGAAATGCGCGTGTGTCGGGGGCGACAGCAATGTTCCGCTCGGCTTTATCTCGCTGACCGAGAATCTGTTCATGGTCGGGATGGCGATTTGGATGGGGTTTAAGGTGGTTGGCGCCTAGGGCACGGCGCCAGCCGTTTGACTACCTGTTCTGCGCCACTTCGCTCAGACCGGTTGCATAGATATAGGCCTTCACAGCCTGCGGTAGATCGGCGGTCACGCCCTCGGGGATCGAGTCGGCGCTGCGGACTTCGCCGCTGATATTAACGCGGTCGCCGCGGTCAATATCGACCTTGCCTTCGATCGGCGTATCCGGTGTAACTACCTGATCAAACAGAACATAGACACGCCTGTCGGCACTGTCGCCAATCCAGAATGCCATGTCGCCGACAACCGATTCCACCGGAACGGCTTGTAGATCGACGGCGCGGCCAACCAGATCGGCAATTTGTTCGGAACCAACCAGATCAGCCAGAGCGGTCATTTCGGTCGCCTCCACGACGATCGGGTCCGGCGTGATATCGATCGTGATGACCTGTGGATTTGCCAGTTCCGAAGTCATCTGCTCCTCAACCGTCGGAGGCGTGTCGCTCAACTCGTCGCCGAGATTGAAAACCCAGAAAACCAGACCGAGAAACATCCCGATCGTTATGATTGCCCAGGCCCAGCCATATCGGGACCGCGGTTCTTTGATATCGTCTGCCATGATTCATTCTCCTCATGTTTGCTGCGATGATATAAAATTAACGGACCAAAACAGGAAAAGTTCCGATCCGGTACTGGATAGCCGGACGCGCATGCGGTGGCTGTCTCCTGAGCCCATATCGGGCGGGCCGGGTCGTTGGGTCAGCGAATTCGCTTTCTTGCACCAACATCAATTCCAAATGCTCTCGACCGGTTCTTCGCCTCGTGAAAGCCAGATTCTTTAACAATCGAAACAGAATCCTGCCGATAGACCGAGAGGTCACGCCTGACGCTATTTGGGCGGGGCAAAATACAAGAAATTCGGTATCCTCCGGACCCAGCACAAGGAGATCAGGGAGACGCAGTCATCGACCAGAATGGCAAAGGGACAACGGCCCCAGCGGCGGGGATAGCCCGAGAAGTCGTTCATTATCGGGATGGCGGTGTGGGTGAAGGTGAAGGTGGTGGATTAGTTTTGGCTTATAGCCAGCACAAGGGGGGCGTTGAATTTGGGGATCGCGCAGCCAGCCACCCATCATGCACGCCGCCGCTCGATCGATGCCGGCGTCTCCGCTTGCGGCTGGATCACTTCCCTCAGGTCGTCAACGCTGATCGGTCGGCTGATCAGAAACCCCTGCAACGCATCAAATCCAAGCGTCCGGGCCAATATCTTCTCCTCTTCGGTTTCTATGCCTTCGCATACCGTGCTGGCGCCAAGAGCTTGGGCCATATGGAGGATAGAAACGAGGAAATCGATCAGGTGCGGCTTGTCGTTGATCGTGTTGATCAGCGAGCGATCAACTTTCAGGACATTCACGGGAAGGTCGAGCAAGGTCCGGTAATTCGCATAACCGCTGCCGAAGTCGTCCAGTGCAATTTTTATCCCCGCAGCGCTCAATTCTGCAAGGTTGTCACGCGCGGTTTGCGACTTTTCCATGACCTCAGTCTCGATAATCTCGATCAGGACCGCGCTGGGATCGATTTCGAATTCGCCGAGTATGCTGAGGAAGTTTTTTGCATAGCCAAGCGAAGCGACATCGCTGGGACTCGCATTGACCGAGAAATATTCGATACTCCCGCTTTCGAGGAATTCGGCCAGTTCATTGCATGCCCGCCTCAGTACAATTTGGTCCATATGCACCAGCAGGCCCAATCGTCCGGCAATGAAAATGAATTCGTCGGGCGCGATGGAGCCCAGTTCCGGATGCGTCCATCGGGCCAGAACTTCTACGCCCCGGATTCTTCCTTTATGTGCATCACAGATTGGCTGGTATACCGTGGATATTCTGTGTTGCTTTATGGCCTTTCTCAAACCCGCTTCAAGCTGTCGCAACCGCAAGTCATCCAAATAGTAAGAAGTCTCGAATTTTCGAACGCGCCCCTTGCCGGCATTCTTGGCCTTCATCAGGGCAAGATCGGCATAATGTTTCAATTCGCTCAGATTCTTGGTGTCGAACGGATATCTTGTAAAGCCTAGCGAGCCCGATGCTTTTACTGCTCGCTTGAATTCAGTGACGGGCCGGAAGGCAAAGTCAGCGATCCTCTGAACCTCTTCCTCTACCTGCTGTGTCGACTGGTCGGTGCAGTCCAGCAACACGGCAAACTCATCGCCCCCAAGCCGGGAAACGGAGAAAATAGCGTCGACAGATATCAACCTTTCCGCCACTTGGCAAAGCAGCCGATCACCCATCCGGTGTCCGAACGTGTCGTTTATATGCTTGAAATTGTCGAGGTCGATATAGGCAAGCGTGAAGGAGCCGGACATCTCGTCATAGCGCTTGGAAAGTGACTGCAGATCGGCCTGGAAGCCGAGGCGATTGCCAACTTTTGTCAGCGGATCGGTCTGGGCAAGGCTCTGGGCAGTCTCACGTTCACGCTCAAGATCCTGCAAACGTTTTTCGTAATGCTTTGCGTGGACGTCTGCCTCGCTCTGCAACTGAGAGATCAGGAGATTATTCTGTTCCTGAGCGGTCTTGTAGTCTGATCGTGTTTTCCGGAGTTCTTCCGGGCTGGCCACCGCTTCGATAATCATACCGATAAGACCGGGCTTTCCATCTTCCAAAGTTATCGGAAATTTTCGCGTGAGTGCGAATGTGCCTTCACCAATTTCTTCGAAGCTCGTGCTCGGCTGACCACTGAAGACGCGATTGTCTTCGCGCCAGAAGATATCGACCTGTTCTTCGTCAAACAGGCTGGTGTCGTCCCGGCCAATGAAGTCGTCCAGACCGATCAGATCGGTGAACGCCTGGTTGCCGTAAATCCAGCTATGGTCAGCAGCCTTCGCGAACACGGGAAGCGGCAGCGCGTCCAGCATCTGCTTGATTTCATCCGAGGTCATCATCGCTTACAATGACCCTGCGATAGCTGGGGTGGTGCTTGCCGCCCAAGCCGAAAATTGTACTTGAAGTTGCAACAACCGTTTGGTGATTTTGTTGTACGAAAGGTCGCCCACCCCTTCGGTTGGCACGCGGGATTCACTGTGATGTTTGCTTGCCGCCTCGAACACCATTAACTCTACCCCGCTTTGCACAATCCCTTCGAGAATTACGGTCATAGGCGCTGCGAGTTAAGCCAAAATAAATTTTGAACGATATATTGGCTCGACCACCATGATGGTAAGATAATCAGGGGCAGGGTCTTGGCTGTCTTCTTTCCGCAACAAGGTCAAACTCTGTTTCGCCACCCTATCTTGCGACAGCCGGCTGCCATTCTTGGGGCGGCAGCTGAATATTCGGTTCGGCCAATTCATCCCCTCGCCAGATCAAAATTCTTTCCTACACCAGCTCAATATATTATTCTTCAAACGGCTCTTTGACAAATTGGACAAGACAACAGCGTTACTGCCCGCCCATGCGCATCAACCGTGCCGAAAGATGCATCTGGCCGGAAGATTACACTCGGCGCGATGTTGACTGCCGGAAAAAGCCGAAAATTCATGGCTTTGGGGCAAAGGTTACAGAAAATAAAACGGGCCTTTGGCGTATAGTTTTTGGTTTTACTGTGCTCCCGCGCAGGCGGGAGTCCATCTCGTGCAATACCGTTTGAACGGTCAGCCGCCGATCGGACCATGAGGCGAGGCACACAGGCGCGCTCGCAACTCGCGCCCACACCGATCATTCGACAGACGCAGGACGGATGACTTTCCTTTGTTGGCCTCTGGACAAGACATAAAATATGAAATAAGTCCCATAAGTCTCTGTTAAATAGTTTCATTGTGTGAGTTTAACAGGCCGCACGACCGACTTGCCAAATGCGTCATTGGCCCGAACTTTGACGAACTTTGGGAGTGCCCCGGTCGGCTCCGTTCGCTTCGAGCGAAGTCGAGACGCCTTGCGGGAGCGGCAGATCAAACGCTCTCGATCGCTCTCGCAATCGTCTGCTTTCCCGCCCGGACATGCTCGCGCCAGGCGATGAACAGGCCGGACCCGATGATGATCGGCGCCCCGATCCAGATTGACAGGCCGGGATATTGGCCGAAGATCAGGATGCCGAACAAAGTGGCCCAGATCAGCGCGCTATAATCCATCGGCACGATCGTCGACACCGGTGCATAGCGCAGCGACTGGGTGATGCACAGCTGGCCGATCGCGCCGAAAACACCGATGCCGAGCAGGAAGCCCCAGGTCTGCGCATCATGACCGCCGCCATAGATGAAAGCGAAAATCGTCAGCGCGGGCAGGGTGTAGACGGAGAACCAGAAGATCGTGACAATGCTGGCTTCGGTGCGGCCGAGCATGCGGATCACCAGCGTGACCCCCGCCGTGACCAGCGCGCCGGTCAGCGCGACCGCTGCGCCGAAAGCGGGGATCAGCGTGCCGCCGGGCCGGACCACGATCAGCACCCCGACAAAGCCGATCAGGATTGCCGACCAGCGCCGGATACCGACCTGTTCGCGCAGGATCAATGCGGCAAACAGAGTCGCAAAGATCGGCACGGTGAAGCTGATTGTCGTCGCATCGGCAAGCGGCAGCAGGGTCATCGCCCAGAAATTGAGGCCCATCGCGACGATGCCGAGCAGCGACCGCAGCATGTGCAGGCGATGCTGATTCGAGACAATTGATGGCCAGCCTTTCTGGCTGCGCCAGATCAGCAAGCAGATCAGTGGCATTGCGGTCAGCTGTCGGTAGAACAGGCTTTCGGTCAGATGCACGCCATGCTGACCGGCGAGTTTGACAAAGGCAAACATGATGCCCAGCGAGAGCATTGCCCCCAGCCTTGTGAGAATCCCGGCCATCGGTCGGTTCTGTCCGGCGGCACCGTTATCGCTCACGCGATATGGCCATAAAAGATAGGGCAACAACTGTTGTGCATCGCTGCGGTAAATAGCATATAGCCCGCAAAAGCAATCAGGAGTCTTTCAATGCGCACCGTCACCCATGTCTTGGCCTCCGGAGGGACCGCAGCAGCGGCTCGCCAGAGCGATATTTTCGATCCCAATAATGGCGGCATTCAGGGCAAGGTCGATCTCGGCGATGCTGCCGTGCTCGAAACCGCCGTGCAGGCGGCGCTCGCTGCGCAGCCCGAATGGGCCGCCACCAACCCGCAGCGCCGCGCCCGGGTGATGTTCAAGTTCAAGGAACTGGTCGAAGCCCATATCGACGAGCTGGCGCATCTGCTGTCAATCGAACATGGCAAGGTGATCGCCGATTCCAAGGGCGATGTGCAGCGCGGTCTGGAAGTGATCGAATTCTGCTGCGGCATTCCGCATGTCCTGAAGGGCGAATATACGCAAGGCGCAGGCCCGGGCATCGACGTCTATTCGATGCGTCAGCCGATCGGCATCGGCGCCGGTATCACCCCGTTCAATTTCCCGGCGATGATCCCGATGTGGATGTTCGGCCCGGCAATCGCGACCGGCAATGCCTTCATCCTCAAGCCGTCCGAACGCGATCCTTCGGTACCGGTGCGGCTGGTTGAACTGATGCATGAAGCGGGCCTGCCAGCCGGCATCCTGCAGTGCGTGCAGGGCGACAAGGAAATGGTCGATGCGATTCTCGACCATCCGGAAATCGGCGGCATCAGCTTCGTCGGCTCCTCAGACATTGCCCATTATGTTTACCAGCGCGGCGTTGCCGCCGGCAAGCGGGTGCAGGCGATGGGCGGCGCGAAGAATCACGGTATCGTGATGCCCGATGCGGATATGGATCAGGTGGTCAATGACCTGTCCGGCGCCGCCTTCGGTTCGGCTGGCGAACGCTGCATGGCGCTGCCGGTTGTCGTCCCCGTTGGCGAAGATACGGCGGAACGTCTGCGCGAAAAAATGATCCCGGCGATGGCGGCGCTGCGCGTCGGCATCTCCACCGATGAAGAGGCGCATTACGGACCAATGGTCAATCCGGCGCAAAAAGCACGGGTCGAGGGCTGGATCCAGACCGGCGTCGACGAAGGCGCTGAACTGGTCGTCGATGGCCGCGGCTTCTCGCTACAGGGCCACGAGGACGGCTGCTTTATCGGACCATCCCTGTTCGACCATGTCACGACCGATATGGAAAGCTACAAGGAAGAGATTTTCGGCCCCGTGCTGCAAATCGTCCGTGCGAAGAATTTCGAGGAAGCGCTCAAGCTGCCCAGTCAGCATCAATATGGCAATGGCGTCGCCATCTTCACCCGCAACGGCCACGCCGCCCGCGAGTTCGCCAACCGCGTGCAGGTCGGCATGGTCGGCATCAACGTGCCGATCCCGGTCCCGGTCGCCTATCACAGCTTTGGCGGCTGGAAGCGCAGCGCCTTTGGCGACACCAACCAGCACGGCATGGAAGGCGTGAAATTCTGGACCAAGATCAAGACCATCACCCAGCGCTGGCCCGATGGCACCGCCGATGGCGGCAACAAGGATGCGTTCGTCATTCCAACCATGGGATAGAAGGCAGGTAAGGCTCGGCGCCGGTAAAGTTTCAAAACAGGACATGCGTCCCGAAATGCTGGATATTCTGGCATTTCGGGCGGACATGGAAGCCATGGATGCCTGCTCAATCCTGAATCCGGTGCGGCGTTGCTAGCGCTCTCGCCACGACTGCTCCTGCCATCCGTTTTGCTGGCGATCATCCTGTTCGCCT